>Ga0080064_1000777_pt1 | contig 76065 bp, 74 predicted proteins | sample Subgrocontami54m_FD_69260 | JGI IMG/M metagenome (GOLD analysis project Ga0080064, IMG submission 69260) | Subsurface groundwater microbial communities from S. Glens Falls, New York, USA - GMW46 contaminated, 5.4 m (SPADES assembly) (version 2) ...
ATAGGGCCGTAATGATCAGACCCACGACCATTCCTTTTTCTGTCGCCTGGCCGATATAGTGCTCCAACATCAAAATGGAAAGCACTCTCCATTTCGGTGAATAGAGGAGAACGATGAGACTGATGTCTCTCATGGCGGTCAAGACGATGATAATGGCGGTTGCCAGCAAAGTGGGCGTCAAGAGCGGCGCCAGCACCTTGCGGAAAGTATAGAGCCAGGACGCCCCGGAGACCCTGGCGGATTCCTCGAGTTCATGCCCAATCTGAACCATCGTGCCATCCATAAGACGAACACCCTGGGGCATCTGATTGATGATCATGGCGAGGATCAAAAGCGCGAGGGTGCCGTAGAGCCCTCTAAGAATCGGCAGGCTCCCCAGGACCACCCAGAGAAGGCCAACCGCCAGGAGAATGCCTGGAACCGCCCAGGGCAACCAGGTCATAAAATCCAAGAGCCCGCGACCGGCTATTTTTGTCCGGATAGAAAGATAACTGATCAGGCAGAAGAAAAACACGCCCACCCCCGCCGCGCCGCCGGCCATGATGAGTGAATTGATCAAGGAGCGGAAAAACACCGGGTCGTTCAATACCGACCTCCAATGGTCGAGGGTATAGGGGTCGGGCAGGTTGAACATCCCTGAAACTTTCATGAAGGTCCCCAGGACCAAGACGGCCAAAGGGGCAACCGTAAATACGATCAGATAGAGGAGGCAGATGCCGAAAAGAACCCAGCGCCACCGACCCATCCGGATCGTGGCTGGCCGGAAGGCCTTTCCACTCACGGTGGTGTATTGCTTGCGAGTGATGAGCCATCGGTTCAGGAAAACCACCCCGAAGATAAAGATCATAAAGACCAGACTCAAGGCCATCGCGGGCGGATACTGGGGCGGCTCCCATCGGAGCATGTCGTAGACTTTCGTGGAATAGACGTAGATTTTCGCCGGCATGCCCAGGAGCAGCTCGACCTCGAAGGATTCCAGCGACTTAATAAAACCGAGGAGGGTCGACCCGACGATCGAGGGAATCAAGAGAGGAAAGGTGATTCGCGCTAGAGTGTGAAGGTTACTCATGCCCGACATTAGTCCCGCCTCCTCCAGCGCGGGGTCCATGTTTCGAAATGCGGGCGCCAGCATCAGCACTCTCACGGAGGTGTTGAAGGCGAGATGGGCCCAGATGATGCCTCCATAAGAGTAGATGTTGAAAGGGGACTCCGTGACAAACGGAAAGAGTTTCATGATCCAAAGGTTCACCAGCCCGTAAGTGCCGTCGAGCAGGAGCACCCAGCCCATGGTCATCGGCAGGATGGGGAGAAAGAAGTTGATCCACAAGAAGAACTCCATGGCTCCTTTCCAGGGCATGTCGGTGCGGACCAGCGCCCAACAGAAAAAAACCGCGAGCGCCATGCTGATAAATGTCCGAACCACCCCGAGCCAGAGAGTGGTCCAAAGGGCTTTCGCGATGGTCGGGTCCGAGAGCGCGGTCTGGTAGCCGCTGAGAGTAAAGAAACCGGCTTGTCCGGGCGCCGAGCTGCGAAAACTGCCATAGATCACCATCCCAAGCGGATAGATGGTGAGCGAAGCGACCACGGCTGCCATCAGGGCCATGGCCAGGATCGAAAGATCTCTTCTGCGGACGGTCACTTACTCTCCTAGGGAACGCATTTTATTCACAGTAGGGTCTTTGGGAAGATGAGCCGCGAGGTGGACCATCCGGTTTTGTGTCTGCTGCTCAAGCGGCCCCGTAGAATCCAATTGCATTGTCGCAGAGGATCTTTCGTTTCTGTCCGGAAGATAAATCCCCGCGTTCGAGGATTTCTCCAGCTGCATTGTCCCTGAGCTCCGGGTGGGGCATGTCGGAGGCGAAGAGGAGATGGTCTTCCCCCACCAGTTCGATCTCCTGAGGCAACAGGGCATCTTCGCCCTCGCAGGTAATGAAGAGGCGGCCCGAGCGGACATAGTCAAGGATCTCCTTCTGCGGCATGTCGCTCGGCCAGGGCGCCCCGCGCCGTCTGGCCATCTTGCGAAAGAGCTCCATGCGCGGGACCGCGTACAAAATCCACTCGGAGCCGAATTCGAGGAAGGCGATCTTGAGACTGGGGTAGCGGTCGAGGAGGCCGCCGCCGATCGCGGCATAAAAACCCAGAAAGACGGGCAGGGTCATGCCGATGAACTGGCCGGAGAACATGGTCCGGCTGTGCTCCCGGAGCGGAGGGTAGCTCATGCCAAAATGAATGCTAAGGGGGAGTCCGGTTCGCGTCAGTTCGTCGAAGATCGGGGAAAAAAATGGATCAGAAATCAGCCGGTCTCCGGCTGTGCCAAAGACTACGGCGGCACTGGCCCCCAATTCTTTCATCTCCACGACCGCTTGACGCCCCTCCCCGGCGTGTCGCAGGGGAAGAAGCCCTGCCCATTTGAGCCTTTTGGGATTGGCCCGGCAAGACGCACCCATATAACGGTTGTAGGCCCGGAACAGGTGAGCCTCCAATTCCGGATCATCGGTCATAGTCGCATAAAGCGTAGAAGGGTAGAGGACCGTCGTGTCTATTCCCATCCGGTCCAAATCCCGTAAACGCAGCTCCGGCTGAGAGAGATCACGGCTTCCCAGCTCTATCGGAAGGCTCGCGTCAGTTCCAGGAAAGGTAGAATTGGTGGTGGCCGGGGTGTTGGCGGGCTGGCTTCCCGAGCCCCAAAGATGAGGGGTCAGGCGTCCCTCAACGAACCATGAACTCTGCCAGCCCCCGAGGCCCTCAGGATCCTCGATCTGAACTGGGCGCGGGCGGCGCGGCCAGATGGTTTCAGGCAGGTCTTGCCACATGCGCGGGCTCATCATGACATGGGCATCGGCATCATAGATATAGATCCCCTCAAGCATGGTCTTCCCCCTTCGCGGCTGACAATAGATAGAGAGACCCGAGGCTGTCAAGCGCCCGGGTGAGATAGTAAGAAAAAAACCGCCAGCAACGTTACCCTCGGTTACGTCACTCCCTTGCAATTCCTTCAGCTGCGCGGCGTCGTTACCCAACCCTACCCCTTCATGCCTCATAGGTCATGAACCCATACAAGAAGTTGACATCCCTTGCTATTGGAAGTAGAAGCGGCACTGTGGCTAAAGAATAAAATAAGGAAAGCTCATCATGGCTGAGCCCAACAACACAGGCGCCATGAAGGCCCTACGCATGCACCGTTTCCACGAACCTTTTCGACTGGATGAGGCGCCCATCCCCGAGATCGGTCCCGGTGAAGTCCTGATACGCGTCCTGCGTGCAGGTCTTAACTACGGAGATGTGCATATGCGGGATAATGTGCAGCGGCACGCCCCTGAGCAGGTCGAACCTTTACTGCCACTCATCATTGGTCATGACGGTCTTGGCGAGGTGGTTGAGGCGGCCTCCGATGTGGAAAATGTCCAAGTGAGGGACCGAGTCGTGGTGATGTGCTCCCTTACCTGCGGCTTTTGTAAATACTGCCGAACAGAGCGTGAGCACCTTTGTCGCTCTTACAAGGTCATGGGCTTCCTGACTAGGCCACAAACACGTCAGAATGGAGGGCCCTCGTTTGTGCGCTATAAGGACGGCCTCTTAGCGGAATATTGCCGGGTGCCTGCGCGAAATCTTGTTCGCCTTCGACCCGAGGATGATGTCGAGCAAATAGCCCGCGTCTCTCAGATTGCCGTTGGATACAGAGCACTCAAACGGGTTCGCTTTGGCCCGGGAGAGACCCTTCTTGTCAATGGGGCTTCGGGAATTACGGGCACCGGGGTTGTGCTTTCGGGATTGGCGATGGGAGCGGCACGGATTATTGTCGTGGCCCGCAACGCAGCACGTCTAGAACAGCTTCGGGTCATTGACCCGGCACGCATTGCCACAGTGGCATTAGGAAAGGGAGAAATCATCGCCGAAAAGGTACGGGACCTGACGGACGGCAACGGCTGCGAGGTCCTTGTAGATTTGGTTCCCTCCGGGACCGAGACCACGATGGAGTGCCTGAAAACCCTGGAACCGGGCGGGCGAGTCGCTTTCCTCGGCGGGAACGCCGAGCCACTGACCATCAACTATAACTTTCTGATGACCCGGTCGGTAGAGTTCACCAGTTTCCGAGGACGGATGTACGCCGATATTCCTGAGCTCATGGATCTTGCCCGGCGCGGGGTGATTGATACGCGGCACATCACGACGCGCCACTTCCCGCTGGAAAGAATTAATGAAGCCTACGAGTTCACCAAGCTGCGTGGCGACGAAGGTCCGATTTGGCCGATGTATGCACTAGGCGCCAAGTGACTGAAGGGGTTATTAAGGAGGGAGTTATGGACGGACCAGCGTGCTTATCCGTATGCGGAGCGACCACTTTTGTTTCTGAATCTGCGCCAAACGAAATTTTGGTGGGGACCGTCGGTGGAGTGTTCATCCTCACCAGAGAGGATTCTACAAGATGGCGCGTGGCACACAAGTCGATAGAGGGGTGCCATATCCATGCACTGCTCATTGAGCCTTCGAGTGGTCTGACGTTTGCGGGTGCCTGCAAGGGATCGATCTATGCGAGCCCGGACTTTGGTCGAACCTGGGAGCACCGCGACCGGGGGCTGACCCAGAGAGACATCTACTGTTTGAATTTCACGGAGGTGGAGGGGGAGGTCAAGCTCTACGCCGGCACCGAGCCTGCCCATCTGTTCGAAAGTGACGACCTGGGAGAGAACTGGAGAGAGATCTTTTCCCTCCATACTGTCCCGTGTGCCCACAAAGCGACTTTCCCCGCACCGCCCTTCGTGGGGAAGCTGAAGGATATCGCTTTTGATTCGCAGCGTCCCCAACGGATTTATGCGAGCATTGAAGTGGGCGGGCTTCTAAGGAGCGACGACGCGGGTGAGACATGGGAGCAACTCAAAGGGTTTCACCCCGACGTGCACCGGCTGGTGCTGCGCCCGTCGGATCCTAAGTGGATGTACATTACTGGCGGCGATGGCATCTACCGAAGCCGTGATCAAGGTGCAACCTGGGAACACCTCACCACGCGTTCGAGTCGGATAGCTTACCCGGACGCGCTCATCATTCACCCTCTTCGTGAGGAGCTCATGTTCACAGCGGGAGCCGGTAACAACCCTGCAGCCTGGGTCGACGCGCGCTCTGCGGACGCAGGCATTGCCCGCAGCCGAGACGGAGGGCGCACCTGGGAGGTGCTTCAGCAGGGGTTGGCTGAACGGATCAAAGGGAACATGGAAGCCATGGCCATAGATGTCTGGAACGGATCATTCTCGCTCTTCGCGGCCAGCACCGACGGAGAGGTTTTCTTGAGCGAGGACGAGGGCGAACATTGGACCAAGATTGTCGAAGGCTTGCCACCGATCTCCAAGGGAGGCCACTACCTCAACATTCGCTAGACATCATGTAAGGACAATTATCGCCATGTGGGATCTACTCATCCGAAACGGTACCGTCGTGACGGCTCATGGAGAGTTCCTGGAGGATGTCGCCGTCGCGGGTGGCAAGATTGCCAGACGATCACTCCACGGCACCCTGTCGGGCCCGGCAGAACAAATCGTCGACGCGACCGGCTCTCTCGTAATGCCCGGAGTGATCGATGCGCATAACCACCTGCCTCTAGGGGAAGGGTCGGGCGTGCACCCGTGGCGGGTCAACTCAATCGCCGCAGCCCACGGGGGCATTACGACCCTGCTCGACTTCGCCCGCTCCAACAGGGGGAATAGTGTCGCCGAGGCGGTAAAAATCCGCCGCGCTGAGGCAGACCCTAACGTCGCTATTGATTATGCTCTGCACTTTCAGTTCGCTGACTGGCCACTCCCTGAGCCAGACGTTATGGCATCGGTCAAGGCAGCGGGAATTAGCAGCGTGAAAGTGTTCATGAATAACTGGCGGTTTGGCTGTGCGATGGGCGACGGGCAGCTTTATGACATCTTCCGCAAGGCGGCAGTGGCCGACCTTACCGTTGGACTCCACGCAGAAAACCAGCCCCTCATCGACTACCTCACCGAGGAACTCAAGAAGTCGGGAAAGACCGGCGTGGAATGGTTTCCCCAAAGCCGCCGGGCCATTGTCGAAGTCGAAGCGGTGACGAGAGCCATCACGCTAGCCCGAGCCACCGGAACGAGGCTATACTTTTTCCACATCACGGCCGCTCAGTCAGTAGACGCGATTCGCCTAGCACGCCAGGAAGGCCTCCCGATATTCGCCGAGACATGTCCCCACTATCTCCTTTTCGACGACTCGGTTTACGGTCTTGAGTTCGAGAAGGCGATCCGTTTTATTCGCTTTCCCGCGCTTAAGAGTGCCAAAGACCGAGAGGCTTTATGGTCTGGGCTGCGCGACGAAACCCTTTCTGTTCTGGGAACAGATCACGTGCCGGTCTACTGGGCATCGAAGCTTGAACAATCCCAGGGCCGGCCTTTCTATGAGCTGCCAGGTGGGATGGCCCTAAACGAACTTTTTCTGAACTCAATGTACAGTCATGGCGTAGCGGCGGGAAAAATTGATCTCAAGAAGCTGGTCGCCTGTCTTACCGAAAATCCAGCCAGGGTTTTCGGGCTGTACCCGCGAAAGGGGACGTTGGAGATAGGGTCCGATGCTGATATTGTCCTCTTCGACCCTCACACACGCTGGACGGTTACAGCGGATCAGCTCCATATGGACAGTGATTACAGCATCCATGAAGGCGAAGAGCTGCAGGGTCGTGTGAGAGCGACGATCCTTCGGGGAAAGCTGATTGTCAAAGATGGTGCATATGTCGGTCAACCTGGCGAGGGGATGTACCTATGCCGAAACCATAGTCCATTACAGCACCTCCATTAATAAAGTGGACAAAAACCGGCCTGTCAGTATGCAGCGTAAAAAAATGATTGCTTCTCTACCATTAACTTCAAAAGGAGGAAAGAACATGAAACGCCTAATAGTTGCTCTTGGGTTAGTAGCTCTAAGCTTCACGCTGTCGCAAAAGGTAATGGCAGCGGAGGATTGGAAGCAAAAGTGGGAGAATACACTTGCCGCCGCTAAGAAGGAAGGAAAGGTTGTGGTATACGGGGAGGTAACTCCCGATGCCCGCACGTTGCTCGGCGCTGCATTTATGGAAACGTTTGGCATTCCCATCGAGTGGGTGGCGGGGAAATCGGCCGAGTTGGCTACCAAATACCTTGCGGAACGATCAGCGGGTTTAAAGAATGCTGATGCTTTTCACATGGGGATTGCAAGCTCAATCAATCTCATGAAGCCTAAGGGAGCCGTCGTGCCCCTGGAACCATATCTCATCTTGCCGGAAGTCAAAGACCCAACCGCTTATCTTTATGATCGGGTTCCGGGTTTAGACAAAGAAATGACTCTAATCGCCCTCAATTTTGCATACACGTCATATATTGCCGTGAATACCACATTGGTCAAAGACGGTGAGCTTAAATCTTACAAGGACCTTCTTCATCCGAAGTGGAAGGGGAAAGTCGTTCTCTTTGATCCGTTGATTCCTAGTGCGGCGACCGGATGGGCCACCTTCATGATCGGTAAAGCCTATGGGCTCGAGGCGGGGACCAAGTTTCTCCGGGATTTTGTGGCGACGGAGCCCATGACGATCAAAGACGTGCGTCAACAAGTTGAATGGGTCGCTAGAGGTAAATACGCCATTGGAGTCGGTGTGCAGCATGCGCTGGTGAGCGACTTCAAAAAAGCTGGCGCGCCTCTGGATATGCCCCGATTCGCCGAGGGCGGCAACATTAACCCGGCATCTGGATTCATCCAGCTCCCACCTAACCCGGCCCACCCGAGCGCAGCTATTATTTACCTCAATTGGCTGCTAACCGATAAGGGGCAGGCGATGTATGCTCAGGGATTTTCGTCGCCGTCGGTCCGGAAAGGAGTTCAAGTAAAAGACCTCGATCCCATCAAGGTCGCTAAACCCGGAGAAAAAGCTTTCCTCGCCGACGAGGAATGGTTCAGACTCCAAACAAAAGGGCTGCCGCTTTTTAAAGAGATCTTTCAACCGCTACAACAGTAGATACTGGAGACCTCTGAAAAACTGTCCTCCTGGAAAAAGCCAGAGCTAACCCACTCTGCTCAGGGAGAGTCATGAAAATGGCCTACAACGACTTACAGGAATATCTTGCGCGCCTGGAAGCAGTGGGCAGGGTTCACCATATCACAAAAACCGTCGATCCTGCCTGGGAGATTGCGCCGTAACGCGGCACGCATTTGATCGTTACTCGTGGTTGGATAGACCCGCGCTCTGCCTTCCCGTGAGGGATGTTCACTTCACGGAAAGCGGTGGTTGTGGGGCGACGATTGTTATCGCCATGCGGAAGGAGTATCCCGAACAGGTTAAAGAAGTGGCCTGGGCCGCGTGGACCTTCATGAACAAGGAAGGGAAATTCCTCATCGTTGTGGACGACGACATTGATGTGCGCAACCCGTTCGAGGTCGAATGGGCTATGAGTTTTAGAGCACAGCCGGCAAAGGATCTTATGATCGCGGATAATGTGCTGGCCGTGGGACTCGATCCTTCGACCGCGCCGGTCGAAGTTCCGGAGCAGGACCCGCGGCGCAGAGTGGGCAGCAAAGTACTGATCGACGCGACGCGTAAACATACCTATCCCTCAGCTGCGCGCGTTCCCAAGGAACATATGGATGCAGTCCGGGATGCCTGGAGCGATTACGGGTTCAAGCAAACTCGATCGTCATGAATGATTCCTTCACTCCCTTCCTGGTCCTGGCTTTGATCCGATAACTGTGGCGCTCCGACACCACAGTGAACAGCGCCCCGTCCATCGTCAGCTCTCTACAAAAGTCCCTTTGTGCAACTCTTCTCGCTTCCCCTCTTTCATTGTCAGGAGTATCGTTGTTTCCGTACTCCGACTTCATTACTTTGCTAGGGCAAGGCCGAAAAACTTGTGAGGAGGACCGAGTTTTGCTAGGGGGAACATAAGGCGAGACGCACGTGAGAGAAATAAAAGAGGATCTGACCAGAGGCGCGTGGGACGAGATTAGTTTCTGCTTCGCTCCTTTGCTGGTTCTCTGGAGCGCATTGAAATTGGGATTCTTTTCCGGCCTTGCTCCCTCGCCCCAAACCGCGGAGGAGCTGGCCTTAGCTCTCGGTTGTTCACCGAGAGGAGTCAGAATGGTGCTCGATTGTTTAGCGGCGATGGGGCTTCTGAGGAAGGGAAGATCCCGATACCGGCTGAATCGCCTTTCTCGCACCCACTTTCTTCCCTCCAGCGATGACTATGCGGGCAACGTGGTGATGGTCTGCGAGCCGACGTTGAGACTATGGTTAGGCCTACCGGAGGTGGTTCGATCCGGTGAACCGGCCGCCAGTTTCCTCTCTGGGGAGGAAAAAGATCGCTTCGAGGCAGCCATTTCGGATGCGTTGTTTCAGGTCCATAGGCGTCAGGCGTGGAAGCTGGTCGAGCTTCTGGACCGAGGCCGCTTTTCCCCTCGGAGGGTCCCCAGGACCCGTCGGGTAAGAGTGCTGGATGCGGCGGCGGGTTCCGCAGTATGGTCTATCCCTTTTGCGCTCAAGCATCGTGGGGCAGAAGTGGTGGCCGTGGATCTCTTGCCGGTCTTGGAAGTGGCAAAAAAATACACGCGCAGATTCGGTGTTGAGGCTCGCTACCAGTTTGTCGCGGCTGATCTCTCCGAGGCGGAATTGGGAAAGGACGGCTATGACCTCGTCTTCTTAGGCCATATTTGCCATTCCCGGGGAGAAGGGCGGAGTCGGGAATTGATCGGCAAGTGCTTTCGCGCGCTTCGAAAAAGTGGGATTCTTTTGATCATGGACTTTGTTGCGGACGAAGAAAGAAAGTCGGCGCTCTTGCCTTTGCTCCTGGCCGTTCATGCCCTACTGGGATCGCGGGAGGGAGACACGTTTACGTTTTCTCAGTACAAAAGATGGCTATTGGATGCGGGGTTCACGGGTGTACGGGCTCTTCGAGTGCCGGGTCACTCGCCGATCCTTCTCGGTCTAAGGAGCTGAGTGAATGGAGGTGAAGGCCATGTCTTCCGATGCTTTTATAGAGGAGTTGTGGAGCTACGCCCAAGAGGTGCCCATGGAGCAGCACCCGTGGTTCCAGGGCATCTTGCGGCATCGTTGGACTCGGAGCCAAATCATTTTGGGTGAGATTCAGCATTATCTCCGGGTCCGCACCAATCCCATTTACTTCGGTTATATCGCCGTGAATGCCGTCGCCGAGAAGCACTATGGGCTTATGGATGTGGTGCTGGAAAACTTCCTGGAGGAACTGTCCGGCCCGCGCACCCATGTGGACATCGTTCTCCAGTTTCTCGAAGAAGGCGGGATCTCTCGGGAGGAGGCCGACCAGGCGGAGCCGGCCCCGGGCACCATGGCGGCCATCGAGATGATCATTTCCTGTTGCCAGCGGCGTTCCGCGCTCGAGGGGCTCGCGATGCTCGCCTTCGTGGAAAGCCAGCACGGAGGTCCCGACGGAGTCGCCGCCAAAGTCTACCGCGAGCTGACCGGCTATTATGGTTTTTCCGCCCGGGCCGCGGAGACTTACCGCTTGCATGCCGAACAGGACGTTGGCCATGGCGCACGCCAGATCGAGGTCGTCCGGCGCTACGCCGAGGATCCACAGACCCAGGAGAAAATCAGACGAGCGGTGAAGCTAGGGATAACCGCTTTTACGATGGAATGGGATGGGCACGTGCAAGCGATGACCGGACAACGGGAGTTTTGGCCCGGAGTAAGACCGCTGACGCTGCGCCAGCCAAAGGTGCGGCTATCATAACCACTATACCGCCGGCCCGGGGGTATCTCGAAGGGCCGATGCACCGAGCAGAAAGCATCGAGCGTATCTTCGTTCGAAGCGTAGCACAGGCCCATTGCATCGGACCTGAGAGAGACTTCCAGGCCGGCTCATGGCACCACGGCAGGCTTCCTAGAGCGGCCAGTCTTTGGGAAGCTTGAGACGCCACATCCGATACTCCTCGCTTTCGCCAAATTCCCGCTTGAGTCGTTCGAGCGTCCGCAGGAGTTCGTGAAGGTCCATCTTCAATGCGCTGGAGACCATACCCGTGGTCTCTTCGAAGCTGACGCTTCAATTGCTGTATCAGCCTGCTACCCGTCGAAGAATGTTCCGATCTTTTTCGTTTAAGGGCATGGGGTCGCCTCCTGTTGATTTTTTCAATGGGAAAAGCCCACTGGGTAGATAGTCACTGTTTCGGTGATCGTTTGTGGCCCGCGATCCTCCATGATTACCCGGAGTTGAGTAAAGATCCACCAGCTTCGCTGGAGCCACTCCGTCCGCAAGATCAAAAAGGCATTTTCGATAACTGTTCCCGGTGGCTCCCGGCAGGTGACGAAGAATTCCAGCCGGTAGCTCTCGCCAGGCTCCAGCTTCCGGGGCGGATTTAGTTCCTGCTCGGCGCAGTAAAAGAGACTGTGGGGAAGGCGGGCGCGGAAGAGCTGGAGGGCTTGGGAGCTGAGATTCTGGACAGTCCAAACGAGAATCCATAGATCGGGGCGCGATCCCGCCTTTCCAGAGAGTTGTTCGATGGCCACTTGCGGAGTGATTTCTTGCTGAAGGGGTTTCATTCGATGAAGTTACAGATGAAGGGTAGCGGAGGGCGATCCGCGATGTCAAGGTTAAGGCGCCCCGATCATGGCTTCCATTTTACCATCCCCGATGCTAGACTTTTTAAAACGGTATGGGTAACTGCGCTTCTTTTTTCGCTCCCTTCCGGCGGTCGCTTTAGCCTTCCCTTGTTGTGAGAATCAGATGAAATATCTAGCTGTTTGCGAGGATGACCTGCTCTTCCAGTTCATGCGCAAAATCGCCGCCAAGCCGGGCGAGGTTCTTTTTTTAGTCCAGGACGCCGATGCGGTGAGACGGATACGGCGTCAAGGAGGCAGCAGTCAGTCGGGCGATCTCGAGAGCGAAGCGACCTACGAGAAATGCCGCCTGAGACAGGCGATTCAAGTGATTTTCTTTCTCCGCTCGCCCCAACTACGGGAACGGGTTTATGCCCTGGTCCGGCGGCTCAAAAAGGAGGTGCCAATTCTTTCCCTTTCGTCGGAGAAAGAGAAGGCGAGTCACTCGAAAGATCCTTTCCTCCGGCAGCTTCCCCTGGAAGCTATCTTTCAGGAGTTCTGCGCCCCCCAACTCCTCGACACCCTCAATCGGCAAAAGGTGGAGAGAATCCGCTCCCTTTTTCGGGAAAAAGACAAGATCCATATTTTATTGCAGCATGATCCGGATCCGGACGGAATCGGGAGCGCCCTGGCGCTGCGCGAGCTGCTGGGACGCAATCGGGCCACAACTCCCATCGTCACTTTTGGGGAAGTCACCCGGCCGGAGAATCTCGCAATGTTGCGTCTTTTAGAGATCCAGATCGATCGGATTACCAGCGCCGATCTGCATCAAGGCGGCGTCCGGCTGGCGCTGGTCGACGTCCAGCCGCCCTATTTCGAGCATTCTCTAGGACGGGTCGATTTAGTGGTGGACCACCACCCCAAGCGGGTTTCTTTCCCCGCCCGGTTTGTAGATCTTCGGACCCAATACGGGGCCACTTCCACGATCTTCACGGAATATCTGAGGGCCGCCGGGATGGAGCCGTCCCAGCGGTTGGCCACCGCCTTACTCTACGGCATCAAGACCGATACCCTCTTCTTGGAGCGCGGCAGCCATATGGCGGATCTCGATGCTTTTACCTTTCTGTATCCTTTTGCCAACAAGGCCATGATCACGAAAATAGAGCGCCCCTCACTTCCCCGCGAGGACATGGAAGCCTTGGGCCGCGCCTTGAGCCGGCTCCAGTTTGATGATGGCGTGGCCTTCCTTCACGTTGGAGAGATCCAACGAGAAGACGTGATCCCTCAGCTGGCGGAATTTTGCCTTCAAATTGAAGGGGTGGAGTGGGCGGTGGTTTCCGCTCTGTGCCAGGATCGAGTGGTGATTTCCGTGCGGAATGTCGGATATGTGAAAAGCGCGGGCGAAATCGTCAAGCGGCTCTTCGACCCGATCGGGAGCGCGGGCGGCCATCGCTCCATGGCGAAAGCGGTGGTTCCGCTGGAGCGCTTCAAAGAAGAGTTTGGGGAGGTGAGCGAAAAAGTCATCCGTGAGGCCATGCTGCCGTTGATCACCCGGGAGGATTCGGAGTGGGAGAACGACTAGACGGACCCTGATCCGTCGATAAGGGGCGCTTGCAGCGTTGTCGCTTCGGGCTCGCATCCTCACGTACTGCGCTCGTACGCTGCGGTGCGACCCCTCGCTCCGCCTTGCACCCGCCGCCTTCTCGACGGCCAGGGTTTCCAAGGTGTTGCAAGTTTACCAACGGATCAGGGACGGAATAATTGACTTGGCCTCTATGATTTGTTAGTAACGATAAAACTGGTCCCCAAGGAGGAGGATGAGATGACGTACATCATTGCCGAGCCCTGTATTGATGTGAAAGATACCGCCTGTGTGGATGTTTGTCCCGTGGATTGCATTCATCCCACAAAAAATGATCCCGATTTCGAAACGGAAAAGAAGCTCTACATTGATCCTGAGGAATGTATCGACTGTGGCGCCTGTGAGCCGGTTTGTCCTGTGGAGGCGATCTTTGAAGAGGCGGCGACCCCGGATAAATGGAAACAATTTATTCAAATCGACGCCGACTACTTTAAAAAGAAAAAGGGCGGCTAGCTTGAGGTCACATGACTCCAGGCGTGATAGGAACTGCGCACCAAGGGACCGGATTCCACGTGGCGAAAGCCGAGTTTCATAGCTTCTCCCTTGAGCGCTTCGAACTCCGTCGGAGCAAGATAGCGCTCGACCCGAAGCTGGTTCGGTGACGGTTGGAGGTACTGTCCAAGAGTCAAGATATCGCAGCCAATCTCCCGTAGATCCTTCAGAGTCGCTAAGACCTCTTCCCCGGTTTCCCCCAGACCCAGCATGAGCCCAGACTTGGTCAATAGATCGCCGCGGATCTCCTTCGCGTCTTTAAGGACGCCCAACGATCGTTGGTAGACGGATCCAGGTCTGACCTTCCGGTACAGCCGCGGGACCGTTTCGACATTGTGATTGAGCACGTGGATCCCGGAACGAACGACGGTTTCCAGAGCGGGCCGGGCTCCTTTGAAATCTGGAATCAGCAGCTCCACGCGAATGCCGGGGCTTAAGGTTTTGATCCAGAAGACGGTCTCGGCCAGATGCCTCGAGCCTCCGTCCGGAAGATCATCCCGGTCGACGGACGTCACCACGATATGTTTCAGCCCGAGCTCTTTGACCACCTCTCCTACGTTGTGCGGCTCCTCCCCGTTGAGCGGTTGCGGTTTGCCTTTGCCGATGGCACAGAAGCGGCAGCCCCGGGTGCAGGTATCTCCCAGCAGCAGGAAAGTGGCCGTGTTGTTTTCCCAACACTCGCCGATGTTGGGGCAATGGGCCTCCTCACATACCGTGTGAAGATTGTGCCGCCTCAGAATCCCTTTGAGCCGGAGGTAATTGGAGCTTCCAGGGAATCTGACCTTGATCCAATCCGGATGTCGTCTGGGCATAGCTCTTTGACCTCTGAGTAACCGAGTTCGTGAGCGAAGTGGCACACAAATTCCGCCTTCACCCGTGCCAGTGAAATCTCTCGCCCGAGTTCCTGCTTCATGGAGGTGATTTTTACCCATGGAAGGCCGCAGGGGATGATCCGTCCGAAGGGGGCGAGGTCCACATCGACGTTGAGAGCCACGCCGTGATAAGTCACGCCCCTTTTTACGGCTATGCCGATGGAAGCTATTTTTCTCTCTTCCACCCAAACGCCGGTCCACGGGGGATTTCTCCTGGCGGTCATGCCGAAGACCCTCAGGGTTTGAATCACCGCTCTCTCAAGTCGATACAAATAGAGATGAACGTCCCGCCTTAATCTGGATTTCAAGTCCACGAGGGGGTAAGCCACCACCTGGCCAGGGCCGTGGTAGGTGATGTCCCCGCCCCGGCTGGTGCGATAAAACGGCAGCCTTCCCGGTTCCAGGAGGTGATCTTCTTTTCCGTTCCTGCCGATCGTAAAAACCGGGGGATGCTCCAGGAGAAGAAGGAGATCAGCGAGGAATTCCCCCTTGATTTTTTTTTCTACGACTCGCTCCTGTAAAGAGAGGGCGGACAGATATTCAATCTGTCCCAGGTCTTTGAAAAAAAGCATGGCTGGCGACTGAACGATGGATGACGCGCGGATCCGACGATGCGCGTTTCTTTTGCGCTTGGAAGAGTCTGGTCTCTTCGCGAGCCAGAAACGGTTACATCAGCTCCGCAATCAGCGTCTTGGCGATCTCGGGAGCGACGCCCAACGGACGGCGACCGAGCGGCCCGCCCTTTTGTAGTACGGGCTCCAACTGATCTAAAGCCGGCAGATCGTCTCGCTTCCAAAAAAGGCCAATGGGAATGACGTCGCCCCACAGGTAGCCTTTTTCCAGGGCCGCGCGGAAATCAGTGGGATCATGGCCCATGTCTTCCAATTTTTTGGTCCGTTGCTTGAAAAATTCGTGGGTATTGTCCAGGTTGTAAGTCACGCAAGGGCTGAAGACGTCGATGAGGGAAAACCCCTTATGCTGGATACCGCCTTTGATGAGTTCTACGAGATGTTTCTGTTGGCCGGTAAATCCCCGGGCTACATAGGTGGCCCCTGCGGCAATGGCGAGGGGGATGGGATTGATCGGATTCTCCACGCTTCCAAAGGGAGTGCTTTTCGTCTTCATTCCCTTGGTGCTCGTGGGTGAGACCTGTCCTGTGGTGAGGCCGTAGATCTGATTGTTCATGACGATATAGGTCAGGTCCACGTTCCGCCGCATGGAGTGGAGGAAATGATTTCCTCCGATGCCATAACCGTCTCCGTCGCCGCCCGTGGCGATAACTTTGAGTTCATGATTGGCCAGTTGAACCCCTATGGCCACTGCCACGGCGCGGCCATGGAGGGTATGCATGCCGTAGGTATTGATATAGCCAGGCAGGTTCGAGGAGCACCCGATGCCGCTCACCGTCATGACCTCATGGGGCTGGAGATTCAGCTCCGTAACGGCCTGCTTGAGAGCCGCCAGGACGCCGAAATCACCGCAGCCAGGGCACCAGTCCGGGTCGATTTTGCCCTTGAAGTCTTTGACGGTCAGTTTAGGACGCTCGGGTTTGCTCCCGGCCGAGCCGCGCGCTCTCAGTTCCGTTTCCATGCTTGTTTCCATGGGACGTCTCCTTAAACCATAATCTCGTGGACCGGTACGTACTTCTGTGTGGCGCCGGCCAGAATCGCCTTCACGCCGTCCGCGATATGATGGGGCATAAAAGGTTCTCCGTCGTATTTCCGGATGTGGCCGTCCGCCACGAAGCTCGTCTCCGATCGGAGGTAGCGGGCAAACTGGCCACTGTAGTTGTTTTCGATGATGATAACTTTTTTACTTTTGGAAAGCGTGGAGGCAATGGCGTCGGCGTGGAGCGGGACCAACCATTTGATTTGCAGGTGGTTGACCTTGATTCCCTCTTCGGCGAGTTTTTCTATGGCCTCTTGAATGGTCCCCTCGGTGGAGCCCCATCCCAGCAGCGTGACTGCGGCATCTGGCGGTCCGGAGAGCTTGGGAGATTCCAGGAGCCGCAGGATTCCATCCATCTTCCGCATGCGTTTTTCATGGAGCGCTTGGCGCTTGCGGGCATCGGTGAATTCATCGCTGATCAGGATCCCTTCCTCGTCGTGTTCATCGGTGGCGACCACATGCGCGTATCCGGGAGTGCCCGGCAGGGCGCGCGGGGAAACCCCGCTCTCAGTAATGAGGTAGCGTTTATACCCGCCGTTCACGGGGGGCGCATCGCCGTTCAAGCCGATCATCTCGCCTCTTTCGATAGGCACGTTGAAGTCGATCTCCGCTGGATCTACGCTGGATCGTCCTTCAGACAGGAGCAGATCGGAAAGGATAATTCCCGGGCACTGAAATTTTTCGACGAGGTTGAAGAGCTGGGGAACGGTCTTGAAGCAATCCGTAATGTTCGTGGGCGCCACGATGACTCGAGGGTAGTCTCCCTGTCCGGCCCCTATCACCTGCCATAAATCTCCCTGCTCGGTCTTGGTGGGGACGCCGGTCGCCGGCCCGGCCCGTTGTACGTCGATACAAACGACCGGGATCTCCATCATGGCGGCGGCGCCGAGGGCTTCGCTCATGAGCGCAAATCCTCCGCCGGACGTAGCGCACATCGCGCGGCAACCGGCATGGGCCGCGCCGATCGCCATGTTGATCACCCCGATTTCGTCTTCCACCTGCCGGACCATAATGCCCAGCTCCCGGCCGTGACGGGCCATCCAATGGAGCACTCCCGTGGAAGGGCTCATCGGATAAGCGCAATAAAAACGCACGCCGGCCGCGGCGCCTCCCATGGCCAGCGCCTGGTTCCCTTCAAGAAATCCGAATTTCTTGCCGGTATCCGGGAGCGAGAACGGGAACGCTTTGAAATGAGTTGTAGCGTAGTCATAGCCGGCGCGGGCTACCCTTACATTCTCTGTAACCGCTGCCTGGCCTTTCCTCTTGAACTGGACGGTCAGGATGTCCTCCAGCACTTTAAATTCCACTCCCGTTAGACAGAGAACTGCTGCGACCGCGATGGTGTTTTGGACCAGGTCGCCCTTGATATTCGGCGCTAGCTCTTTGACCGAGAAAGGGCAGAGCTGCGCTCCATCCGTGTTTGCCCCTGGTTTGATTTTGTCGCTGTTGAAGAGCACCGCGGCGCCAGCCCGCATGAGTCTCAGATGGCGATCCATAGTGTCCTGGTTGAGCGCGATCAGAACGTCAAGTTTATCCCCGATACTGAGAACCGGTTGATCGCTGGCCCTCAGCGTGAGGAAGATATGTCCGCCCCGGATGATGGACTGATAAGAATTGTAGGCGTTTAAGTGAAGCCCGCGGCGCACGAAAATCCGGGCGAGGATATCGCCGGGTGTGGCAATTCCTTGTCCAGCCGCGCCGCCGATCGCAATGGCGAGATCAACTTTTTTCATAACTGTCCCTCAAATGGACGAGCGAATCTTTGTCCCGAAAACCTTTCGGAAACCTTATCATGCCGTCGTAGCCGTCGGCAACAAAGATCGCGTCTTGATGAAAGACTTATTACTCCCCTTCCCTGCAACTTTCAAGCGTTATGCCGCCGTCGAAAGAGCCGCGTGATCGCCTGAACCAAAGGGAGCGTTGACAGAAAACCGCCTGGGCGTATAAAGTGCCCGCCATCGAAGAAGATTCCGGTCTCTCATGATGCCGCCGGTCGCTTACCCCTGGTTTGTGCGCAAAGATTTGGACGGGTTCTTCGGTCTCATGATCGATAACCTGATCCAGCTCGTTCTCATCGTCAGTCTTTGCCGCGAGCTGATCCATTTGCCTGACTCTTATATCTTTGGTCGCATCCTTCCCGGCGCCGCGATCTCGATCCTCGTGGGAAACTTTTTTTATTCCTGGCAGGCGCGCCAGCTTGCCCGCGAGAGTGGGAGGGAGAACGTGACGGCTCTGCCCTACGGGATCAACACCGTCAGTCTCTTTGCTTACGTCTTTTTCATCATGCTGCCCGTCTATCAGGAGACCCAAGATCCCATATGGGCCTGGAAGGTCGGTCTGGTCGCCTGTTTTCTCAGCGGCGTTATCGAGATCCTGGGGGCTTTTATCGCGGACACTGTGCGACGGATCACGCCTCGCGCCGCGCTCCTGTCGGCGCTGGCCGGCATTGCGATCACTTTTATCTCCATGGACTTCAGCTTCAGGATTTTCGCCCGGCCTATGATCGCGCTGGCGCCCATGGCGCTGATTTTCCTTGCTTACTTTTCCCACCAGCGATTTCCTCTCGGTCTTCCCGGAGGACTCGTGGCCATTCTGGTCGGAACAGCCCTTGCGTGGGGGTTGGGCGCGATGTCGGGTGGATCCTGGGACGCCGGATTTGGTCTTGCACGGCCGGTGTTTAGCGGCGATTCTCTTTGGGAGGCGCTTCGGCGCCCTGCGTTTATGAATTACCTTTCCGTTATCCTTCCCATGGGAATCTTCAACGTGGTGGGCTCACTGCAAAACATCGAGAGCGCCGACGCCGCGGGCGACCATTACCGCACCTTTCCCTCGCTCATGGCCAACGGCATCGGCTCCGTCGCCGCGGCCCTTTTCGGCAGCGCCTTCCCGACGACTATTTATATCGGTCATCCCGGTTGGAAAAGGCTTGGGGCCCGCTCGGGTTACTCGGTCCTCAACGGAATCTTCGTCGCGCTCATCTGCCTCACGGGCACGATCCAGGCGGTGCTCTATTTCATTCCCCTCGAGGCGGGGATCGGGATTCTCCTCTATATCGGCATCATCATCGTAGCCCAGTCTTTCCAGGAGACGCCCAAAGAACATGCGCCGGCAGTCGCCTTGGGCCTTTTTCCCGCTCTGGCCGCGTGGGGACTCTTGATGGTGGAAACCGGGCTCAAGGCCGGGGGCAAGTCTCTCTACGAAGTTGGGCTCGCCCCCTTCACCCACAGCCTCGCCATTCACGGGATGATCTCCCTGGAGCGCGGATTTATCTTTACCTCAATGATCCTGGCCGCCATCGGCGTCTTTCTTATCGAGCGGGAATTTTTTCGCGCGGCACTTTGGTCTCTGGCTGCGGCCTTTCTTGCCGCCATAGGTATTATCCACGCCTATGAGCTGACTCCGGGAGGCGTGGCTACGCGCTTCGGTTTCTTAGCAGCCCCGGAGTTCGCTGCGAGCTACCTGCTTTTGTTTATTCTCTTCCTGGCTGTGGGCTGGTGGGAGGGTAGCCAAAAATAGCTGCATGCAAGCTAGCCGAAGCGCTCCACTACGGAAAGACAGGTATTGACGCGGATGGCGACTGTGTCATTGGTGTCCCTGGTATAGCCGCCGCCTAGCAGAGCAGCCACTGACACCCCGTGCTTAACCACCAACGGGGATCACTTCGAGATCACACTGCCGGGCTACCATAAGCTGACGTTCATCAGAGGTAAAGAAAGGAAGGGGTCTCCCGATCGAATCCCGGAAGACGACTGCGGAGGCAAGATGGATAGCATCCAGTGTTCGCACGTTCCACTTCAACACAATCTCCTCCGTCCTTGCCAGGACTGAAGGCGTCAGTTCAAGCAACTCCCAAAAAGCGCGGTCCTGTTTGACGCGTCCAAGTATGGCCGAGTAATCTTGCTCCGAAATTTCACTTTGGCCGCCTCGGCGCCTTAGGGCCGAAAGGAGCTCAACAGGCAAGATGGAGGAGGAAAGGATTGTATATTTTCGCAGTAACCTATTGGCTTCAAGCGACCCACGCTCCCTCACATACCGCTTCACAAGGATGCTGGTATCAAAATAGCCCCAGGAAAGATCACTCACAGCATCCGATCCCTGTCCTCTGAGACCGTTTGTGAAAGCGGCTTGCCTTTGATGCGGCGTGGTCGCCAACGAGGAAGCGGTCCGGTCTTCGTAGCCGGACGCAACAGCCCGGCCTGCTCTAGTTTGCGAACCGAAGAAGCAATGCTGCCTTTCTTTTCCAACGGACTGATGACTGCTATCGGCTTCCCGCGTTCCGTGAGAATGACCTCCTCCCCCTCTCTAACCGCCTTGATCGCCCTGGAAAAGCTTTGGTTAGCCTCTCTCAATCCCATGCGCATGCCCGCTTCCCCCTAATGTAGTGATGTAACTACCATAGTCGAATCCTTCTCCGCCGTCAAGGAGTCGTTAGGATTTCGTTAGAGATAGGAGAAGGAGTTCCGGACGACCAACTACGCCCTGAAGCACTCCGCAGCGGCAGGCAGGTATTCACATGGATGGTCACGGTGTCGTTGGTATCCCTTGGGCCTTTTTCGGCGGCTTTAAAACTCCCCCCTAAAAATCCCCTTCTGTCCTCTGGCCTCCTCGACACCAACCTCAATCAGGCGAAGCCTGGCTCCGGGAAACTTTTTCTGCGTCAGCCGCCGGATCCTCTCTGCAATATATTCCGCCAGCAGCTCCGTGCTGGTATTGACAATGGGGAGAAGGATGACATCCCGGCGCGGTAAGACGATCCGTTGATCCCTATAGAGAACCTCAACGCCTCTTTCGCTCCGACGCACTTTCAGCAGCGGGCTCGCCTTTTGTATGAGCGTATGATGATCCAAATTGTCGCAGACCTGCTTCACCAAGGGCTTAAACGTAATGAAATCGAGCAACACGCCGGCCCTGTCCAGGTCGCCCTCGACGGTGACGGAGACCTGATAGTTGTGTCCATGCAGGGCCTCTCTCTTTCCATCGGCGAAGATGAGGAAATGGGCTGAGGCGAAATTGAAGTAATCTTTTGCTACTTCGATGCTGAAGCGCCGCAACATGAGGGGGACGTTACTCAAATTGGGGGACCCTTGCAAGCCGCGTTTGTTTCTTGACGTCTCGGTTCGAGAAGGCTATGAAAGGTTGAAGCGTATGAGAGTTTTTCCAAACGGCAACCTAGATAAGGGGACTCGCCAATGATGGGAACGATCAAAAAGGTGGTGCGGGAGAAGGGTTTCGGGTTCATCATTCCCGACGACGGCGGGGATGAAGTATTTTTTCACCGCGGGAGCGTTGCGCCTCGGGTTCAATTCGACGACTTGAACGAGGGAGATTCAGTGCAGTTTCAAACCCGCAAGGGGGACAAGGGGCCCGTCGCCTTCGACCTGAAACTCAGGTAGCGCTCGTCGTTTCCGCCCAAGCGGACGCCCGATTTTTTCCTACAAAGAAGGGCAAAACCCACCCGGACGGAAAGTTCCGCCATCGGAGAGCTATTTTTTACCGATGACCAGGGTCGTTCCAGGGAGGGTGTTCGGGATATCGCCGTGGCGCGCTACGGAACTAAAGCCGGCGCCGGTGAGCCAGCCGGAATATTCGGAGAGGGTGTAGCATTCTCCCTCGGGGGTGTGAGCCAGGGTATAGACCGAGAAGCGCAAGACGAAGGTGGGGCCCGTCCGTTCCTCATTGGGAAGGAAATCATTGATCACGAAGAGTCCTCCAGGCCGCAGCGCGCGGTAGACCTTCTGAAACAGCTCCCGGTTTCCTTGCGGCGACTCGAAGCGGCAGAAGTTGCTGGCAATGATCAGGTCGTAGTGATTTTCTTCCACGGGTTGGGTCCGGAACTCGCCGTCGAGGAAGCGGATTTTTCCTTCCAGCCCCCGCTCGCGGTTGAGGCGCCGCGCCACCGCGTTGACGTTCGGCCAATCCAATTGGGTGACTTCGGAGGAAGGATCGCGGGAGAGAATAGTCATGCCGAAAATGCTGGAGCCGCCGGCGATATCCAGAACCCGCGATCCTTTTTTCTCCGTTCCGATCTGGAGAAGATCGCAAAGGGTTTCGGCCACCGGCCGGACAATGGGCAGGATCCCTACGACGATCTTTTCCCAGGCCTCCAATTTTCCATGGGTGTCCAGGCGGCCGTAGGGCTTTCCGGTCTTCAGCGTCTCCTTCAGATGGGCCATCCCATCCCACAGGCTGAAGATCACGTGGCGGAATTCTCCGATATAGGAAGATTGGCCCTCGACCAGGAAAGATTCGCTGATCGGCGTCAGTCGATAACGGTCTTGGCGTTTTTCTACCAGGGCCAGGGCGATGAGGCCATCCAAGACGATTCGGGTGGCCCGCGGGTCCGTTCCCGCATGGCGGGCAATCTCCTCAGGGGTTTGCTGGCCCTGGTGGATGACGGTGAACAACTTATATTCGAGGGCGGCATTCAGAATTTGGCTATTGCCGAAGTCCGCCAGCAAACGCAGTAAGGAATGGGGAGAAAGCATAGACGGCAAACCGTGAGAGTGTTCCGCCTAAAGTAGGGAATCGTTATCTCCTTGTCAACCGTTTCAGGGGTAACGGAATACGCGCCTCGAAGTTCCCCGGTTGACAGGGGTGTACCCTTCTGTTAGGGGAGGCTTGGGTTGCGCCCGAAGAAGCTTCGGATCAACGATTTTTTTACCGGCGCGCCCCTGCAATAGAATCTGGACGAAACTCAAGCGGTTTGCGGTTGCGGGACCGGAAGTGAAGTCGGCTCGCTAATTTTGGAGGGACGGTTGGAATGGGACGATTGATCGGGTTTTTTCTCGTTGCGCTGTTTTTTGGAGTGACATTTCTCGGGGAAGGGGTCTCCCTTTACACCGACTGGCTCTGGTTTCAAGAGGTAGGATTTACTCAGGTTTTCACGACGACGCTGACGCTCAAGCTCGTCTTGGGGCTGGTCTTTGGCCTTTTCTTTTTTATCCTCGTTTACTTCAATGTCCGGCTGGCCGCGCGGGTTCCCAAAGGGATCCGGTTTATCGACCATGAAGATTCTCTCAACTTGCCCAGCCTCGAGATCATTGATCCATTGCTTCAGCGCTTGCTCTTGCCGGTCTCCGCCCTCCTGGGGTTTCTGGCTGCGCCCCAGGCAGCCGGTCATTGGGAAACCGTGTTGCTTTTTTTTCAGCCGGTTCCATTCGGCGTCCCAGACCCTCTTTTCGGTCTTGATATCGGATTTTATATTTTCCGGTTGCCGGCCTGGACTGCCGTCTATCACTGGGCGATTTTTTCTCTGGGTTTCGTTTTTGCCGCGACGCTCCTGACCTATCTCCTCTATCGCGGGCTCCAATACGGCCCGCGGGGAGTTTTTCTGAATCATCGCGCCAGGACCCACCTTCTTATCCTGGGGGCATCTATTCTCGCGGTGAAGTCGGCTGGGTACTTCTTAGATACCTTCGAACTCCTCTATTCGTCTCAAGGCGCGGCCTTCGGCGCCAGCTACGCCGACGTCTATGCGCGTCTGCCGGCCTTGCGGGTTGTCACGGTGTTGGCGTTGATCTCGGCCGGGCTGGCCGTTTTTCAGATCTATCGCCCGGGGTGGAGATATCTCTTCGCCGGGTTGGGACTCTTGGTGGTATTTCACCTCGGAGGGATTTATCTCTACCCGGGTTTTCTCCAGCGCTTTCGGGTCGTGCCCAACGAAATTAACGCCGAGCGTCCGTTCATCCAGCGAAATATCGAGTTCACTCGGCGGGCCTATGGCCTTGATAAGGTCGAGAGCGAAGACTTTCCCGCCGAGGAGGAGCTCACCGCTCAAGATCTGAAGCGCAACGATCTCACGATCAAAAACATCCGGCTCTGGGAACACCGCCCCCTCCTGGCGACCTACGCCCAGCTCCAGGAGATCCGCACCTATTACAAATTCGTTGATGTCGACAATGACCGCTATCTGATCGACGGCACCTATCGCCAGGTCATGCTTTCGGCGCGAGAACTTTCTCACCAGCATCTGCCCAGCCGGATCTGGATCAACGAGCACCTGACCTATACCCATGGCTATGGCGTGGTTTTCGGGCCCGTCAATCAGGTTACCCGCGAGGGCTTGCCCGAATTCTTTATTAAAGACATCCCGCCGATTTCCGCGGGGTCCATTAAGATTACCCGTCCTGAGATCTACTATGGGGAACTGGCTAATGATTACGTCTTTGTGAAGACCAAGGCCCAAGAACTCGATTATCCGGCGGGGGACCAGAATATCTATACGAATTACACGGGGAAAGGGGGCGTTTCGGTCAGCTCTTTGTGGCGGAAACTGGTCTTTTCGGCGCGTTATGCGACCCTGAAGATTGCCCTCTCCAACGATGTTACCGGAGAAAGCCGCCTCCTTTACCATCGCCAGATCCACGAGCGGGTCAGAAAAATCGCCCCTTTCATCACTTTCGATAAAGACGCCTATCTGGTCATTGCCCAAGGAGGCCGGCTCTTTTGGATCATTGACGGCTATACGACTTCAGACCGCTACCCGTACTCGGAGCCGACCCGGAGACTGGGAAATTATATTCGCAATTCGGTCAAAGCGGTGGTGGATGCCTATAACGGAACAGTAAGCTTTTACCTGAGTAGCCCTGAGGACCCGATCGTTCAGGCTTACGCCCGCGCTTTTCCGGGGCTCTTCCAACCCTTGGAAGCGATGCCGGAGGATCTCCGCGCTCACATTCGTTATCCCCAGGATCTCTTCGCCATACAGTCGAGGATGTACGCGACCTATCACATGCAGGACCCCCAGGTCTTCTACAACAAAGAAGACTTGCTGAGCATCCCGCGGAGAACCGTCGAAGGGCAAGAAAGGGAGATGGAGCCTTATTACACGATTATGCGTCTTCCCGGCGAGAAAAAGGAGGAATTTATTCTTCTCCTCCCATTCACTCCAAACAAGCGCGACAACATGCGCGCCTGGCTGGCGGCGCGGAGCGATCCGCCCCATTATGGCAAGCTGATCGCCCTCGACTTTCCCAAGGCGAAGCTGGTTTATGGGCCGAAGCAAATCGACGCTCGCATCGACCAGGACGCCGTCATTTCCCAACAGCTCAGTCTCTGGGGCCAACGGGGCTCTCAGGTCATTCGGGGAAGCATGTTGGCCATCCCCATTGAAAAGTCTCTGCTCTACGTCCAGCCGCTTTATCTGGCCGCGGAGAAAGGGTCGCTTCCTGAACTCAAGAGAGTCATAGTGGCCTTCGGCAATCAGATCGCCATGGAAGAGACCCTGGAGCAGTCTTTGCAGCGGCTCTTTGCAGACGGGCCGGTCCGACAGGCCAGTGCTCCGGCGGCCCTGTCCACGGCGATTCCCAAAGGGGTCAAAGAGTTGACCAAACGCGCCCTGGAGCACTATGAGCGCTCTTTACAATTTCTCCGCCAGGGCAACTGGAGCGGCTACGGTGAAGAGCTAAAAAGGCTGGAGGCCGTGCTGAAAGAAATCCAGAAGGAAGCCGGTTAAGAGAGGGCAATGCGCAGCCCGCCAGATTGAAGGAAAATAGAAAAGATGTCCATGGAAGCGCTCAAAGGGCTTTTGTCGGCGCCGTTGGAATTAGGCAGGAAACTTCCTTCCGAGGAGGCGCGGCGTTACGTGGATGAGTTGAATCGTCTCTCCCTGGAAAGCTTTCAAGAAAAAGTCCTGAAGGGGCCGTTTATGGCCGAGCTTAGCGCCGGGGAACTCCCCCTTGAAGCCGTCCGGCTCTTTTGGAAAAACTGGGCCTACTTTGTCTTCGAAGTCAACAATATCCTTGCAATGGCCTATCAGCGCCACATCGGATTCTTCAAGCGGCACCCGGATCTCCTGGCGAGTTTCAGCGCCAAAATCGCCGACGAGTATATGCATCCCGAGCCGCCGGGTCATATCAAGATCGTTTTGGGCCAAGGACGCATTCTCGGGTTAAGCGACGAGGAGATGATCGCGTGTCCCATGTTGCCGGAGTGCCGCGCCCTTTTGGAATGGCGCCGCGGGCTCCTCTACGAAGGAACGATGCTGGAATATTGGTCTTCGCTCCTCAACGAAGAGAATATCGGCCACTGGGCGCGAGAGTTCGGCAAGGCATTGGTGGAGAAGTACGGTCTCTCGTGGGGACAGGTGCGCTATTTTAAGACCCATGAGGAGGCGGATCTGGAAACCCACGCGGGGGGAATTCTCGGACATGGAGAGTTCAACCGGGCGGTGACGCAGAGATTGCTGGAAGAAGGCCGCGTCGAGTTGAGGCCCGGCTTTACGCCGGCCTACTGCCTGGAGACCGGCGTTGCCTACCTCGCCCTCTTTTTGGACGGGGCTTACCGGTACAGCGGGAAAGAGCAGGAGCGAAATGCGAGCTGATGGGCGAAAAGATAGCGAGCTGAGGCCGATTGTCATGACGCCGAGCTATATTAAGCACGCGGACGGCTCCGTCCTGATCGAGGTCGGCGACACCCGGGTGATCTGCACGGCCAAACTCAACGAGAAAGCCCCGCCCTTTTTGCGCAACACCGGCAAGGGCTGGATTACCGCGGAATACGGGATGCTCCCTTCGTCCTCCCAGGTGAGGATTGTGCGCGAGGCCGCGCGGGGGAAAATCGGGGGAAGGACCCATGAAATTCAACGCTTGATCGGACGCAGTCTCCGCGCGGTTGCTCAATTGGGCAATCTGGGGGAGAGGACGTTTTGGATCGACTGCGACGTGATTCAGGCGGACGGTGGGACGCGCACAGCCTCCATTACCGGGGCCTATGTGGCATTGATGGAGGCGGTGCGCCAATGGACCAAAAAGGGAGTGATTCAAGGGGACATCATCATGGATGCGGTGGCGGCGGTGAGCGTCGGCGTCGTGGACGGGAAGGTTCTACTGGATCTCACGTATGAGGAGGATAGCCGCGCGGAAGTCGATATGAACTTCGTGATGACGGGGACGGGCAAATTTGTCGAGGTCCAAGGGACGGCCGAGGCTAATCCGTTCAGCAAGAAGAAGTTGGACCAAATGGCCGAGATTGCGTACGGGGGGATCCGGGAGATTCTTAAAGTCCAAAAGACAGTCTTGGCTCGGATCAGCTGAAGGATCCAAATAGCCGGCAGTCATGGAACTTCTTCTTGCCACGACCAACCCGGGTAAAATCGCCGAGATCGAGGCGTGGTTGAAAGAGCCGTCCGTCAGAGCAGTCTCCTTGCGGAGCCTGATTTCACCACCGGAGGTCATAGAAGACGGCGACAGCTTCGAGAAGAACGCCCGCAAGAAGGCGCAGACCCTGGCCGCTTTTTCCGGCCTGGTGACGTTGGCCGACGACTCCGGTTTGGAGGTGGACGCCCTCCGCGGCGCCCCCGGTGTTTACTCGGCGCGCTACAGCGGCCCGGAAGCGGACGATGTCCGGAATAACGAAAAGCTGCTGCGGGAACTCATAGGCGTCCCGCAGGAAAAGAGAAGCGCAAGATTCGCGTGCGTGCTGGCTTTGCGCAGTCCGCTTAAGGGCAGGGAGGGAGAATGGATTTTTCGTGGAGAATGCGAGGGTCGGATCGCCCTTTCACCCCTGGGGAGGAATGGTTTCGGATACGACCCGCTCTTTTTTTATCCTCCCTTGGGTAAGACCTTTGGGGAGTTGGACCGGAAAGCAAAAGATGCGGTGAGCCATCGAGGTAAAGCTCTCCAGAAACTCCGTGAGGCATGGCCTTCTCTTTTTCCCTCCAACCATAATCTGTAGATAAGCGCACAACATATTGGAAACCCTGGCCGTCGAGAAGGAGGCGGGTGCAAGGCGGAACGAAGGCCCACACCGGAGCGTACGAGGCAGTACGTGAGGATGCGGGCCTGAAGTTCCAACGCCGCAGACGCCCCTTATCGACGGATCAGGGTCCAAAGTCCATTCCTTGATTTCGCTCCCTGCATGTGTAGAATGGTCCGTCATTCTATGTACGGGATTATCGGGGCGTAGCGCAGTCTGGTAGCGCACCTGCCTTGGGCGCAGGGGGTCAGCCGTTCAAATCGGCTCGCCCCGACCACTGCTGATCGTTCTTAGGCGCCAGTAGCTCAGGTGGATAGAGCAACGGCCTTCTAAGCCGTAGGTCAGGGGTTCGAGTCCCTTCTGGCGCGCCAGGATAGCTTGAATTGTGGTGAGTGTAGCTCAACTGGTTAGAGCACTGGACTGTGGCTCCAGGGGTTGAGGGTTCAAGTCCCTTCACTCACCCCAATCCCTTCGGGATTGCAAATCTCAAATTTCAGATTTAAATAATTTGAGATCTGAGATCTGAAATTCCGAGCGCCGTTCGGGGGGCTCATGGCCCCGAGCGGTGTCGAGGGGTAACGAGGACATGGGGCCGCTAGCTCAGTTGGTAGAGCAGCTGACTCTTAATCAGCGGGTCCGGAGTTCGAGTCTCCGGCGGCCCACCAAAATTTTGCGCAGCAAAATTTTAGAGTATTGGAGCGTTCGACATTGGAACAATGGAGAAACTTCAATACGGCCTAATGCTCTACTCTTCCACTGTTCTGAGTGATTCGCGAGAGTGGCGGAATCGGCAGACGCACTAGACTTAGGATCTAGCGGGCAACCGTGGGGGTTCGAATCCCCCCTCTCGCACCAGAAATCATATTTTTCTTGTTCTTGGCCGAAAGGGCTGCAAATCGCGCGGGCATATTGAATCACAGAGAGAAATGAAAATCGCCCTGGACAGAATCAGCGCCGTTCAACAGAGGGTCCGCGTGGACGTGCCTCCGGAAACGGTCAGCGAAGAGTTTACCGCGGTCTATGGGAAACTCAGCCTACAGACGAAGTTAAAAGGTTTCCGGCCGGGGAAGGTTCCCCGATCGGTCCTCCAGGGATTCTATGGCGAGCAAATTAAAGGCGAAGTTCTATCGCGGCTGGTGGAGCGTTCTCTTCGGGATGCGGTGCGAGAGCACGGAATGAAGGTGGTTACCCGGCCTCGAGTAGAGGCAGAGGCGGATCGCCTGGAGGAGGGAAAGGCTTTTAGCTTTTCGGCCCTGGTGGAAGTTCAGCCCGAGATCGAACTCAAGAATTACCTCGGGATCGAGTTGGAAAAAATGAGGCTCTCGGTGGATGAGGCCCAGATCGACAAGGCGCTTCAGGGCTTGCAGGACGCCCATGCCCAACTGATTCCCTTGGAGGAGCATGACAGGGTCGAACGCGGGGACTTTGTGCTGCTCGATTTTTTCGGCACGATGGACGGGAAACCCTTCGCCGGCGGGAAAGGGGAGGGTTATGGCTTGGAGATCGGCGGGGGAAAGGTTCTACCCGGCTTCGAAGAAGCGATCGTCGGGTTGAAAAAAGATGAGGAACATACTATCCGTGTGCCGTATCTTGAAGATTACCCCAGGCGCGAGCTGGCGGGAAAGGTCGCTGAGTTCCGCGTGATGGTTCGGGAGATCAAGAAAAAGGTCCTGCCTGCATTGGATGATGAGTTCGCCAAGGATCACGGCGAGTGTGCCACCCTTGCGGAGCTAAGAGAGAAAGTCCGAGTCCGATTGCAAGACGAACTCGACCAGATTCAAATCAAACAGCTGAGGGAACAACTTCTCACGCGTCTCATTGAAGGAAATCCTTTCGAAATTCCCCAGGGCCTGGTGGAAGAGCAGATCCGGTATTTCCTGGAGCGGTCGCGCGGCTCAAGGGGGGGCGACGCTGAGGTCGGGAGTAATCGTTCTCCGGTCGAAGCCGCGCGGAAGGAAGTGGAGGGCCGGGCCTTGCGCCAGGTCCAGGCGGCGCTTTTGATCGAGAAGATCGCCGCGGTGGAAAAAATTGAAGCTCCGGACAAAGAGATCCAGGGGGAGATCGACCACTTGGCCCATGCCGCCAAAGAACAGGGAGGGCTGGTGCGTGAATTTTACCAGCGCGCCGATGCCCGTGAAGATCTTCGCGCCCGGTTGGTCTTTGAACGTACACTCGACTCGTTGCTGGAGCGGGCTAAGGTCAAGGAAATCGATTTAGCCGTTGATGCGGAAGAGAAAAAAAGCTAGAATGGATTTCGTTGGAGGATCATCGAGAAATGAACTTCATTCCCATGGTCGTCGAGCAGACCGGGCGTGGCGAGCGGGCCTATGACATCTATTCCCGGTTGCTGAAGGATCGAATCGTGTTTCTCGGCAGTCCCGTCGGCGACGAGACGGCAAATCTCGTTACCGCGCAGCTGCTGTTTCTGGAATCCGAGGATCCTGACCGGGATATTTACTTCTATATTAATACGCCGGGAGGCTCCGTCACGGCCGGGCTCGCCATTTACGATACGATGCAGTATGTCAAACCGCAGATCTCTACGGTTTGCGTGGGGCAGGCCGCCAGCATGGGAGCGATTCTTTTAGCCGCGGGGAGCAAGGGCAAGAGATACGCCCTTCCCCACTCTCGAATCATGATCCACCAGCCCCTAGGAGGATTCCAGGGCGTGGCGGCCGACGTCGATATCCAGGCGCGCGAGATCCTGCGCACGCGGGAGGAGCTCAACAGCATTCTCATGAAGCACACCGGGCAGACTCTCAAAAAAATTGAGAAAGACACGGATCGCGATTTCTTCATGAGCGGGGAACAGGCCTTAGAGTATGGGCTGATCGACGAGGTGATCGTGAATCGACAGGCCATCAAATAGGAGTTGGGGGTTTTATGCCAAGGCACAATGATGATCGTTCAGGAAACCTCGTTTGCTCTTTCTGCGGAAAAAGTCAGGACGAAGTCCGCAAGCTCATTGCGGGACCGACGGTCTATATTTGTGACGAATGCATCGACCTTTGCAACGACATCATCGCGGAAGAACGGGATCACGAGGAAGCCCTTGCCTCGTCTTCGAGCGTTCCCAAACCGGTTGAGATCAAGCGGGTCCTGGATCAATATGTCATCGGTCAGGAGCGGGCCAAAAAGATTCTGGCCGTAGCGGTTCACAACCATTATAAGCGGATCGAAAGCCAAATGATCACCGGCGAGGTGGAGCTGCAGAAAAGCAATATCCTGCTTCTGGGCCCTACCGGCTCGGGCAAGACCCTTCTGGCTCAAACCCTGGCCCGGTTTCTTCAAGTGCCTTTCACCATCGCAGACGCGACCAGCCTGACCGAGGCGGGCTATGTGGGGGAGGATGTGGAAAATATCATTCTCAACCTCCTTCAGGCCGCGGACTATGACCTGGAAAAGGCCCAGAAGGGGATCGTTTATATCGACGAAATCGACAAGATCTCGCGGAAGTCGGAGAACCCATCCATTACTCGGGACGTCTCCGGCGAAGGGGTCCAACAGGCCCTCCTGAAGATCATCGAGGGGACGATGGCGAGTGTTCCACCGAAAGGGGGGCGGAAGCATCCGCAGCAGGAGTTCCTTCAAGTGGACACCACCAATATCCTCTTCCTCTGCGGGGGCGCCTTTGTCGGTCTGGAAGATATTATCCGGAAGCGGACCGGGCGAAAGCGGATGGGTTTTGGCGGAGATATCGAAGAGCGAGATGGGCGTCGGACGAGCGAGTTGTTGCATGAAGTGCAGCCCGAAGATTTGCTAAAATTCGGGTTGATTCCAGAGTTTATCGGACGATTGCCGGTGGTGGCCGTCCTGGACGAACTGGACGAGAAGGCGCTCGTGCGCATCCTGAAGGAGCCGAAAAACGCGCTGACCAAGCAGTATTCGAAATTGTTTGAGATGGAGAACGTGCATCTGAAATTTACCGAAGAGGCTTTGCAGACAATCGCCCGGGAGGCCACGAAGAGAAAATCGGGCGCCCGGGGGCTAAGGGCCATCATGGAAAACATCATGCTTGAAGTGATGTATGAGATGCCTTCCCAGCCTAATATTAAGGAGGTCATCATTTCCGACGAGGTGGTGACCCGTAACGAACCTCCCATTGTGGTCTATGCAAAGGCCGCGGAGAGCGCCTAGGAAGGGAGAGGTATGCTGTTCCGGAATGACAAAAAAGACGACAAAGATAGGGACCCAGGCAGTGTCCTGCGGGTTCCATTGCTTCCACTGAGGGACATTATCGTCTTCCCTCATATGGTGGTGCCCCTATTCGTGGGTCGGCAGCGGTCCGTCAAGGCCCTGGAGGAAGCGACCCAGAAGCAGAGCCTTATTTTTCTTTCATCTCAGAAAGACGCGAAGACCAACGAGCCCACGGAAGAAGATATCTATCCCATAGGCACTCTGGGGAGCGTCGTCCAGATGCTGAAGCTCCCCGATGGCACCGTCAAGGTCCTGGTAGAAGGCAAAAAACGGGCGCGGGTGGTGCGATTCCTGAGCCATCCGGACTTTTTTCTCGTGGAGGTGGAGGAGGTCGCGGAAGCGGCGGTGGACAAAAATGTCGAAGTGGAGGCCCTGGTCCGGGAGGTCCACAGTACCTTCGAAGAATACGCCAAACTGAAGAAAAAAATCCCGCCGGAGATGATCATGTCCGTCTCCGCCATCGAAGATCCAGCGCGGCTCGCGGACACCATCGTGGCGCACCTGGGCATTAAATTGGAAGATCGACAAAACCTCCTGGAGACCTTGAATGCGGCGGAGAGATTGGAGAAGGTGCTCGCGCATATACGCGCGGAGGTCGAGATCCTCGAGGTCGAACGCCGCATACGGTCCCGGGTGAGGAAGCAGATGGAGCGCTCGCAGAAGGAGTATTATCTCAACGAGCAGATGCGCGCCATTCAGAAAGAGCTGGGAGAGAAGGACGAGTTCAAGAACGAGATCCAGGAGATCGAGGAAAAAATCAAACAGAAAAAACTATCCCCGGAAGCGAAAGACAAGGTTGAAAAAGAGCTCAAGAAGCTCAAGATGATGTCCCCCATGTCCGCCGAGGCCACCGTGGTCAGAAACTACATCGAGTGGATCCTCAGTCTGCCGTGGTACGAATACACGGACGACAAGCTGGATATCCGGGAGGCCGAGAAAGTATTGGAAGAGGACCATTACGGCCTGGAGAAGGTCAAGCAGCGGATTCTGGAATATCTGGCGGTTCAAAGCCTGGTCGGAAAAATGAAGGGACCGATCCTCTGTCTGGTCGGACCTCCGGGAGTGGGTAAAACCTCCCTCGGCCGCTCGATTGCCCGGTCTACCGGAAGGAAGTTCGTGCGCGTCTCTTTGGGCGGGGTTCGAGACGAGGCGGAGATTCGCGGCCATCGCCGGACCTATATCGGCGCCCTACCGGGAAAGATCATCCAGTTTATGCGCAAGGCCGGCTCCAGCAATCCGGTTTTTCTCATGGACGAGGTGGACAAGATGTCCACCGATTTCCGGGGCGACCCTTCGTCCGCCCTTCTGGAGGTATTGGATCCAGAGCAGAACTTTGCGTTCAATGATCACTATTTGGATTTGGATTATGATCTCTCCAAGGTCATGTTCATCACTACGGCCAACACGCTGGACCGTATCCCTCGTCCGCTCCAGGACCGGATGGAGATCATCCGGATTGCGGGGTACACGGAGCTGGAAAAGCTCAACATCGCCAAGAAATATCTCGTGGCCAAACAGCGCGAGGCCAACGGCCTAACAGCCGAAAACATCACGTTCTCGGATAAATCGATTCAGGGGGTGATTCGCCATTACACCAAAGAGGCCGGGGTCAGAAGTCTGGAGCGTGAGATCGCCTCGCTTTGCCGCAAAGTGGCTGTGGAGGTGGTCAAAAAGGACCGCAGCGCCCAGATTCACATCAGCGCCAAGGCCCTGCATAAATATCTGGGACCGGTCAAGCACCGTTATGGTAAGCCGGATCTGGAGTACCGGGTGGGAGTGGCAACCGGATTGGCATGGACGGAGTTGGGAGGAGAATTACTCGCAACCGAGGTCACCATCATGCCGGGCAAAGGCCAACTGATCATTACCGGAAAGCTCGGTGATGTCATGCAGGAATCAGCTCAGGCGGCGATGAGTTATGTCCGTTCGCGCGCTGAGGAGCTAGGCTTGGATAAGGATTTCTACCAGAAGATAGATGTCCACATTCACGTGCCGGAAGGGGCGATCCCTAAAGACGGTCCATCGGCCGGAATCACCATGGCTACCGCTCTGGTTTCGGCCTTGACTCGAGTCCCCGTGCGCCACGATTTGGCCATGACCGGAGAGATCACCCTTCGGGGAAGAATCCTTCCCATCGGCGGTCTCAAGGAAAAAGTCTTGGCGGCCCATCGGGGGGGGATTAAAACCGTTCTCATTCCGGAAGAGAACGAGAAGGACATCGAGGAGATCCCATCGACGATTCTCAAGACCGTAGAGTTGGTGCCCGTTTCGCACATGGATGAGGTGCTGAAAAAGGCCCTGATTGTCGAGGGTCCCGGGGGTTTCTTGAAAAAGAAGTTGGAGCCAACTGAGGCGAAAGAGGACTCTCCCCCCTTTGGGGAGAAGGAGCCAGAAACTCCCCGTGCTGATATTCTCCCGCAATAGAGTGGGCCCGCTTTCGGTCCGGCCTTAGGCCCGGGAAGGTTTTGGTCGAGCGGGTCTAGCGATCCTTTGAGATTTTGTGCTATGAAGAGGCTGAGGCCGGGTGGTGGCTTTTTGTTTTTTTGGGGGGGGCGGTTAGCTCAGTGGGAGAGCATCGGCCTTACAAGCCGGGGGTCACAGGTTCAAATCCTGTACCGCCCATTCTGAACAGGGATCATAAGACTGTCATTGAACGATTACTCTGGGTGTAGTGAGGTGGGGTCGTAGTTCAGTTGGTTAGAACGCCGGCCTGTCACGCCGGAGGTCGCGAGTTCGAGTCTCGTCGGCCCCGCCATTTTCTTGAGGGACGCGGCCGACTGGCCTGAAGGAGGGTTCGAGGGGAGAGATGGGAACGTACTTTATGAAGACGGAAGAGGCCTATGCCCAGAGGCAATGGCACCTCGTCGACGCTCAGGGAAGGGTGTTGGGGAGGTTGGCTAGCGAGGTGGCGAAGGTGTTGAGGGGAAAACATAAGCCCGGTTTTACTCCCCATGTGGATGGGGGCGACTTTGTCGTCGTGATCAATGCCCGTCAGGTGCGACTGACCGGGAAAAAAGCTGAAAAAAAGATCTACTATCGTCACTCCGAATACCCGGGCGGTCTCCGGGAAACTGCGGCCGGAAAAATGCGGGCGGAAAAGCCCGAGGAGATGGTGCGGCTGGCGGTGAAGGGAATGCTGCCGAAAAGCCGCCTTGGAAGAGCCCTCTTTAAAAAATTGAAAGTTTATGCCGGCCCTGACCATCCTCACGAGGCGCAAAAACCGCAAGCACTAGCGATCTAGGATTGGAGAGACCAAACATGCCGGACAAGATTTTCCATGCCATCGGAAGGCGCAAGACATCCGTGGCCCGAGTCTATCTGAAAGAAGGGAAAGGCAACGTGCTGATCAACCACCGTAATTTGGAGGAATATTTCGGTCGTGAGACGGCCCGCATGGTGGTCCTTCAGCCTTTTCAGGTGACCCATACCCAGGGGAACTTCGACGTGGACGTCAACGTTCGGGGAGGAGGGACCTCGGGACAAGCGGGGGCGATCCGCCACGGGATCACGAGAGCCCTTATGGAGGCCCATCCGGATTTTCGTCCGGTTCTGAAGAAAGCCGGCTTTGTGACACGAGACCCGCGCGCCGTCGAGCGGAAGAAGTACGGTCGCCACAAGGCCCGTAAGCGCCCTCAATACTCTAAGCGTTAAAATCGTTGGCCCGCGAAATTCTTACGAAACCAAAGCCCCATCTTAAGGTGGCCGTGCTCGGCGCCACCGGGTATGCCGGGGTCGAGCTCGTACGGATTCTGATCCGTCACCCCCGGGTCCGACTGACCGTTCTCACCTCACAGCAGTTTGCCGGAAGACGAATCAGCGAGGTCTATCCGTCGCTGGGCGGGAAGTGCGACCTCGTTTTGCAAGAGGTCCACATAGAAAACATTGTCTCCCGGGTGGATCTCGCTTTTACCGCGCTGCCCCATGGGGCCTCCATGGATGTGGTGGCTGAGCTCGTCAAGCGAGGTCTCAGAGTCATCGACTTGAGCGCGGATTTTCGCCTTCATGACCCTGAGACCTATCGGCAATGGTACCGTCCTCACAGGGCCCCTCATCTCTTGAGCAAGGCGGTTTACGGTTTAACGGAGATTCACCGCAAGCGCATTGCCAAAACTCGATTGGTGGCGGTTCCGGGCTGTTACCCGACCGGTGCTGTATTGGGTTTGGCCCCTCTTTTCGCGAAGAAGATGGTCGAAGGGAATATCGTGATCGACGCCAAATCCGGTGTTACGGGCGCGGGACGGTCGAGCGAAGTCGAGCTTTCCTTCAGTGAAGTGAACGAAAATTTCAAAGCCTACCAGGTCGGCGTCCATCGGCACACCCCGGAAGTCGAGCAGGAACTCACCGAGATCGCCCGGCGACGGGTCACGATTCTTTTTACTCCGCATCTTCTTCCGATCAACCGGGGAATTCTCTCCACCATGTACGTGCGGATCAAAAAATTTCCGGGAGAAAATCGATTAGAACGGATCTACCGAACCTTTTACCGTAACGATCCATTTATTCGTATCCTTCCCTATGGTTCCTTCCCCCAAATCAAAGAGGTCCGCGGCTCTAACGAGTGCAGGATAGGCTTTCGCAATGATTCCCGCGCGGGATGCCTGGTGGTGATCACGGCAATAGACAATCTCGTCAAAGGGGCCGCCGGACAGGCCGTACAAAATATGAATCTAATGTGCGGGCTGCCGGAAACCGAGGGGCTAGATCGAACCGCCTTAGTTCCCTAACGGACCGCTGCTTCTGACCGGCCTAAGAGATTTTCAGCGCCCTGCCCGGGGTTCTATTTATTCTTCGGAAAGAGAGAAGAAGAGGGCTGCCAGGAGAAAAATCCCATTGGGTAGCCAGGCGGCTCCCAAAGGCGGCAAGGCCCCGGTATAGCCGAGAGATCGACAAAAGCCCAAGATCACCCAATACCCCAGCCCCAAGAGCATCGTGAGCCCGAAACTGGCGGGTACTCCGCCTCTCAAACCCCGTCGCAAGGCAAAGGGGACAGCTAGAAAAACCATGAGAGGTGAAACGAAGGGCAGAGCCAGTTTGAGCTGGAGGTCCACTTGGGATTCCGTGGTATCGATTCCCTTATTGGCCAGATTGTCGATCTGTTTTTTAAGGTCGGAAACCGAAAGCTCTTCAGGTCCATGATGGAAAATCTTCAAGTCCTCCGGAGTTTCAGATAGCGGCAAAGGGATGGCAAGCTTGCGGCGCGACAGACCGCCCTTTCGAAGAAAGAGCCATTCCGTAGCGCCCTGCGTTTCCCAATGCGTTTCCTTCCAGAAAGCGCGGGGAGCCTCAATAATCCCTCTCAGGCTGAAATCCGGCTCCAGGAGATAGATCCGAATCCCTTCCAGCGTATTTTTCTTCGTGTTGAAGGAGTCCGCATTGACAAAGGCTCCGTCGCCTCGTATCCATATTTCCTGGGTTTCTATCAGATTGCCGGATGGCTTTTTTTTAACGTCAACCTGGTAGATCGACTGGGCCTTGCGGGTGAACAGGGGGACGACCGTCTCGTTCCAGAGAAAAGAGAAAAGTCCGATCAAGGTCGCGAGGGCGATGAGTGGAACGGAAAGCCGTTGCAGGCTGAGGCCGCTGGACCGCATGGCCGTAATCTCTTGATTTCTGGCTAGGGTGGCCAGTGAGAAGAGAGTAGAGAAGAGGACCGCGAATCCAACAACCCGGGACACCAGTAGGGGCAGTTTAAAGAGGAAGTATTTGAGCAGGCTCCAGAAGGGATGATCCGCTCGTAGGAAGTTATCGATCCGGTCGAAAACATCTACGATGAGATAGAGCACCGTCATACAAACGAGGCTCACGAGCAGGCTTTTGATGAAAGACCACGCTAGGTAGCGGTCCAAGATGCCCCCGAGCGGCGGCTGGATGGTTTGAATCTTGGGTTCCATGGTTGACTATGGACTGCTCAGAAATCTCCGCCTCAGAAAAGAGGAAATCTCCGCGACCTTTCTCTGGAAAGGGAGTGGCGACTCCTTTTGCGCCTTGGCAAAAAGATAGGCCGCCACGAGGCCAACGCCGATATTCGGCAACCAGAGGGCGAGGACCGCAGGCAGGTATTCCCTCTCGCCCAGGGCCTTTCCGAGGGAGAGCAGGAGATAATAGCAGAGAAGCCAGAGGAGGCCCAGGCTCAGCCCTGAGGATCGATTGGTAGGGGTGCGTTTCGGTAACATCACTGAAGCGGCCCCGAGGACGCCGAAGAGGAACGGGGTAAAGGGGAAAGAAAACCTTTTGTGAAACTCGAGGAGCTCCTCGGTGGGAGCGATTCCGCGGTCTTTCTTGGTGCGAATCGTTTTCAAGAGCCGGGGTAAAGACATCTCCTGGGGTTCCCTTTCCTTCTCTTTGGTGAGACTGAACAGTTCCGTGGAATTGAGCGTCAGATCATAAACGTTGAAGCGAGTCTGGCTGAATCCCGCGCGGTTGGGTTGCCGTTCGTAGACCGCGCCGTCAAAAAACTTGAAACCCAGAGTTTGCGCCTCTTCATTGGCGAGAAAGAAGGCTACCTTACCGAAGATGATCGTTTCCCGTCCCGGGCTACGGCGGTCCACGACCAGGACTCCTTGAGAGGCAAGTCCAGGAGGGATCACCTCTTCTACATAGATGAGAATGCCTGGAAAGAGCTGGTTAAAGACCTTTTCCTTCAATGCGGCCGTGCCTCCACTCTTGGCGATCTGGTAGAGCTGTTTTTTGAGGGCGAGGTTGGCCGCCGGCCGTGCCACGGCTGAGAGAAAAAAAGTGACCAGGGAAATTCCCGCGGCGAAAAGAACAACCGGGAGGAGGATCTGGCGGGGACTCACTCCGGAGGCCTTGAGGGCAAGAATCTCACGGTCGCTGGAAAGCCGGCTCAGGCCAAGGAGAACAGCGAGGAGAAAGGCCATCGGCACGGTCATCTCCAAAAAGGTAGGGATGACCAGCGCCAGGAGCTTGCCGACATAGAGCAAAGAGACTCCTCGGGTCATCACAAGCTCGATCAGTTTCAGAATACGGGTTACCAAAAGAATCAGCGTGAAAGCCAGGAGCCCAAAGAAAAAGGGAGGGACGATCTCATGAAAGATATACCAGCTCAATGTCCTTCTCATGGGCGACATGTTATCCGGAGAGGCGTTTTTTGTAAAATGGAGCTTCGTGGAGGGTCATCCAGTGAGCGAGAGTGATTCTATCTTTCTTTTTGGCGTCAATCCAGTCAAAGAAAGACTCAAAATCTCTCCCCGAGATATCTTGGAAATTGTCGTCGCGAAGGACCGCCAAAGCGGCGCGGTGCGCTCGGTGGAGCAAGAGGCCAGGGGATTGGGTCTGCCGGTGCGACAACTGGAATCCCAGGCATTGGACCGACTGGCTGGCGGAGAAAGGCATCAGGGGATCGCGGCCAAAGTGGCTGCTTATTCCTATTGTGACTTTGATGGCCTACTTCAGGCTCTTTCCGCCTCTCCTGGGCCTAACTCTATTTTGGTCTTGGATAGTGTCACTGACCCGCGTAATTTTGGAGCGCTGTTGCGCACCGCGGAGGCGGCCGGCATCAGCCATGTCGTAATTCCGAAGGACCGCTCCGTTGGCGTTACTCCGGTAGTTTTTAAGGCTTCAGCCGGAGCGGCGAGCCATCTCAGGATTTATCGGGTTACGAATCTTCGCCGGTCCATCGCCGGCCTGAAGGGACAAGGTTACTGGGTGGTGGGCCTGAGTGCCGGCGCATCGCAGAGCCTCTACGGCCAGATCTACCCGGACAAGCTCGTGGTGATTGTAGGGAATGAAGGAAAAGGGATTCGCCCTTTGATCGAGCGAGAGTGCGACTTTATAGTATCCATTCCCATGATGGGGAAAATCAGCTCTCTCAATGTCGCGGTCGCCGGCGGCGTGTTTCTCTATGAGGTTCTCCGTCAAAGGGAGTCTTCAAAGAAATGAGAGCCGGGATCTTGACTCCTATTTTTTTAGTGTCATAATTATAGGAACTCGCGACTCCGTCAGGGAAAGGTTGTAGCACCGTGAGAAAAGAATTCCTCAAGAAAGCAGACGAGACCTTGCAGGAGACGAAAGAACAGCTCCTCCGTGAGATCCAGGGCCGGCTGAAGGAGGAAACGGAGGGGAGCAAGGATGAGGGGCGGGACACCTACGACCTGGCCAGCGATGAGAGGGATCGCGAGATCAATCTTATTATGAGCGATCGTGAGAGAGAGAAGTTGCTGGCGATTGAAGAAGCCCTCCGACGGATCAAGGACAATGCGTACGGGATCTGCGAATGCGGTTGCCAGAATTGCGAAGGAGAGATCGGACTGGGGCGCTTAAAAGTCATGCCCTTTACCCGTCTCTGTGTGAAATGCCAGGAAGAAACGGAGCGGGAGAGCAAACTGCAGCGGAAGCTCGACGAAGAACGAAACTACCGTAAGCTTTCCATCACCGACGCGGAAGAAGATACCTTTTAGCACTTTTCAGACGGCAATCGCCTGGTCAGCCAGGTGATTGCCGTCTAACTCTTCTCTTTACCCTCTCTCCGAAGACTATTTTCCAGGTAGCATCGAACCTCTGATTCAGCGATGACCGTGGCAGACCTTCGCGAAACGTCCGGCGTAGAGATCAACTGAGTCAGGTTCGCATCAACTTGCGCAGGAGAGAAGCCAAGGCTTTTTGTTGCGGTCGGTCCAAAGGGGAGAAAAGCTGCGAAACGCTCTTCTCAAGCACCGGAATAGCGGTCTTATAGAGCTTCGTTCCCTTTTCCGTTAAAACCACCCGGACAACCCTCCGATCACGGCTGTCTCTTTCTCGCACGCCCAGCCCTTTTCCCTCCAACCGATCGACGATCCCGGTGAGATTGCTCACCGTCACCATCATCTTGGCTCCGATCTCGTTGAAAGGAAGCCCTCCGGTGTATCCCAGGGTGGCGAGGACATAGAGCTGCGGTGGGGTGAGTCCGATCTTCAGCAAGTCATCTTGGAGACGTTTGTTGGAAAGCAGATGGAAGCGGAGAAAGCGGATCCAGAGGCTGGTAGCGGATTGGGTGAAAAAGAGTTTTGGATTCATGTTCTGAGCTCCAGAGTCTAGACTTGGGGGGGGTAAAAAGCAATGTCGTGTCGGGTCACTCCTGGGGCGACGACCGGTTGGGTCCCAGAGGGGAGTCGCGGGTCTGGACAGGGGTAGGGGATAAGGATAAAAGACGGAGCTACGATGCCGTCGAGATCTCCATTTGAGCAGACCCTTCATAGGATTGTGGCGGACTGTCAGCTCAATCTTAAATGGGTCGCTTATTCAAAAGACTCCCTGAGCGTTGAGGGGGCCAGGCTCTTGGTCCAGCAATGGGGGATCTTCACCCGTCACAGCCGGCGCTGCTGGGCCTATGTAGTGGGGAATTGTCCCCATGTGGAAATCCGTAAATTCATCGTGAGAGAAAATCTTTACGAGGAGGAGGCTATCGAGGGACAATCTCATTTTGACCTGATCCTTCGTCTCGGCCAGGCCCTGGGGTTGAGCCGTGAAGCCTTGGAGTTTGCCGAGCCGCTGCCCACGACTTTGGTGGCGCTCTATGCCTGGGAGGCCCTTACCAAAAATCGCTCCTGGCACGAAGGGGTGGCCGCGAAAGCGGTCCTGGAGATGACGAATCTTCCAGAGTGCGGGCGTTTTTCCGGAGAGGAGGCGGAGCGCTGGAAGCGCCAGCTCAGGCTATCACCCGAGGATGTGGAGTTTTGGAGCCTCCATGACTCTGTGGACCAAATCCATGGAGGGGGATCGCTTCAGTTGCTGGAAAAGTATCTGGTGACAGAGGACGACCGGCGGCAGGCGCTTCAGGCTGGCCGGGAATCTATGATGGCGTGGAAAGTCTATTTGGATGGGATTTTTGAGGCCGCAGTGAAAAATCCTCAGGGTTAAGGGAAAGCCACAAGGAGGGCATTCGCCATGGCACAACCGGAAAAGAAAAAAGATCTAAAGGCTTTTGATGCCGAGCTGGCTCAGCTCCATATGCGGGGTCAATGGCTTTACGATGATCTTTTAGTGAAGGCCATTGGCGGTCCCCGCCCCAGGGGAGAGCCCTACATCTGGAAGTGGAGCACGGTTTACCCCAAGCTGATCGAGGCATGCGATGCGCTTCCGGAGAGCTTTACCGCCCGGAGGAGCCTGCTGTTCCAAAATCCTGGCATCGAAGGAGGAGGCGGCACCACGCATACGCTTCTCATGGGGATTCAGATTATCCGGCCAGGTGAGGTAGCCTGGGCGCATCGTCACACGATGTCTGCCATACGGTTTATCATCAAGGGAAACCCAAACGTTTATACGGCTGTCGATGGAGAGAAATGCCCTATGGAAGATTACGATTTGATCCTCACGCCAAGGTGGACCTGGCACGATCACCACAACCCGACTCAAGACCTCACCATCTGGCTCGATGCCCTTGATGTGCCGCTGCTCCTGGGTGGTCTCAATGTCCCTTTCTACGAGCCTTATCCTGGTGATCAGGTCCAAGCTCTCAAAGAAGACCAAAGCGAATACCTGCAAGTACGAGCTCAGCCGGTGCGGCCCACCTGGGAGGAGCCCAAGAGAGAGAATTTTCCCATGCGCTATCGTTGGAGAGAGACCGAGGCTCAGCTCAAGTCCCTAGCCAAGAGGCCGGGGAGCCCTTATGACGGCGTCTCCCTTGAGTATGCCAACCCGGTAACCGGCGGGCCGACCTTAGCGACGCTCAGCTGCTGGATGCAGATGCTACGGCCGGGAGAGAGGACCAAGAAGCACCGCCACACCTCGAGCGCGATGTACTTCGTCGTGCGGGGTGAAGGGGCGACCGTGGTTGGGGAAAAGGAGATGGCGTGGGAGAAACATGACTCCTTTGTGGTTCCTAACTGGGCCTGGCATGAGCACGTCAACCGCTCCCAGAGTGAGGAGGCGATCCTCTTTTCAGTGAATGATATCCCGGTCATGAATGCCTTTGGGCTCTATCGCGAAGAGCCTGAGAACTCGCTCTACGCGGTGGCGGCTCCGCCGGTCCCTGCCGTGCGGAAAGCCGGGGCCGATTAGCCGCTGTCTATCATCACGGAATTCATTTGGCATATCGGCCGCGGAGGTGCTAAAATCACTTCCTCCTCGCGTTTACGCTCCCGGAAAAGCGCTCTTATGCGATCTAAAAGACTTGCCATACCCTTGGCGCTCCTGTTAGGACTCGTGGGCCTTCCAGCCGCCTTCGCGGGGACTCGCGGCCCGGATCCGCGCGCGGACTTGGTCGTGGTTCTGAATATGACTCCGGCCAAGCCGTCAGGAGGAGAGATTTGGCTCATGGATCTCAGTGGCAGGCTGGTCCGGCGCATTACCAAAAATAATTATCATGAGGAATATCCAAGCTTCTCTCCCGACGGGAATAGGATCATCTTTGTGCGCAATTTGGGAGAGGTTCTTTCCGGCGCAGGTCTGGACCCCAAAAATAACGAGATCTTCGTTTACGATCTACGCACCGGGGTCGAGACTCGCCTGACGCGCAATGGCGTCGAGGATAGCCATCCCGAGTGGTCTTTCGACGGGAGATATGTCGCTTTTCACTCCCGCCGCGACGATCCTCAAGAAAGGGCGACCCTCTGGATCATGGAAGCTGATGGTTCTCATCCCAGACAGCTCACCCGGTTTTTGCCGGGCGACTTTTCTCATCTAGACCCCAATTGGGGACCGGATGGGCAGTGGCTGGCGTTCGTCAACTATCGCGAAGAGGATGGTCACCGTTACAGCCGAATCGAGAAGGTCCGGCTCGATGGCAGCCAACGCACGGTGGTTTCCTCCGGCGGAAAATATATGAAGGCGAGCGGGACGAAGGAACTTCTAGGCGATCTGGCGCCTGTCCATTCTCCCGAGGGGGCGATGATCTGGGCCGCCCGTCGGCTCGGAGAGGGTACCGTTCATCTTTTTACTTTTGGCGCCGGCAGCTATTACGGAGGTAAAGCGGAAACAGACATGGACTGGCCCGTCCAGACCGGCGGGATAGAACAGAGTCCCCGGTTCTCGCCGGATGGGAGGCGTCTCCTTCTCACTCGTTTCTTTCCCAAGACGGGAATCGGGACCCGTCAGGTCGTTTTGACGGACCCACAATCGTCGTTTCGACGCTACCTGACCAGCCGGGAAGATTGGGATGTATGGCACCCGAGCTGGCATCCATTTGCCCGATCGGGAGCAGAGAGAGAGGACGGCGGGAGACGGGTGAGCTATCATGCCAGTCCGGTCGAGTCGAAAACGTTATTGGCAAAAAATGAAAACGGTTCCGCCGCGAACCATCGTCTGCCCGAGTCCGGTGCGATCCGTTTGGCAGCGACTGTTGCCGAGCCGGCCGGTATGAAGGTGGCGCCAGCGGCTACGTATGAGGCGCGCTGGAAGTTGGATGTGCCGCCGGCGAAAATCTCTTCTCTGACTTTCCGTTATCAGGGGAAGTTCCCTGGCGCAGATGAAAAGGCCGGAAAATCGGTGAGCTTTCAATTAATGGACTGGGACAGCAAAAGTTGGGTGACCGTCTTTGTCCGGTCCGGCATCTCGGCCGAAGCATTGGAGATCCAGCATGAGATCGCTCCGGCCCACTTTATCAGCCACGATCGCGAATTGGCGTTGCGCATCGTTGCCCTCGGCCCCGCGGCTATCCTATTTCCCGCCCTGGAAACCCGCCAGCTCAGCCTGGACGTGAAGCACCATTGACCGGGAGGGCTAGCGCACGACCAGGAGACCGATGGCGCGCTGCTGGGCCTACGTGGTATGAGGAGAAAGCTTTAAAGGTCACGGCAGTTTTTGAATTATAAAATCCTTCGAAAAACTTTGGCCGAGATTAATCTCGAAGGAGGAGCATCATGGCAGATTATAGCCCAATCGATGCCGACGGCCATGTCATTGAAACCGACGAAGAGATGAGTCCCTATTTGCCGGCTCCCTATGCAGGCAGCCGCTCTTTGACCGCGCTTTTCCCCACACTGGACGGCTGGCAGCGTGGGGCACGGAGACCAGATTCCAGTAAAGGCCTTAAGAAATGGCAGGCCTTTTTTGCCGCTTCGGGCGTTTTCGGATCTGTGCTCTATCCCACCGTTGGCCTTTCCATTGGTCTCGTCAAGGACCCGAACTGGGCGATTGTCCTGGCTCGTGGCTATAACAATTATCTCTACGGGGAATACCTGCAGAACGACCCGGAGCGGTTGTGGGGAATAGCTCTCCTCCCGATCCAGGACGTTGGTGCGGCGGCAGAGGAGCTGGAGCGCGCGGTGACCGAGATGGGCATGGTTGGGGGACTTATCCCGGCTGTAGGCCTTCCGCGTGGGATTGGTCACCCGATGTACGATCCTCTTTACCGAACCGCGGTGCGCCTCAATGTGCCCCTTGCGGTCCATGGGGGATCAAGCCAAGGCCTCGGCCTTGATCTTTATGATTCGTTTGTAAAGGTTCTGGTCATGGAGCACGCCATCGCCCAGCAGATTCAGTTCACGAGCTATCTTCTGGATGGCGGCGCAGTCCGGTTTCCAACGCTCAAGATAGTCTTCCTCGAGGCTGGAGCCGGCTGGGTCCCCTATCTGATGGATCGCCTCGACGAGAAATACGAGATGCACCACCATCAGGCTCCTCTGCTTGTCCAGGAGCCCAGCCGATATGTCATCGACTGTCCTATCTACTTTACTTGCGAGCTGGAGGAGCGAACCCTACCCTATCTGATCGAGCGCGGGCTCGGAGATCGCCTTATGTACGCCTCCGATTACCCGCACGAGCGGGCTGGCCTGGAGCAGTTTCTGGGGGACGTGCCTCGCTTTCAGAAGCGTCAGGATCTTACCGAGGATGGGAAGCGACGGATTCTCCACGATAACTGCGTCAACTTCTACGCGCTGGGCGATCGTTGATAGTCCCTGAGGTGCCGCGCTAACAAATCCAGGACGAAAAACTATAGAGAAAGTAGGGGTGGGCTATGACTGTGATCGATGCCGACGCGCATGTGGAAGAGTCTCCGGCCATGTTCGGCTTCCTGGAAAAAGAGTATCACGCCAGGAGGCCTTTGCCTCTGGCGTTTGATCGAGACACGGTTTACGGCCCACATAATGCTGTCTGGCTCATTGACGGTAAAGTCTACCCTAAGCTTCAGGGCAAAGGAGGGGTTATCTTTCGCACGCCCACGCTGATGGATTCCGCTAAGCAAAAACCGGAATCCATACCGGCTCAGGAATTGACGGATGTCTCGGCCCGGCTGAGAGACCTCGACCGGGTCGGGATTGACAAGCAGGTAGTCTACCCCTCACTTTTCCTGGCCGCCACCACGGATGATCTCAAGTTTGAGGCGGCGCTTCTTCGAGCCTACAACAGTTTCATGGCCGATGTATGCTCCAAGTCCGGGGGAAGGATCAGGTTTGCGGCCCTGGTACCCATTCGAGACGTTGAAGAATCGATGAGAGAGCTCAGACGGGCCCGGAGCTTGGGCGCGGTCTCCGTGATGCTCCATGGAATGGCGTGGGACAAGTCCCTGGGGGACGAGAGCTTGTTTCCCTTTTATGGGGAGGCGGAGAGATTGGGTATCCCTGTCTGTGTCCACCTCGGTTGGGGATGCCCGGCGATGACCGAAATCTTCGACGCGAGAACAAACTTTTACAGCGCCATCTTGCCGGTGCTCATGGGTTTTCACAGCTTGATGGTCTCAGAAGTAATGGAAGCTTTTCCCAGGCTCAAACTGGCTTTTCTCGAGACGGGTTGTGAGTGGGTGCCGTATCTTATTCGTCAAGTTAGAACCGGGAACCTCCGAGGTAAAGGGGTGACTGGCGATTCATCCAAATACTTTAGGGAAGGGAGGATATTCATCGGCTGCGAGGCGGATGAAGAGATCAATCATGTCGTTAACTGTATAGGGGAAGATTCCCTGGTAGCGGCCTCAGACTATCCTCACGCCGATCCATCCCGAGAGGAGGAGATGCTTAAGGCCTTCATGGAGCGGGAGGATCTCCCGCTGAGGGTGAAGGAAAAGATTCTCTCGGTCAATCCGCAAAGACTGTATGGACTCTAGGCTAATTCTCTACAATTTACAGGGGATCTTTTTAACTCAAAGGAGGGCAAGACCATGACTGTGATCGATGTCGACGGACACGTGATCGAGCCGGAAGCGATGTTCCGGGAACTCCCCAAGGAATTCTACCCCCGGCGGCCCGTCCTGGTCTATCTACCGACGGATACGGAGCGGGAAGACTTCAACGGCTGCTGGATCATCGAAGGAAAGACCTACCCTACGATGGGCGGCAGGGGGCGCACGACGTTCTTCATCCCCGGGGATGAACGGTCAAAGAAGATGGACGTGCGCATAGAATCCCAGACGCTGGCCGACGTCGATGCTCGTCTGGCCGACCTCGACCGCTTTCACATCGATATCCAGGTCGTCTTTCCGACTATGTTCCTCGCCTCTGTGGCCGAGGACGTGAAACTTGAAGGGGCCCTCTTCCAGGCTTATAACACTTACGTGGGGCGAGCGTGCGCCAGATCAAACGGTCGCCTCCGGTGGGTAGCCCTCATTCCCTTCCGCGATCCGGAGGCTGCGGTCGAGGAGATGCGCAGGGTCAAAGAGCTCGGCGCTATTGGGATCTTCACTATGGGGATGGTGTGGGACCAAACCCTTGCTGATCCGGCTTTTTTCCCCATTTACGAGGAGGCAGCAGCCCTTGGTCTTCCGATCTGCGTCCATCTAGGTTGGTCGTCGCCTCCGGTAACAAACCTCTTTACAGACGGACAGGCATTCTTCGTCTCGGCGACGATCCCCGTCATATGGGGCTTCACCTATACCATGGGGGCCGGTCTTCTCACCCGTTTTTCCAAGCTCCGTCTTGGCTTCTTTGAGAGCGGGGCAGAGTGGGTCCCCTATGCGATCAAGCAGTTGCGGCGACGCGTTAAGCCCATATCGGTCATCCGCGGTCAGGCCCGCCGCCCGACTTTCGGCACCGGGCTTGACGCCGGGTACTATCGTGACCCTGAGGAGCTGTTCCGGTCAGGACGGGCCTTTGTGAACTGCGAAGGAGATGAGGACTTTGACTATCTCCTCAAACACCTGGGCGAGGATGGGTTGATGTGCTCGTCGGATTTTCCCCACGGGGATCCCTCGGCGGAAGAGAACTATGTTACCCGCTGGCGTGAGCGGACTGACGTCTCAGATCGAGTAAAAGAGAAAGTTCTGTGCGGCAATGCCGCCCGTTTTTTCGGGCTCTAGGGGTCGCTCGGAGGGTTGCCGCCGGGAGATCGATGAGCTTCTGAGTCGCGAGGACCTGACAGAGAGAGACAAAGAAGCGGTCCTGGGTGGAAATGCGCGGAGACTTTGCGGTGTTGGGGCTTAATTCGGACTTCTTTTAGGCAAAGGAGGGGAGACCATGACTGTAGTCGATGCCGATGGCCATGTTGTAGAATCCGAAGCGATATTTTCCGATCTGCCGCCTGAGTTCTATCCGCGCCGGCCTATTGCGGTGTATCTCCCGACGGATACGGAACGGGGAGATTTTAATGGTTGCTGGATTGTCGAAGGAAAAACCTTTCCGAGCATAAGCCGCCGGGGTTTCACAATATTTTCTCTACCGGATACGGAGGGGGCGAAGAGAAAGGACGTGAGCGGGGGATCGCAGACATTGGCCGATGTGGATGCTCGCATCGCCGATCTTGACCGTCTCAACATCGACATCCAGGTGGTCTTTCCTACACTGTTTCTTGCCGCGCTCGCTGAAGACATAAAGCTCGAGGCGGCTCTTTTTCGAGCTTATAACACGTACGTGGGGCGCGCGTGCGCCAAGTCGAAGGGAAGGCTAAAGTGGACAGCTTTAATTCCATTTCGCGATCCCGAGGCAGCCGTAGAGGAGGTCCGGCGCGTGAGCGACCTTGGGGCTTCGGGAATTTTCGTGATGGGGATGGTGTGGAACCGGAACCTTGGCGAACCCGACTTTTTTCCCGTCTACGAAGAAGCTGGGGCTCATGATCTGCCCATTTGCATTCACCTGGGATGGTCTTCACCCCAGGTGACGGATCTCTTCGCTGACGGTCAATCGTTTTTTAACTCGGCGACGATTCCGGTCATCTGGGGTTTTATGTCCACGATGGGTGCGGGTCTTTTGAACCGCTTTCCAAAGTTGCGTCTTGGTTTTTTGGAGACAGGCTCCGCGTGGGTGCCGTACGCGATCCAGCAGATCAGACGCCGCGCGCCGAGCCGCCGGGATGGCCGCCGTAGCATCGTGAGCGGCATCGACCCGGAATACTACGGCGACCCCGAGGAATTCTTCCGTTCCGGACGGGCCTTTGTGAACTGCGAAGGAGATGAGGACTTTGACTATCTCCTCAAACACCTGGGAGAGGATGCGCTGATGTGTTCGTCGGACTTTCCCCACGGCGACGCTTCGGCTGAGGCTCATTTTGTTAGCAACTGGCGTAAGCGGACCGACCTGCCTGACCGGGTGAAGGAGAAAGTCTTAGGTGGCAACGCCGCCCGCTTCTTTAATCTATAGTTCAGGGGGGCTCAGCGATGCGTCTCAAAGATAAGGTCGCGATTGTTACGGGAAGCGCTCAAGGGATAGGTAGGGTCTATGCCCTGCGTTTGGCCTCCGAGGGGGCCAGAGTGGTTGTCACAGACCTGCAGGATGTTGGTCCGGCTGCCCATGAGATTGCCGCAAAGGGAGGTGAGGCGTTGGCGTTGCGCACGGACGTAGCTGATGCGAAGAGCGTCGAGGAGATGGCCCGTAGCACAGTGGCGCGCTTTGGTCGCATTGACATTTTGGTGAACAACGCCGCGCTATTTGGCGAGATCCCACGTCGCCCCTTTGATCAGATTCCCATCGAGGAGTGGGACCGGGTAATGGCGGTTAATGTCAAGGGCCTTTTCCTGTGCTCCCGCGCAGTCATCCCGCAGATGAAGAACCAAGCAGCAGGGCGGATCATCAATATCTCCTCTGGGACGGTGCTGCAAGGCACCCCATGGTTGCTGCACTACGTGACTTCTAAGGGAGCGGTGGTTGCCTTTACTCGGGCCTTGGCTCGCGAGGTGGGCGAGTTCGGTATCACTGTTAACGCCATCGCCCCTGGCCATACTCTCAGCGAGTCGGTGCGAAAAAAAGGTCCTGATGTGGATAAGGGCTCCGTAGCCAGCCGGGCCATCAAGCGCAGCCAACTGCCGGAGGATCTGGCGGGTACGGTAATCTTTCTCTCGTCCGACGACAGCGCCTTTATCACCGGCCAGATGATCGTTGTAGACGGAGGAAGCGCCCTGCATTAAAGCTCTTGCTTTGAAGGAGTGAAAGAGGAGTCCTGTGTAAGAGGACGGGCCCAAAGCGGCCTTATGGCCTTAGGGAAAGGAACAGGAGATCAGGTCATGATTTTTGACACCGATGCCCATGTGGAGGAGAGCGGGGAGACCTTTGCCGCTCTTCAAGGACGCGAGGAGTTCATTCAGTCCGCTCCGCGGGTTATCGAGGGAAGCAGTCGAGGCTTCTGGTTGATCGAGGGGAGGACCTTTCCGAGACTCGACGGCAAAGGCGTCAATACTTTTGGCTCGCCACATTTGCGTAAAGCGGCGGGCACTATTGACCCCGAGCGACGCACTCGGGTCGAAAGCCAGGAGATGAACGATCCATCCGCTCGTCTCGCGGACATGGACCAGGAAGGCATCGATATCTCGGTGGTTTTCCCGACGATCTTCCTGATCTCCCCGCTCGCGGATAGCCCACCACTCACCCGCGCCATGTGCCGAACTTACAATGAATGGGTGGCGGACAAATGCAACAAGACCCATGGCCGCATTCGCTGGGTCGCGGCCCTACCCTTGCCGGATGTCGAGGGCTCCGTGGCGGAGCTGAACCAGGCAAAGAAACTCGGCGCGTGTGGCGTGCTTTTGCTTGGGACGGCCGGCGACATGCTCCTGGGCGACCGACGTCTCGATCCCCTCTACGCCGCGGCGGAAAAGAACAATCTGCCGATCTGTGTCCACGTCGGATGGTCCTATCCGCCGCTCTCGAACCTTTATGAGAATATCTACGAGTCCCTGGTCACGCCCTTTGCGCTCCATCTTTTTATGGGCTTTACGAGCATCTTGTGTAGCGGGGTCCTGGACCGTTTTCCAAAGCTCAAGGCAGGATTCTTCGAGGCCGGGGTCGAGTGGGTCCCCTACTGGTTAGACCGGCTTGAGCGCTTTTATAAGCAACCTCCAGGAGGGTCGAAGAAGTCAGACCTTCCTGCCCGCAATCCCGTCGAGTATATCCGGGAGGGGAGAGTCTATTTTAGCTGCGAGCTGGATGAAAATCGGCTTGGCGAGACGGCAGCGGCGATCGGGGATGACTGCATTCTCTATGCCTCGGATCTTCCCCATGCCCATCGGGTTTTTAACGCGATCGAGCTTTTCCGGCAGCGCGGCGACGTGCCGGAAAAGACCAAGAAAAAGATTTTATCCGAAAACGGCCTCCGTTTTTTTGGTTTGTAGTTCCTCTACACCATCTGTAGCCTACGCTGCCTCCGTCCTGGGTAGATTTCGGTAGTGACCGCCCTTGGAAATCGGCGGAAGCCCATGGACAATGGTGGACCAGCTCTCTCCCTCATCCGGGCTGTAAAAGACTTCCCCGTCGGTGGTGCCGGCAAATAGGCCAAAGCCGCCCGGCCAGATATTCATGCTCATCGCTTCCATGTTGCCGCGAATGTGCTCGGGGAATCCCTGCTTCAAAATCTCCCAGCTCTTGCCCCCATCCCGGCTGCGGCCGATGCGCGAATCGGCGGTCTTCGTCGTGCGCCAGGTGCCGGGGGCGCTGATGGCCCCCGCAGTGAACATGAGGCCGTCTTTTTCCGGGTGGGGAATGAGCGCGTCCGGATAGGCGATGCGGGCGGAGCGGTCTGTCAAATGTTGCCACTTCTCCCCGCCGTCCGGGCTGAAATAGATCCCGTCGCCGCCGGTGATGTAAAGGTGAGTGGGATGCTGCGGCGGAATCACGATACGGTGCACATCCTCGTAGAAGCCGTTCATGACCTTAAAAGTTTTTCCCCCATCGGTGCTTTTGAGTCCCCCTCCCACCTCGATGCTCACGTAGATGGTATCCGGGGCGCTGGGATCAAAGCTGATGTTTTTTACATGGCTGACGTGAGGGGGAGCGGGAAAGGTCCACTTGTCCACGCCCGGCACCGAGCGAACGGCAGGGATATCCTTCCAGTTCTCTCCCAGATCCGTGCTCACAAAAAGGTGGGCCGGTTCGGTCCCCGCATAAAGCCGGAGCTCCCCGCCGGCCTGGACGCAGTTCATGCTGTAGATATCCGCGGAGCTCATGCCGCGATCTTTACGCTGCCAGCTCTGGCCCTGGTCCTGGCTGGCGTAGATCCCGTCGCCGTGCGTACCGGCAAAGAGGAGGCCCCGCGTTGGATCGAGCAGTAACGCGCTCACGTGTTTTCCCCCGAGCGACCGATGAGCGACTTCCCAGGGAGACCGGTCTCCGGATCGGCGCAGGCAGACGACTCCCTCAGCGGTCGCGACGAATAGCTCATGAGAAGGAGACGTGGTTTTGTAGATCGTTCTTCCTCCGTGTGAAAGGCAGGTACTCATAAGCCACCTCCGTGTTCTTCTTTGGAATCGCTAAAAGGAAAGCTAGTACAGCCCCCTCTAGGTTGTCAAGATGAGTTGCCGCTCTCCATCAGTTACCGCTCTCCGTCTTGACAGGCCGCGTCGCCCGTGTTAGGGGCCACAGCGCGATGTCTGGGAACGCTTTTAGACGCCTCAGGGGCGACTGGCTGGTCCGAACGCTCCAATTTTTTCTCCTCCTTCTCGCCTTCCTTCTCTTTATGGGAATCAGCCGTGTTTTTCCGTTCTTTCCTCCTCCTTATCGAGTTTTGAGCGCTGCCGGGGAGTTGATCTCGGGCGGCGAGATCAACCAACATCTCCTCGTGACCCTTTATGAGACGCTCACAGGGTTTCTGATCGCGATTATTCTGGGCATCTGGATCGGCCTCCTTCTGGGCGTGAGCCGGACCCTGGCGCTGATCTTTGAGCCGATCATCCTTTCCGGTTACGCCATCCCCAAAATTATTTTTCTCCCGCTGTTGATGATGATCTTCGGCGTGGGCTTGAACTCCAAGATCGCCAACGCGGCGCTCCACGCCGTTTTTCCGGTCATCCTCAATACGCTCGTGGGGATCCGGGAGGTCAACGGGATCTTCTTGAAGGTCGCCCGCTCCATGAACGCCACCCGAGTGCAGACCTTTGCCAAGGTCTATTTCCCTTCCATGGTTCCGCCGGTGTTCGCGGGTATGAGGATCGGTCTCGGCTTTTGCTTCTTGGGGTCGCTCCTGGCGGAGCTTTTCGAGGCCAAGATGGGACTGGGCTTTCTGGTCGCCCACTTTTACAATTTGGGACAGATCGCCAAGATGCTCGCGGTCATCCTCTTGGTTTTTTTATTGACCATGATGATCAATGCGGGCATGAAGGCGATTGAAAATCGGCTGAGCCGGTGGAGGGCAACTTGGAAGAGTTAATCTCGGTCAAGAGGGTCAGCAAGATCTTTGAGGATAGCGGGGTCAATACCGGCGGCTCCGTGGAAGCGGTCGGGAAAGTGGATTTCCAGGTCCGGCGGGGAGAATTTGTCAGCCTCTTGGGGCCCTCCGGATGCGGCAAGAGCACCCTCTTGGATATCGTTGCGGGGCTGGAGCCGCCTACGAGTGGAGAAGTTCTCATTGCAGGGCAAACCGTGAAAGGCCCTCATCCGAAGACCGCGATGGTCTTTCAGTCGATGTCGGTTTTTCCCTGGCGGACGGCCCTGGAAAACGTCGAGTTTGGAATCGAGCTTAAGGGCATGGAGAAAAAGGCGCGGCGGGAAAGGGCGCGCCAAGTTACTCAGCTGGTAGGGCTGGCCGGCTTTGAGGATAAGTACCCCTCCCAGCTTTCCGGGGGAATGAACCAGCGGTTGGCGATCGCCCGGGCCCTGGCCCTCGACCCGGAGATCCTCCTCATGGACGAACCCTTCGGGGCGCTGGACGAGCAGACCCGCTTTCTCATGGGGCTCGAACTCCTCAGGATTTGGGAAGAAACCCGGAAGACCATCCTCTTTGTGACCCACTCAATTGCCGAGGCCATTCAGCTTTCGGACCGGGTCCTGGTCATGTCTGCCCGCCCCTCGGTGATCCGGGAGGAAATCCCCATTCTTCTTCCCCGACCCAGGACGATCGAGACGCTTACCACTGAGATCGCTACCCAGATCGAGCGGCGGATTTGGGACATTCTGAAAGTGGAAGCAGCCAAGGGGATGACTCCGGATGGCCGTTAGCGAGCGGATCAAAGTCAAAGCCGGCCAAGCCGCCGCCTTGCTTCTTTTCCTGGGTGTTCTGGAGTGGTTGGTCCGCAAGCGTTTCGTGAGCGTTTTGGTTTTGAGTCCTCCTTCAGCCGTTGCAATGAAGATGTTGGAGGACCTGCAAGGAAGAGAGCTGTGGACGAGTCTCCAGGTGACTGCCATGGAATTTTTGCTGGCGGCCTTGATCTCTTTTGTTGTGGGCTCGTTCTTCGGCATCGTTTTTTTTCGCTTCCGCATTATACGCTCGGCCCTGGAGCCGCTGCTCCTGGCTTTTTACTCCGCTCCGACGATTCTCCTCTATCCGGTTTTTTTGACCCTGTTCGGGCTGGGAAGCCCGGCGGTTGTGAGCATGGCCGTAGTCTTGGGCTCCATTCCCATTATGGTGAACGTGAGCGTGGGGCTCGCCGGTGTGGAGCCTATTTTTGTCAAGCTCGGGCGGAGCTTAAATGCCGGCCCTTGGCTGATGTTCCGGAAAGTGATGCTCCCCGCCGCTACGCCGACCATCTTCACCGGACTGAGGCTTGGCTTTACCTATGCCTTGGTGGCCGTGATCGCCGTTGAGTTCATCACCTTCTCGGGGGGATTGGGAAAGTTGGTCTCGTGGCGGTACTTTCTCTTCGATACCGAAGGGCTTTTCTCGGCTATTGCTTTTATCATCCTGATCGCGTCTCTAATGAATCGTCTCTTGCAACGAACCGAGGATCGTATTAGAAAGCGTTGGACCTGAGAGGAGGGACAGTTATGAAGAAATGCTGGATCTTTTTGACCGCTCTTGTGGGCCTGCTTACCCTGAGCGTACCGCCCCCGGCCTCGGCTCAGCTCAGAACAGTCAAGATAGCCCTGACAAGCCAGGAAAATATGGATAATCTCCCCTATTTTGTGGGGATGAAAGCGGGATTTTTCAAGGAGGTGGGCATCAATCTTGAGCCTTCCTATTTCCGGGGAGGAGGGGATGTCGTCCGGGGGGTGACCACCAGCGCTACGGATCTCGCCGGGAGCGCGGCCCCGTCGGCGGTCTTTATCGCCGCCAGTAAGGGGGAGAAGATCAAGGTCATCTCCAGCAACGTGGGCCAGCTCCTGATTGTCTGGGTGGTCAAGGCCAACTCTCCTTACAAGTCCATTAAAGATCTCAAAGGGAAGAAGGTCGGTTTCAGCTCACCCGGCAGCGTTACGCACACGACCATCCAGGCCATTCTTAAAACGGAAGGAATGGAAAAAGACGTCGAGATCGTCCGCGCGGGCACGCCGGGGGAAAATTGGACCGCAGTCAGCAACGGTGTGATCGACGCAGGCTGGCATGTCTCCCCGGCGGTTTACAATCTGGTCTCCAAGGGAGAGGCCCGGATCTTAATCACGGCTTCGAACTACATTAAAGATTATACTCAGTCGTCGGTCGCGGCCATGGAAGAGGTCATTGAAAAAAATCCCGACATGATTCGCAATCTCCTCAAGGCCAGGGCCAAGGCGATCAAGTTTATTTCGGAGAACCCCGATAAAACCATGTCCATCTGGGCTGAAGAGCTCAAGCTCCCTATCGAGATCATCCGGTTGGCGTATAAGGACCTGCCCAAGGGAGTCTACGAAACAGCCTCGCCCAAGCCAGAGTCACTCCTGGGCGCAATGCGGGAGGCGATCGGCGCCGGCGGGATGAAGGAGCCTTTGGATCTCAAAAAGGTCACCGACTTCCGTTTTCTCCCTTAGGGTCGCGTTTGCCTTTTGGCCTGCTCATGGAATCTGAAAAGGAGGAAAAAGTTATGCGAAGAGAACTTCTAATCCTCATTTTGGCGGCGATTCTCGTGTGGGCGGCTCCACCCGCCGCTCAGGCCCAACTCAAAACGGTCACCGTGGCCGCGACCAGCAAGGAAGTCCTCGACAATCTACCCATCTTCGTAGGAACGAAGATGGGTTTTTTTGAAGAAGTGGGGATAAAGGTTGAACCGTCCTATTTTCGTGGAGGGGGCGAGGTCGTGCGTGGCATCACGACCCGCGCCGTGGACATAGGGGCCACCCCTGCGGCCTCAGCGGTCTTGATCGCCATTGCCAAGGGAGAACCCTTGAAGATCGTCTCGGGCTCCGCCGCGCCCGTAGTCGGTGTCGTCTGGATCGTGCCCGCGAATTCGCCCATCAAAACCGTCAAAGATCTCAAGGGGAAAAAGGTGGGTTTCAGCTCGCCCGGAAGCGTTACCCACACCACCCTCCAGGCCATTCTGAAGAAGGAGCGGCTTGAAAAGGATGTCGATCTCGTCCGTGTCGGCGCGCCAGGGGACAGCTGGGCAGCGATAAAGAACAAGGTCGTAGATGCCGGATGGCATGTGGTCCCGGCGGTGTACGATCTCATCAACAGGAAAGAGGCCCGCATCCTCTTCGATGCGGCGGACTATATCACCGACTATCAGCAGACCGTGGTCGCGGTCATGGAAGACGTGATCAAGCGAGATCCGGAGATGATCCGCAATTTTCTCAAAGGCCGCGCCAAAGCCGTGAAATTCATGGGCGAGAATGGCGAGCGAACCGCCGCGATCTGGGCCGAGGAGCTGAACCTACCGGTTGAGGTGACCCGTTTGGCCTATAAGGATCTTAAATCGGGCTACTTGGAGACCGGGGCGCCGAAGATAAAAAATCTCAAGGCGACCATGCAAGAGATTCTGGATTCCGGCGCCATCAAATCGCCTTTAGATCTCAACAAGACGCTCGATACGCGCTTTCTTCCTTAGCGTGCCAAGGGAGGGGCCGTGGGCGGAGAGGACCCCGTGGGAGCCATGGCCAACCTCCACCAACTGGTCAAACCGGAAGAAGGGCAGGTGAGCCGCCTCATCTTCACGGATCCGGAAATATACCAGTTGGAGTTGGAGCGTATCTTCGCAAAGTGCTGGCTTTATCTGGCTCACGAGACGGAGATTCCTCATCGAGGCGATTTTGTAACCCGCACCATGGGTGAAGACCCGGTCATCGTGGTTCGTGGCGAAGACGACGAGGTGCGCGTGCTGCTGAATACCTGCCGGCACCGGGGGAGAAGCGTCTGCCGCGAAGATATGGGCAACGCGGATCAATTTCGCTGCCCCTATCACGGATGGACATACGGCAACACGGGAAAGCTCATCGGGATACCCGCCTACAAGCAGATTTACCCCCAAGATTTAGATAGGGCGCAGTTGGGGCTTTATGAGGCCCCTCAGGTCGATAGTTATCGCGGGCTGATATTCGCCACCTGGGATGACCAGGCGCAATCCCTGAGCGATTACCTGGGCGGGATGAAATGGTACCTCGATCTCCTGGTAGGGCGCACGGATAGCGGTGTCGAGGTCATCGGGCCGCCCCAGAGATGGATCGTGGAGGCAAATTGGAAACTGGGCGCGGGTAATTTCGTCGGCGACGCGTACCACGTCTATACAACGCACGAGTATCGGGTTGCGCTTGGCGGTCTCCGGGTTACTTCGCAAGGCTATCAGGTTCATACCGACAATGGTCATGGGTTGGGTCTGACCCATCCCGACCCGGACACGCCTTTCGAGCCTTACTTCGCTCTACCGAAGGAGCTTTGGCCCGAGTTCGAGCGCAACCTCACCAAGGGACAGCTCGAGGTGATGCGGCCGCTCAGAAACGCCCATGGAACGGTGTTTCCCAACTTGAGTTTTCTTCACCCCGCGGCGAAGAGGTCGAAGGACGATCCCGTCATTGCATTTTTCACCCTGCACCAATGGCAGCCAAAGGGTCCGAATAAAATCGAAATCTGGTCATGGTGTCTCGTGGAGAAGAAGATGACGCCGGAGCAGAAAGAGGCCTCCAGGAGACACTGCATCCAAAACTTCGGCATGGCCGGGACGACGGAGCAGGACGATATGGAGACGTGGGCCGATATCACGCAGGCAAGCTCCGGTCCGAAGGCACGGCGCCTCGACTTTCACTTCGGCATGGGTATGAACGTCCCGCCGGTTAAGGATTGGCCTGGACCGGGCGCCGCCTATTCCACCGCCTGGACGGAGGCGAACGAAAGGGCGTTGTATCAACGTTGGCTGGATCTTATGACAACGCCGTAGGATGGTTGCGATGAGAGATCGGAGCAAGCCCATTGGCCCGGGGCATCCGGTTTATGGGGAAGTCGTCGAGTTTTTGTATCAAGAAGCCGAGCTTCTGGATATGGGCCGGTTCCGGGATTGGTTGGCCCTCATGGCCGAAGATTTAAGCTATCGCATGCCGGTTCGAGTCACGCGTGTCGGGAGAAAGCAAAAAGATTACTCCGACGAAATGGAGATATTTTCCGACGACCTCCCTTCCATGCGCCTGCGCGTAGACCGCTTGGCGACGGACTCTGCGTGGGCGGAAGATCCTCCCTCGCGCACGCGCCACCTGGTCTCGAATATCCGCGCTCAAGCCACGGAAAACCCCGAGGAAATCGAGGTCTCCAGTTACTTTCTTGTTTATCGGAATAGAGGCAGTTCGCCTACCGCGGAAATCTTCTCCGGCAAGCGGCAAGATCTTCTGAGAAAAGTCAACGCGGAGTGGCGTCTGGCCCGGCGAATGATCCTTCTTGACCAGGCTGTGGTGGGAGCGAGAAATGTTTCGATATTCTTTTAGCCGCAGCCTTCATTGAGCGACCGCCGTCTGAGTCCATCCACTATGGCCGTGGAGGCTGGCGGCGGAAAGGCATGGGTTCCATGGCGCACGGCAGCAAATCCCTCGTCGATTTAGAGAGAGGCCTCATCGACCGAAAAATTTTCTCCGATCCCGAGATCTACCGGATGGAGCTGGAGCGGATCTTTGCCCGCTGCTGGCTCTACCTGGGACATGTGAGCCAGCTTCCCAACGACGGAGATTTTCTCACCACCTACATAGGGGAGGACCCGGTGCTCGTCTGCCGCGGTCAGGACGGGAAGATCCGCGCTTTCTTAAATGTCTGCCGCCACCGGGGAAACCGCGTCTGCCGCGTGGGGCAGGGCAATGCCGACGCTTTTACCTGTTCCTATCACGGCTGGACGTACAGCAACGAGGGGAGTCTCATCGGCGTCCCGTTCTTCAAGGAGTACTACTACGGCGAGCTTGACAAGGAGAATTTGGGCCTCGTCCCGATCCCGCTCGTCGATCAATACAAAGGGCTCGTCTTCGGCAATCTCGACGGCGGGGCGCCTTCGCTGCTCGAATACCTCGGCGATATGGCCTGGTATCTGGACCTCTTTCTCGACCGCCGCGAGGGGGGCACCGAGCTGATCGGCGGAGCGCACAGATGGAATATTCATGCCAACTGGAAATTTGCCGCCGAGAACTTCGTCGGCGACATGTGCCACGCCGGATCCACGCACGCATCGGCGGTGAAATCGGGCTTTGGGGGCAGTCAAAGCGGCGGCCAGTACACTGCGGCGTCCCCCGGCTTTCAGGTGAGCCTTCCAGGCGGTCACGGGCTGGGGACGCGCTGGATACAGGGCGGAGACGCGGCGGTCGGGGCGCCTTCACCGGAGGTGAGCGATTACCTGCGAGAGACCCTGGCCGAGACGGAGAGCCGGCTCGGGCCGGTGCGGGCCGGCATGATGTCGCCCGTGCACGGCACGGTTTTTCCGAACTTCTCTTTTCTCCACGGCAGCCACACGATCCGTATCTGGCATCCCAAAGGGCCGGACAAGTTCGAAGTCTGGGCCTGGTGCATCGTGGACCAACAAGCGCCGCCGGAGGTCAAGGAGGCGATCCGGCTCCATTACTTGAGGCGCTTCAACCCGGCCGGCACCTGGGAGCAGGACGACAGCGACAACTGGATCCAGGCGACGGAGACGAGCCGGGGCGTGGGGGCGCGTCGCGTTCCGGCAAACTACCAGATGGGACTCGGCCACGAGCGCACCCAAGAAGAACTGAGGGGCGTGGTCGGAGATTTCTTCAGCGAGAATAACCAGCGGAACTTTTATAAGCGATGGTCGGACCTCTTGGCCGAGGATGGGCCGAAAGTGTGACGGGCGGCCGCGATGACCGACTGTCTTCGAACCGTGAGGAGCTAGGGTTATGAGTCAGGACGCCGGAACTCAATTGCGGCTCGCCGCTGAGAGCCTGCATCGGGAAATCGAACACTTTCTCTTCCACGAGGCGAGATTGTTGGACGACCGGCGCTTTCACGAATGGGTCGAGCTTTTCACGGACGACGCGCGCTATTGGATGCCGGTCCGGGGAGATCGGTCCGAGAAGACGCCTGCTTTGGAATTTGCCAAGGAGAACGAGCTCGCTTTTTTTGACGAGACGAAGGAGACCCTGAGGCAGCGGGCCCGAAAGCTCGACACCGGGATGGCCTGGGCCGAGGAGCCTCCCTCGCGCACGCGACATTGCGTCACCAACATTGAGGCCTATGAAACGGACGGTCCGGCGCGATGGGAAGTCCATTGCAACTTTATCGTCTACCGCACGCGCCTGGAGACGAAGGAAGACCTCTTTGTGGGAAGGCGGGAGGATCTCCTGAGAAGAGAAGCAAATTTCTGGAAGATAGCGCAGCGAAAGATCTTCCTGGATCAAACGGTCCTTTTTGCCGACAATCTCAGCATCTTCTTTTGAAAGGAGGGCGCTATGCTCAGCGCAAAGGATATCCGAGGCGTCTGCGTTTTGATTCCCACCCCCTGCAAGCCGGGCCATGAGGGATGGGACTCGACCGACTCTGTAGATCTGGAAGAGACGGCGCGCATGATCGAAGCCCTTATTCAGGGCGGCATCGGCAGTATCGCGGCGTGTGGGACCACCGGTGAATGCTCCGCGCTCCTCTGGGAGGAAAAGAGGGCCTTCGTCGATACGATCGCACAGGTCAATCGAAAGCGCGTTCCGCTCTTTGCCGGGGCGACTGCCCTGGGGACCAAAGAGGTGATCAGGCAAATGCGGGGCTTAAAGGATATCGGCGCCGACGGCGCCTTTGTCGGCCTGCCGCTCTGGCAGACGCCGACCACCGAGAACTCAATCCAGTTCTTTGCGGACTTGAGCGAAGCGGTGCCGGATATGCCGGTCATGGTTTACTCCAATGCCATGTTTTTCAAATCCACATTCCCGACCGTCTTCTGGGAGGGGTTGGCGAAGAAGGCTCCAACGGTGATCACTACCAAAGTAACCTACGGGATCGGCACGCTGCTGGACGATCTGAGAGTCGCCGGCCACCAGATCAATTTCATGCCCGGCCAGAACAACATTTACCCGGCCTATAAGATGGCGCGCCGCCAGATCACGGCGATCTGGTCCACCTCGGCGATGATGGGGCCGGAGCCGGTCCTCGCGCTGATGCAGGCGATCCGGGAGGATAATGAAAAGAGAGTCGATGAGATTTGGGAAGATATGCGTTCCGTACCGCCTCTCTTTCCGCCGGGCGCCGCAAGCCAATTCGCGCAGTACAACGCCCAGGTCGAGAAGTGGCGCTTCAACGCTTCCGGTTATCTCCGGTGCGGCCCCTCCCGGGCGCCCTACCGGGACCTGCCTGAAAATTGGAAAAGGCAGGCAGAGCTCCACGGTAAGGGCTGGGCCGAGCTGGCGAAGAAATACTCGAAAAGATGAGAGCCATGGAAAACAAAGCGGAAGAAATTCGGCGTCTCCTGAAAGAAAAAGGAAACTTGGTGATGCCCGGAATTTATGATGCCTTGAGCGCCAAAATTGCAGCCCGGGCCGGCTTCGAGGTGATGTTTATCACCGGATATAGTCTCTCGGCTACGCTCCTCGGCGAGCCGGACTTCGGCATCCTGACCCAGACCGAAATGTTGGCCGCGGCAGAGCGCATCTGTCCGATCGTGGAGCCGCCGGTGATCGTGGATGCGGACACCGGCTATGGCAATGCGGTGAACGTGATCCGAACCGTCCAGGAGCTTATTCGAAGAGGGGCCGCGGGCATGTTCCTGGAGGACCAGATTTGGCCCAAACGTTGCGGCCATATGAAAGGGAAACAGGTGATTCCGCTGGAAGAATATTTAATGAAGCTGAAAGCGGCCGTAGACGCGAAGCGAGAGGGCGACCTCTACATCGTCGCGCGCACGGACGCGCGTCAGTCCCTGGGGTTGAAAGAGGCGATCCGGCGCGGAGTCGCTTTTAAGGAAGCCGGCGCCGATGCGGTTTTTGTCGAGGCGCCGGAGAGCAAAGAGGAGATGCAGGAGATCTCCAGAAATATTCCCGGTCCCCTGGTGGCCAATATGATCGAGCGTGGCGTGACCCCGCTCATGGGGCCGGAAGAGTTAAGGGAGCTGGGGTTCCAGTTGGTGGTTTGGCCCTTGGCCGCCCTCTATGCCTCGGCCCGAGCCTTGAAAGAGGTTTATACGACGCTTCGCCGAAAGGGGACCACCCAGGAGATGGTCGAGCGTCTGCTCCCGTTTTCTGAATTCCACGAGATTGTCGGCCTGGAAGAAAAATACGAGCTCGACGCCCGTTACCGGAGTTGATCTACGTTGAAGCATCAGCAGGCCGGGCTGCTGTGGACATGCGGTAGCCCGTCAGGCTTGTATAGAGATTCTGCTGAAAAAGTCTTCTACCAAAAGTGATGCCAAAATTTTTCGCTCACAAATGCCCCACAATCGATTTTCTCAGCATGGTTAATCATTTTTGATGTCCCAAATTTTCATGAATAGGGAGTTTTTCAGCAGAATCTATAGACTCTTCCGCTAAATCGGTGAAATTTAGGAGGTCCACGTACTGTTCAGACGGAAGGGCGGCTAGAAATGTCCCAAGCCGTGGTCCTTTATCCTTGCCGAAGAGGAGGTTGTAAACTATCTGAAAAAATCTCCGCTGTACGTTAGCTTGCTCTTTTTCTGTCATTCCGGATTGCCTGGGAATGGCGTAAACCTTCTCTGTAGCTTCTTCTAGAGTAAACTTTGATGCTTTGAGCCATCGAAACAATTCGTGAATCCAAGCCCTCTCATAAGGGGCGAGGGTCTGAAAGTAATCGCAGTTTCTCCTGGAAAGCAGAGCCGTACGCTGGTCAGGCGCGTAGTACTCAAGCCAATGTTGAGCTTTTTGAAACCGTTCGGCAAATAATTCCTTCTGACAAGGGGTGCCGATCCGAGCAAATATTAGTTCGAGCGCTTGATGGTTACCCTGAGCAAGGCCCGAAAAGCTTGTAAGCTGCCTGAACGACACCGGGTGTACTTCTCGTCCCGGAATTCGAGCCAATTCCAGCGCCCTTTTATCGGTAGGGAGCTTAGACCCCCCTAAATAAATCTTATCGAATTCCTCATAGATGCGGTGAATTTGGTCGTCGACGGCCAGATCAAAGGCCCGAGTCGGAGGGACACGGGCAAAGACCAAGAGTAAGACTTCGGGTTGGTAGATCTGAAGAACATCCCGAGGCGTCAATAATTGGCCCGTCGAGCTGCTCATCTTTCCTGTCAGCCCTTTGAGGCCGATAAATTCGTAGGGCTGAAAGAATGGCGGTTCAAAGTGGTAAATTCGCTTGGAGATTTCGCTCGCAACTTCAAAGCTTCCACCGGCAGTTGCGTGATCTTTTCCCCCGGGCTCAAAAATTACGCCCTCATGGCGCCACCGCATGGCCCAATCGATCTTCCAAGGCAGCTTGACATTGGAAGCGACATTCAGATCAACGGTTCCCTGTTGCCCGCATGATGAGCAGGAATAGCGCATCACCGTCTCGGAATCATCAGCAAAGAGAATCTGGGTCGTGTCCTTGCCGCACCCTTCACAATAAATCGTGATCGGAAAATAATTCTCGCGCTCCGGCTCAGATCCCCCCTGTGTGCGATAGCTGGCTAAAATATCATAGATTGTCTTCCTAGCTCTGACAGCTTCAATAATGCCCTGTCTATAGAGTCCACTCCGGTACATTTTTGTTTGATACCGGAATTCAATATGGATCCCCAACTCTCGAAGCGACTCCTCGAATTGATGCTCGTAACGCGCAGCGTAAGAACTGGAATCACCGAGAGGATCTGGGATTTCCGTTAGCGGCCTGCCAATATACTCGCCGTAGGATTCAGGTATTCCTTTGGGCACTTTTCTGAAGCGGTCATATTCATCCCATGAATGAAAAAGATGAGCCTGTTTTCCTCTCTCTCGAAGACATTTCCCGACAAACCAGATCGTTACGATGTCTCGCAGATTGCCCACATGAACAGGCCCCGAAGGACTGATCCCTGAGGCGCAATTGAAAATCTCCCGATCCGGGTGGCGCCGGATCAGATTCTCCGCTATTTCATCTGCCCAATGCATTGCCGTTGCAAAATTATCACGTTTATTGCCGAAAATACACTCGTCCAACAACGACGATCGGAAAACAGAACTTTCAGCCAAGCTTCCTATTCAGCGACGAACTCATGGCCGGACGTCCAGTCTTGCAAGTGGTTGCAATTCTTCTCCTGCGTTGTAGGATGCCCCATAGGAGGAAAAAGCGAAATGGCTCTCGTCGCTGCCGTGGCCGCCAGTCATGCCCCGAACATTCTTTTGGAGCCGGGCGAAGAATGGGAAGAATTCATGCGGCTTCACTACCGGATGGCGCCGGGCGCGGCGTCGTCGAAACCTTCCCTGGAGGCGCAGCAAAAACTCAGGCGGGAGGCGGAGAAGGCCTTCGGCGTCCTCCGCTCTCATCTCGAAGCGGCGAAGCCCGACGTCCTGATCGTCGTCGCCAACGATCAATTCGTAAATTTTTTCTTCAATAACATCCCTACCTTTTTCATTACACTGGCCGATGAGGTCGAAGGGCAATTCACCCGGCACCGGTTTCATTATCGCAACCACAAAGAGTTGGGCCGGGCGATTCTCGAAGCCGGCCTGAAAAAAGGGATCGATTTCGCTTTTGGAGAGCGTGTCGAGCTGCAACATACTCAGGTCGTGCCGCTCCACTTTTTGTTACCTGACGCAATGATTCCGATCTTGCCCGTCTACGTCAATACCTGGGTGGATCCCCTGCCCACGCCCGAGCGCTGCTACACTGTAGGGAAATTGATCCGGGAAGTCGCGGATGGCGAGAAGGAAAGAATCGCGATCCTCGCGACCGGAGGACTCTCCCATTTTCCGGGCTCTCCGAGAATAGGCGAGATCGACGCCGAATTCGATCATAAGCTTTTGGAGATCCTGCGCGAAGGAAAGGGAAGGACCTTGGCGGATTACTCTCTCGAGCAGCTCCAGCAGGCCGGGGATTCCGAGTTCCTCAACTGGATGGTTGTTTTGGGGGCCGTAGGCGACGCCAAGGCCGAGGCTACTTATTATATGCCGGATCAGGTCGCCACGGGATGGGGGTTTGCGAGTTGGAGGCTTTAAAAAGTTTTTAGTTTTTAGTGTTGAATTTTGAGTTAGATCCAGTAACTAAAAACTCAAAACTTAGAACTCCACCGCAGGTGGTGATGAGCAGCTACGAACTCAACCGTTTTCTCTTTGACCTCAAGATGAATTCCGCCGCGCTCAAGAGCGCCGTGGCGGATCTTGAAGGGGCCATGAGTCCCTATGGACTCGGGGACGAGGAGAAGAAAGCCTTGAGAGAGGGAGATCCGAGGCGGCTCAGACAACTCGGGGCTCATGGCATGCTCGCCCTTTATATCCTGCGGCTTCACTCTGAGTTCCAAAGCAATATTTACTGGCAACAGAAATGAAAAATAGCTTTCAGCCTTCAGCGATCAGCGGCCTGGCGATGCATGACAAAAACTGAAAGCTGACAACTGGGGAGGAGAAACAGGTGGATCTAGGTTTACGGGGAAAAGTGGCGCTGGTGGCTGGCGCCAGCCAGGGAATGGGGAAGGCCATCGCGCTGGGTCTTGCCCGCGAGGGGGCCCGTGTGAGCATCTGCGCGCGGGGGGAGGCCAAGCTTCAAGAAACCGCCGGGCTCATCCGGAGCGAAACTCATGCCGAGGTGTTGCCCATAGTGGCGGATATGACCGTAGCGGAGGACATTCAGAAGCTTGTCAAGGCGACGGTGGAGCAATTCGGCCGGCTCGATATCGTGCTGACGAATGCCGGCGGCCCTCCGCCGGGGGAGTTTATGCAGTTTACGGACGCGGACTGGGAAAAAGCCTTCCAGCTGAGCTTCCTGAGCGCGCTCAGGCTCGCGCGGGAGGCGATCCCTCATCTCAAAAAAGTTGGGGGTGGGCGAATCATCAATCTGAGTTCTTACGCGGTCCGGGAACCGGTGGCGGGCCTGGTTCTTTCCAACGCGCTCAGGAGCGGCGTGATCGGTTGGGCCAAGACCATTTCCCGCGAGCTGGCGCGCGACCGGATCCTCGTCAACAATGTCTGCCCGGGAAGAATCGACACTGAACGCCACAGGAAGCTCAACGAGGAGCGCGCCAAGCGCTGGAATCGCCCGCTGGAGGAAGTCAATAAAGAAATGCAATCGGAGGTCCCGTTAGGCCGCTACGGTGACCCGGAGGAAGTGGCGAACCTGGTCGTCTTCCTCGCCTCCGAGCGTGCGGGTTACATTACCGGAACCACCATCCAGGTCGACGGTGGGCTAATCAGGGGGACGCCATAATGCTCTATTTCATCCAGTGGGACCTTCCCGACCAGAAAGCCAACCTGACCATCTACGCCAACAAGGCGAAGAACGACTGGTTGCCGGCCACCCTCACCCATCCTGGAGTCAGAGAGATTAGGAATTACCGCAACCCCTTCGAGGTGAGCCCGCACGTGGGCATCAGCATCGAATTCGAATCTCTGGAGGATTGGCGCGCCTACCTGGAGTCAGAGGACTATATCCGCATCATGCGCGAGCTGCGCATCCTGGGATGCCGCAACTTTTCCGCCCATCTCTGGGCGCCTTCGAAGTACTTTCCGGAATCGTTGAAGCCGGAGAAGTAAATTTTTCCGCTATCCTGAATCTTCCCGGTTCGGTAGCTATATAGGACCGGTCCAGAGATATAGCGGAAGAATTTTCTTGCTAAGGGCCTGTATTCGCAATACAATTGGCTCACTTTAGGGTCGCATAGAATTCAAATGAAATCCCGCTATTCTCAGAGACAGAGAAAATTAATGCCGGTTGAACGCCGAATTTTAAGAGTTACGGAGAGTCAGAGTCCCTTCGAAGCGAAGAATTCAAAGATTCCCAGCATCGATATTACCTTTAAGGACAACCAACGGGGAACATTGCCCAAGCTCCTTCAACTTAATCAATTGCTGAGATCCTCTGAATGGCCCTACCCTTTCAACACTACAACTCACTATATTAAACAGGGAGATGCTCGGAGCCTGGAGTGGGTTTCTAGTCGTTCGGTGCATTTAGTTGTCACGTCACCGCCGTACTGGACGCTTAAGCAATACGAGACTCGCGCAGGGCAGCTAGGCGAAATAGATTCATACGAGCACTTTTTAGACGAGTTGGACAAGGCCTGGGCAGAGTGCGCGCGCGTGTTGGTCCCAGGTGGCCGTATATGTTGCGTGGTAGGTGACGTATGCATTCCTCGCAAACGAGAAGGGCGGCATTATGTTATGCCGCTACATGCTGATATCCAGGTCAGGATGAGAAGGATAGGGTTGGACTGCCTGACTCCGATTCTCTGGTTTAAGATAGCGAACGGAGTTACCGAGGCTAAGGGCAACGGAGCAGGCTTTTACGGAAAGCCGTATCAGCCCGGAGCGATCATTAAGAACGACGTCGAGTACATCCTCTTCTTTAGGAAGGGCGGCGAGTATCGTTCGCCGACTCCGATACAGAAGACCTTGTCGATGTTGTCCAAAGAAGAAATGAGAGGCTGGTTGACGTCTGCCTGGTCAGATGTCAAAGGAGAATCAACCAGGAAAGGTCATCCCGCCCCATTTCCAGTCACACTGGCGGAACGGCTAATTAGATTGTTTTCCTTCGCCGGCGACACGGTTCTTGATCCTTTCGGCGGCACGGGCACCACGTCGGTTGCGGCGATAAACACGGGCAGGAATAGTATTGCCTGCGATATCGAACCCCAATACGTGTCTCTAGCGACCGAGCGTCTGTTAAAAGAATCGAAGAATAAGCGTACGCATGGCGCCACGACTTGCCTTGTCAAGACAGACTGAAGACCATGCGTTTGCTGGAGACGTTTCGCCGCCTTTTTGATGGAACAAAATATCTTCATAGAAAATCCAATCTCGGAGATCTCGTTGCTGTAGAGTTTTACGAAGACCTAGTCGCACTAGGTAAGTCTACCAAGCTTCCGCAACGAGTTGCCGCTCACGACCGGGTAATCAATTTAAGGAATATCACCGTCGGAAAGACCGCTCGCCGCGGCGACGGAACATTGGGCGAGTTAGTGCCTACAGCAGCCGCTATCGTCGAAAAAGACTTTGTCGTTGCGCGGGACCGACAGCAAATATCGAAATCGGCGTTGAGGCTAAGATCTTGGCCAAGGCGATGATTAAGCAGATCGACAGGGTCATCGGTGATCTCCAGCGTCAAGTTCAAATGTTCAAGAAGTCCGGGGGAAATCCGATATGTGTCGGCTTTGTCGGAGTCAACTGCTCAGGTGTTTATACTTCGTATGAAGGTCGAAGGAAGTTCCGCACTGATGGTAAGAAGTATAAGCACCCGATCCAGGAAGCAGCCGACGCTGAGGCTCGGCTAAGGAAAGACGCGCTCCCCGTTTTTGACGAATTCCTGATCCTCAAGTTCAGCGCGACGAACGTCCCGCCGTATGGATTTTCTTGGATCGATTATGGAGCGTTGGAGTTGGAGTACAATGCCCTGCTCACGCGCGTGTCACGGGAATACGACGTTCGATTTTAGGCGGCGTCACGGCACTTAAAATATACCGATTTTATCGCTATTCCGCTTCGGCCTCGGACTCTTCCTTGATGCGGCGCTTACGCACCGCGTCCGCGAGCGTCTCCAGCAGTTTCTGGCTCTCTTCCCAGCCGATGCAGGCGTCGGTGATGCTCAGGCCGTACACGAGATCCTTGCCCGACACCAGGTCCTGCCGTCCGGCCTTGAGATGGCTCTCCACCATGATGCCGAAAATGCGCTCGTCGCCGCCGGCGATCTGGGCCGCCACTTCGCATCCGACTTCCATCTGCTTCGCGGGATCTTTGGCGCTGTTCCCGTGGCTGAAATCGATCATGATCCGCGCCGGGATGCCCGCTTCCGCCAGGCTCTTCGCCGCGGCATCGACGCTGGCCGCGTCGTGGTTCGGTTGCTTGCCGCCGCGCAGAATGACGTGGCAGTCCTCGTTGCCGGTGGTGGAAACAATCGCAGAGCGGCCGGCCTTCGTCACCGATAAGAAATGGTGCGGCGCGTGCGCCGCGCGGATCGCCTCAAGCGCGATTCGAATATTGCCGTCGGTGCCGTTTTTGAAGCCGACCGGGCAGGATAGGCCTGAGGCCAGCTCGCGGTGAACCTGGCTCTCGGTTGTGCGCGCGCCGATCGCGCCCCACGACACGAGGTCGGCGACGTACTGCGGCGTGATCATATCGAGAAACTCACTTCCCGCCGGCATGCCCATGGCATTCAAGTCGAGCAACAGTCGGCGCGCGGTCCGGAGCCCGTCGTTGATGCGGAAGCTGCCGTCGAGATCGGGATCGTTGATCAATCCTTTCCATCCGACCGTGGTGCGCGGCTTCTCGAAATAAACCCGCATCACCACCACGAGATCAGCGGAAAGGCGGTCCTTCGCCTCCTTGAGCTTTCCGGCGTATTCGTGAGCGGCCTTCACGTCGTGAATCGAGCAGGGTCCCATGATGACCAGCAGACGGTCATCGGCGCCGTAGAGAATGCGATGGATCGCCTGCCGCGTCTGGTACACGGTTTCCGCGGCGCCCTCCGTGATCGGAAACTCGCCCAGCACCGTCTCCGGCGTTAAGACCTCTTTGATTTCCCTGATCCGCAGGTCGTCAGTTCTGTATTCCATAGCGGTTCACTTCCGTAGCGCTGGGCCATAATAAACCAAATGATTGAGAATCTAAACAGCTTCCGTTTTACCGCGATCTATGGAAAAATGACCCCGAATACGATAAGAAAGCAGCCTAAATCCTTCAACATCGGACGGCATAGATGGACAAAGTAGCCTACGAAGATTTCATCCAGACCGGCCCGGGGACCCTGGCCGGGCGATATCTCCGCTCGTTCTGGCAGCCGGTCCACCGGACCGAGGACCTGGTGGTGGGGAGGACGGTTCCCGTGAAACTGTTGGGTGAGGAGTTCACCCTCTATCGGGGCGAGGGCGGCCAGGCGCATTTCCTCGCCTACCGCTGCGCCCACCGAGGCACCCAGCTCAGCACGGGCTGGGTCGAAGGCGACTGTGTGCGCTGCCGCTATCACGGCTGGAAATATGACCAGGACGGCCATTGCGTGGAGCAGCCTGGGGAAGATTCAAAGGTTCAAGGGTTCAAAGGTTCAAAGATCCGGAGCTACCCGGTAAAGGAATATCTGGGACTGGTGTTCGCTTACCTGGGCGAAGGAGAAGCGCCGCCGTTCCGCCGTTTCCCGGATTTCGAACGGGACTTCGTCCTCGAAGTCGGCCTCCCCGAAGTCTGGCCCTGCAATTATTGGAACCGGATGGACAACCAGGGGGATGGCCAGCACGTACCCTGGGCGCACCGGGACACGATCCTACGCGTTGGCCGCGCCGATCAGCTCGTCGACCGGGCAATCGAGTCCGAGGAGACCGAGTACGGCATGCGAACCTTAATGCGCGCGCCTGGTAAGCCCGACGCCTTCCTTCATTTTCACATGCCGAACATCAACCAGACCCGCTCGCGAGTGCGGGTGGAGGGCTCGGTAAAAGATGCGGCCGGCATGTGGTCGGACCGCCTTTTTTTTCTCCTGCCGGTGGACGACGCGAGCTGCGTGATGTTCACCGTGGACATGATCCATCTTTTGGGAGACACCGCGGACGCCTACCGGGAACGGCGCAGGCAGGCCGAGCGGGTGGACATGCTCGAAGTGGCCAGGATTGCAGAGGAGATTCTGGCGGGCAGAATGGACCTGAGCGACGTAGATCCGACCTGGAGCAGCTATAAAACTTTTATGATCGAAGATTACCTGACCCAGGTAGGGCAGGGAAAGATAGCGGACCGTGGGCCAGGGGTGGAACACATGGGCCGGATCGACAAGGGCGTGGTTTTCCTTCGCCTGCTCTGGCTCAGGGAGCTTGCCCAACTGGCTGAGGGGAAGCCGCTCAAGCGGTGGCATACTCCAGCCGGCCTGGCCGACATGAGCGCGGCGCCCCCGCCTAGGCCCGCGATGGCGAGCTAGCCGGCTCCATGGCCGAGACTAGGCGAATCCCCTTGCGGTTCCTCGGTCGAGCCATCGGTTTTCTGATCGTTCTCGTTCTCTCCTTTAAAGTCCTCGCGCGGGGACTGAGCCCCACGGAATCCGGCTTCATTCTGGCCGTCCTGGACGGAGCCAATTTAATTTTTCACGAGGTCGGCCATGTCATTTTCCTGTTCTTCGGCGAGTTCCTTCACTATCTGGGCGGCTCGCTCACGCAGATCGCGATCCCGGCGGCGCTAGCGGGTTACTTCTGGATACATGAGCAGCGGGCCTCCTCCGCGGTGACGCTCTTCTGGATGGGAGAGAATCTCACCAACGTCGCCATCTATGTGGCGGACGCCCAAAAGATGGAGCTGCCGCTGATTGGCGGCGACCATGATTGGAATTATCTCCTGGACCAATTCGGCCTCGTCCATCGGGCGGAATCCATCGGCGGGTTTGTCTTTTTCCTCGGCATGCTGTCTATTCTTTTTTCTCTGCTCCTTCTAGCCGCCGATATGATCCGGAACTGGAAACCCGCAGCGGCGGAGTAACCCGGGACAAATTCGCGCTGGAAAAAGGGGCTGAGTTGGAAGAGAGGGATTACGGGAAGAATCCTCTCACAGAGAAAGAGCTGAGAGAGCTCATCGGCGATGGGCCGATCGCGGATTATCTCAACTCGCGGAAAGAACTTTATCGGGAAAGAAAAATGAAAGAGAAGCCCCCTTCAAAAGAAGAAGCGATCCGGCTCATCCTGAAAGAGCCCAATCTCCTCAAGCGGCCCGTGGTCGTCAAAGGAAAGAAAAAGGTCTTAGGCTTTGACGAGGCAGCCCTCAAGTCTCTCCTCTAGTCTGCTAAAAGAAGGCTACTCTTTTGCCCTTCCCGCGGTCACGTGCGGGCCGCCGAAGCCTTCCGAGCGGTTGCCGAAGAGCACCAGCGGGCCGGTCCCGACGTTGGTGATCTGGTAGTAGTCCTTGGGAGCCAGGAAAACGATCTCGTTTTTCTCCAGTATCCGCTCTTCGCCCCCGATCCCTTTGACCGAGGCCTTTCCTTCGACCACCATGAAAGTCTCCGGCGAGGCGTGGTAGTGCATGTCGGTCCCGTCGCCCGGCTCGTAATAGAGCATCCAGGAACGGAATTTCTCCGTGGCGAAAAGTCTCGTCATGCCCCTTTTTCCCTCCCGCGCCTCTTTGATCTTTTCCTTCAGATCGACGAATTCCATAATGTTCCTCCTTTGGACTCCCGGGCCGCCCTTACCGGTGCAGCGTGACTCCGACCTGATCGCAATACTTTTCCACCGGGCACTCGCTGCAGCGCGGCGAGATGGGCCGGCAGAGGTGCTGGCCGAAGCTCACGAGCAGGTCGTTGTATTCGATCCAGTATGGCTTCGGAAGTTTCTTTCTCAGGGCGAACTCGGTTTCCTTGGGGTTTTTCGTGCGCACGTAACCCCACCGATTGGAGATCCGGTGGACGTGGGTGTCCACGCAAATGCCGGGTTTGCGATATCCCAAGGTCACGACGAGGTTGGCGGTTTTTCGGCCCACTCCTTGGAGCTTCAGGAGCTCGTCGATCTCATCGGGGACTTTGGCGGAATATTTTTCGACCAGATCACGGCAGATCGCGCAAATGGCTTTGGCCTTGGTGCGGTAGAAGCCGACAGGATAGATCGCCTTCTCGATCGTTCGGGTGGAGAGCCGGAGCATCTTTTGCGGCGTCTCGGCGAGGCCAAAGAGGCGGCGGGAGGCCTGGGTCGTGGTCGCGTCCTGCGTGCGCAGGCTCAGGACACAGGAGATGAGGATGTGGAACGGGCTCTTCGAAGACTCGGCCATCAGTGTGACGATGGGCACGTCCCAATGCTTTACTTCCCGCCGGAGGATGCGGACCGCGTGATGGATTTCTGGGTCTTTCATGAGCCTGGATTTCACGGCCTGAATTCTATAGATTGAAAGACTGTTATCGTGAAATATCAAATAACTCAAATCGGGGCGTCGCAGGCGTAGACCGCGGATTTCCATGACTCAGCACAAAATCGCACAGATCCTCAACGGCCGCGTGCCCAAAAAATTGAGCGAGGGCGATTTCAAACTGGCCGCGGTCCTGGTGCCGATTCAGGAGCGACCGGATGGAGATCATCTCTTGCTGACGCTGAGGGCGGCGGGGCTCAACTCCCACGGCGGCCAGGTCGCTTTCCCCGGCGGAAGGGTCGATCCGGAGGATGAGGGTCCGATGGGGACCGCGCTCCGGGAGAGCTGGGAGGAAATCGGCCTGGAGCCGGAGCGCGTGCAGATTCTGGGACAGTTGGACCAGACCACTGCGGCGGGCCACTACCTGATCACCCCCGTCGTCGGGCTGATTCCATTTCCCTATGACTTCCGCTTGAACCAGGCCGAAACTGCCGAGGTTTTTACCGTTCCCATCGCGGCGCTGCTCGATCCCGGGCGCGCGCGTCTGGAGGAGCGGGCGTTTCCTTCGCAACGGAACGAGCCCATTTACCATTTTCAGTACGAGCGGTGGAACATCTGGGGGGCGACGGCGCGGATCATCAAACAATTTCTCGATCTCACGTATGATCCGCTTTCCCGGTCTTCCCGGTAGCCGGCCTGAAAGTCTCTCTCAGGTCCGATGCAATACGCGTGTGCTACGCTTCAAAGAAAGAAACACTCGAATCGCCAGCCGGGGAGATCTTGAAGGACCGATCCACTGAACGAGAAGTTTCCATGGTCCACCGCTCTATTGGATCGGGCCGGAAAGAGCTTCCCGGCTGGCGGGTGACAGAGCGACGCATTGCCCTTTCGAGATCCCTCCAGGCCGGCGGTTATGATCCTGCTAGCTCCACGGATGATTTTTGTGTAAGTAAACTCATTTGCCGCGATTAAGGAGCCGGGCTATCAACATCATTGCATCCAGCGCTTCCGGGCTGCTCCTCGCGGCGCCATTTCTCTTTCCTTCCCTCTTTCCCCTGAGCTGGCTCTTTCTCCTCCCCCTTTTTTGGGTGGTTGAGCGCGCGGCGAATCGGCGGTCGATTTTTTTCTTCGGCTGGCTGGCCGGTGGAGTGGCCTATCTCGCGGGTTTCTACTGGCTTCCTTATACGATCACGGTTTTCGGCGGCTTCCCCGGCGGCGTGAGCCACATAATCTTTCTAATTTTTGCCGGCCTAGAGGCGATCCGGATAGGCTCCTTTGTCCTTGCGGTGCACTTTCTGGGTTTCGGCCCGTTGTGTCTCTTCCCGGCCTTCCTCTGGGTCGCGCTGGAGTATTGGTATCCCGATCTTTTTCCCTGGCAACTGGCGAGCAGCCAGTCCCAGCTCCTCTCCTTTATCCAGTCAGCCGATCTGGTGGGATCCTACGGCACGAGTTTCCTTCTCGTATGGGCGAATAGCGCAATTTATCACGCCCTCAGCCGGCGTCGTGATGGCCTCGCGCGCGCGCTTCGACCCGTGTTGGTCGTGGCTCTCTTGGTGGGGGCAGCGTTTTATTACGGCTATCGCCGGCTTGAGACCGTGAGCGCCCGAATGCGAGCAGCGCCCAAACTCGCCGTGGCGGCGGTCCAGGGAAATATCGGCGTCGGGCTGAAATGGGATCCTGTGCAGGCTGAAAGGAACCTGAATTACTACAAAGAATTGACTGAAGTGGCCGGCCCGGCCAGCCTGGTGATTTGGCCTGAAACCGCGGTCGAGGTCTGGGTGCCGGAAAATCTCCGGCAGCTTCCACCCGAGATTCTCCCGCAACCTCCTCCGGGCATGGATTTCTTTATCTTCGGCGCCCGCAGCTACCGGGGTGACTTTGCCGCGACGGACGCCCGGTTTTTTAACAGCGCCTTCTTGACCGATCGCAATGGCCGCGTTCTCGGTTTTTATCACAAGCAGGTCCTGCTCGCGTTCGGCGAATATATTCCTTTTTCGCGGCTCCTTTCAAAAATTCCCGGAGTCCCACCGCTGGGCGGCTTTTCAGAAGGAGAGGCTCCCAAAACTCTCGATCTGGCCGGAGGAATCCGGGTCGCGCCGCTCATTTGCTATGAAGATCTGATGCCCTTCCTGGCGCGCGGTTTTGTGAGGGAGAAAGGCGCGCATCTACTGGTCAATCTCACCAACGACGCTTGGTACGGCGACAGCGCGGCGCCGTGGCAACACGCGCGGCTCTCCCAGTGGCGCGCCATTGAGACCCGCCGGAGTCTCGTCCGGGCAACGAACACAGGGCTCACCGCGTTGATCGATGCCCGGGGAGAGATCCGCCAGAGTCTGCCGCTCTTTGCGCCCGGGATCCTGCGGGCGGAGGTCGAGCTCCTGGAGGGCGAGACCTTTTATGTGCGCTTCGGGGATTGGCTTCCCTGGTTAGCGACCTTGTTTTCTCTGGCGGTTTTTCTTCAGCGCCGCCGGGTATGGCGGAAAAGAGAGCGATAACTTGCTTGTGCGCGGCAAGACCTGTTAAAGGAGAGGCCCATGAAACAAGCTCCCCTCAAAAGGCAGCTGGGACTTTTCGATGCGGTGATGCTGATTTCCGGAGACGTGATCGGTGTCGGAATCTTCGTCACGACCGGATTTGTCGCCGCAACTTTTCCTTCGCCGGGCGGCGTGCTGCTCATTTGGCTTCTGGGCGGGCTTCTGGCGATGGCCGGCGCTCTCAGCTGCGCCGAAC
>Ga0080064_1000779_pt1 | contig 75837 bp, 83 predicted proteins | sample Subgrocontami54m_FD_69260 | JGI IMG/M metagenome (GOLD analysis project Ga0080064, IMG submission 69260) | Subsurface groundwater microbial communities from S. Glens Falls, New York, USA - GMW46 contaminated, 5.4 m (SPADES assembly) (version 2) ...
CCTGTCCGGGCGCTGTGAGCGGCGGCCGGCCGCCGCGTCCACATTATATAAAAGCCAAGCCGCAGCAACAATGCACACCCCCCCCCGGGCGCGGGGGGGGGGGGGGGGGGGGGAGGTAGGCGATGACTGGTGTTGCGCATTTCCCGCTGATGCGGCGGGCCGCCGAGTTTGCCGCGCAATCCTTCAGCGAGGCGGAAAACACGATCGAGGTGATCTGGACCACCGGGGCGACCGTGCGGCGGATGACCTACACCTATGAGGGCGCGCAGGAGTACGACGAGGAATTGGTGGTGTCCGCGAACGCGGTCCGGCTCGATCGGATGAACGCCGGCGCGCCACTGCTCGACACCCACGGCCGATGGTCGCTCGACGGCGTGATCGGCTCGGTGGTTCCGGGGAGCGCCCGATTGGAGCGGGGGCGGGGGCTGGCCCGGGTCCTGTTGTCGCGGGCCGAAAAGGATGCCGGGTCGGTGCAGAAGATCCGCGACGGCGTCGTTCGCAACATCTCGGCCGGCTACCGTATCCACGCGATCGAGCGGATCGAAAAAGACGGCAAGGTGCCGCTCGTCCGCGTCACGGATTGGGAGCCGCATGAAATTTCGGCGGTGCCGATCGGAGCCGATCCCGGTGCGCAAATCCGCGCCGCCGACGATCTGCCCGTCTTCGCCTGCGCGATCACCAGGCGTCCATCGTTCGATGCGCTGCGCATGAGGATGCGTCAGCGGCAGGCTTTGGCCTAAGCGCCCGCGCGCCGGCCACTCCGCCGCCTCGGTCTTGGGGCGGCGGCGCCCGATCTATTGCCTTTTCGGGCGGGGCAAACCCACGGGGGAAATGGTTATGACCTTGGAACAACTGCGGGCGCAGCTCGCGGAATTGAGCGTGCGCGCGGATGGCCTGATCGCCGGAATCACCGACGACACGGCCGCCGAGCACCGAGCGCAAATCGACCAAGAGCACCAGGGCGTATTGCGCGAGATCACCGAGACGCGACGACAGATCACCGCGGCCGAGGACGCGGCGCGTACCATCACGATGCCCGTCACCGCCGATATTGCCGCGGCGGTCACCACGGCGATCGCCGGCGAGCGCGGCCGGGTCGCCTCATTGCGCCAGCTCGGGCGGCAATTTCAGGTGGCGGATGATTTTGTCGAGCGCCATATCGCCGACGGCACCGACGAAACCGGCTTTGGCCGGGCGGTGCTCGATCACCTGGCGCAGCACTCCGAACGCAGCGCGATCTTCGCGCACGTTCAGGCTGGCGCACAGGACGAAGTCGATCAGCGCCGCGCCGGGATGAGCGCCGCGATCGCGGCTCGGCTGGCGCGGGCTTCCGGGCAGCGCAATGTCGAGGTTCCGGCGCATGCGCGGGCCTGGGCCGAACGCGAATTGGTCGAGATCGCCGCCGAGTGCGTCGGCTGGCATGGTCCGGTGCGCACGCCGCGCCAGGTCGCCCAAATGTTCGAGCGGGCGTTCCATACCACCTCGGATTTCCCGGGCATCTTCACCGACGCGATGAACGTCACGTTGCTGGCCCGCTACCAGGTCGCGGCGCCGAGCTATCGGCGCTGGGCGGCGCGGTACGGCGCGACGGATTTCCGGGTGCAGAACGTGATCCGCGCCGGCGACTTCCCATCTTTGCAGGCGGTCAACGAGGCCGGCGAGATCAAGAACGGCACCTTCTCGGAGAGCAAGGAGCAGTTCATCGTCAACCCGTACGCGGTGATGCTGCGGATCTCGCGGCAGATGATCGTCAACGATCAGCTCGGCGCGATCAGCCAGGTCCTGGGCTCGGCCGGGGATCGCGTCGGCGATTGGGAGAACGGCATCGCCTATTCCCGCCTCGCCGAAGGGTCGGGTGCCGGCCCCGTGCTGCTCACGGATACAAAGCGGGTGTTCCATACCGATCACGGCAATCTGGCGGGCACCGCGGCGGCGATCGGCATCACCTCGGTCGGCATCGGGCGGGCGTCGATGATGAAACAGACGACCTTGGACGGGATCAAGGCGAACTTCATCCCGGCCACCTTGCTGGTCGGCCCCGACAAATTGACCGAGGCCGAGCAGCTCTTGACCTCGATCACCCCGGCGCAGCCGTCGAACGCGGTGCCGGAGGCGATGCGCCGCCTGGTGCCGGTCGGCGACTCCAATATCTCGGGCAACGCCTGGTATCTGTTCGCCGACCCGAACGCCGCGCCGTGCTTCGTCTATGGCTACCTCGAGGGTTTCGAGGGGCCGCGCCTTTCGAGCGAGGACGTGTTCGACGTGCAGGGCATGAAGGTCAAGCTCGAGCACGATTTCGGCGTGGCCGCGATCGACTACCGCGGCGGCTTCCGCAACGCCGGCGCGTAATCCGCCTTCATACCGGCCTCGTCCGGTTTCCACACCCGGCCCCGGGCTTCCGCTCGGGGCCGGTTTCATATGTCTCTCGGGGGAGTTTCAGCGATGAAGAATTTCGTGCAGCCGGGCAACACCCTGACCCTGGTCGCGCCCTACACGGTCGTTTCCGGCGCGGGGCTTCTGGTCGGCAACATCTTCGGTGTCGCCAGTGCCGATGCGGCGAGCGGCGCCGATGTCGAGGCGGTGGCCGAAGGTGTGTTCGATCTCGCCAAGGTCTCGGCGCAGGCCTGGGCGCAAGGCGACCCGATCTATTGGGACGATAGCGCCAAATTGTGCACCACGACGGCCGGCGCCAACACGCCGATCGGCCACGCCACGGCGATCGCGGCCAACCCGTCGAGCACCGGCCGGGTGCGGCTCGGTCACGGACCCGCCGGCGCGGCCGGCCCGACCAACCTCCAGGTCACGGTCGCCCTGACCGATGGCGACAGCGGCTATGTCGTGTCGCCGGTCGCCGGCGATATCACGCGGCTCGACAGCGTGCTGCTGGGCGGCGCCGTCACCACCAACGATGCGGTGGTGACCGGCAAGATCGGCGCGGCCGGGGCGGGCGTGGCGATCACCAATGGCGTGATCACGGTCACCGCCGCGGGTTCGGCGATCGGTGACAAGGACACCGCCAGCCCAACCGCGGCGAATGCCGTGGCGGCGGGCGATTTGATCTATTTCACGGTTTCGGGCACGCCGGGCGGTTCGCGCACCGCGAATGTCTCGATCCTGATCGCGCCGTAATCCGACAAGCCGGCGGAAATCGGGCGAACCATGGACTATCAGGCAATCCTGTATGGCCCGATTTACCGGGTGTTCGGGGTGACCGCGACGATCCAGCTCGAGGGGGGCGATCCGTTCGACATCGTCGCGATCGACAACACCGATGGGGTCGCCGTCGGGAATTCGGTCGACGTCCAGACCGTATTGCCGGCGGCGGTCGTATTGATGCCCGACCTGGCCGCGCAGGGGGTCGCCCCCGGTGAGCTCGACGACGGGCTGATCACCCTCAACGGCAAGACCTGGACGATCGACGCCCATAGAGCGCGGCCGAGCCCCAACGGCGAGGCCGACGGCGAACTCTATCTGATCCTGAGGGCGTGAGAGCATGGATCGGCGCGAAGCGATCCTGGTGAGGCTCCTCGAAATCGCCGCGGCCATCGAGGGCATCAATCGAGCCGAGCGCAATCGTCCGGACATCTCGGAAAGCTCGCTCCCGGCCCTCGTCCTTCACGATGGCGACGAGGTCGCGGAGGAGCGGCCGAGCTCGGGCAGCGGCAGACAGGCGCCGATCCCCGTTCGCGTGGTGATGACGCCGCCGCTGATCCTTTTCGTGGCGAGCGGTTCGGCGACGGTCGGCAGCGAGATCAACGCCTTCCGCCTGAAGATCATCAAGGCCGTCTTGAACGACGGCGCGATCCAAGTCCTGGTCGGGGCAAACGGGCAAATTCGCTACGAAGGCTGCGCGCCCTTGGGGCTCGAGCGCGGCCGCGCGGTCGAAGGCTCGCTGGTGCTCAATTTCAGCTTTCGCTATCCGCTGGTCCCATCGGAACTGTGACCGCATCCACAATTTCACCTGCACGGGAGTGAATCATGGCCGCTACCGATCTGTCGCCCAACGTCGACAACTACTATGTCGGCAAGGGCATCGTGTCGTTCAAAAAGGACGGCGAGACTACGTTCCGGGATGTCGGCAACGTGCCCGAGTTCGAGTTCTCGCCGACCCTCGAAACGCTCGACCATTTCAGCAGCCGGACCGGGGTCAAGACCAAGGACAAGTCGATCATCACCTCGAAGACCGCGACGATCCGCATGGTGATGGACGAACTCACCGCGCAGAACCTGTCGTTGTTCTTCCTCGGCGAGACCGACGCCGCGGTCAACCTGGTGACTACCGGCGATACGACCAACACAGACGAAACGGTCGAGAACTTGGCGAGCGTCGTCGGGCTCGTCGCCGGGAGGACCTATAATATCGCGGGGGCGGGGATCCCGGTCGGGGCCACCTTCGTTTATGTTTCGGGCAACGACATCGAGCTCAGCGCACCGGCGACCGCCACCGCGACCGCGGTATCCCTGACCATCACCGCCGGGATCGCGCTCGACATCTTCTCGGCCAGCGAAATCGACGGCTGGGTGCGGTTCGTCGGGACCAACGATTACGGCGCCAACATCACGATCGATTTGCCGAATGTCGTGTTCAAGCCGAGCGGCAGCTTCAACCCGATCAGCGACGAATGGGGGCAGGTCGAGGTGACCGGCGAGGTCACCGCGCCGAGCGGGTCGTTCGGCACGATGTACTGGACGCCGTGATGCCGAGCCTCCTCGACATCGTCGAACTCACCGAAACGGTCGAGATCGGCCAGACCAAACTCGACGTTTACCCGATCAGCGCGCGGGGGATCGCCGATCTGCTCGGCCGCTTCCCGGCATTGCGCATGATGATCACCGGGTACAATGCCGAGCCCGAGGACCTGATGAAGGCCGCGCCCGACGCGATCGCCGCGATCATCGCGATGGGGGTGCGCGACGAGAGGCCGGAGATGCTGCAAGCGGCGGGCAATCTCTCCGCCGAATTGCAGCTCGATCTCCTCGCGGCGATCATGCGCCTGACCATGCCGAGTGGCCTCGGCCCTTTCGTCGAAAAGTTCGGCCGGATCATGGACGGGGCGGCCCAGCCGATGGTTCCCGTCGGCGTCGTCGCCGACCCTGGAAAGGCAGCGGGTACGAACTCGCCGCGGCGATAGAGGAATTGATCGCCGAAGGCCACGACGCGGCTGAAATCTGGGGGTACTCCCCTCGGCAAATCGCCGCGTTCCTGTTCCTGGCGGGGAAGCGGCATAACCGGGATGCCCGCCAATTGCTGGCGCTCAACACCCTGGCGGCCCGCGGCGAGCCCGCTTCGGTCAAAAAGCAGATCAAGGATCTCGAGGATTGACGCTTCGCCTGATCTACAGCGCGGTCACCGGGCAGTTCGACGCGGCGATGCGGGCGATGGTAAGGCCGATCGCGCACGCCGCGACCGGCGCCATCCGGGATGCGAGCGAAGCGGTCAAGCGGGAGGGCCGGGCCAATATCGCCGCCGCGGGCTTCAGCCGTAAATGGCAGAACGCGCTGAGGGTCAAAATCTACCCGCAGAAGGGTGTTTCGGTGGACGCGGCCGCGCTGGCTTTCCACAAAATCCCCTATGCGGGCATCTTCGAGACCGGCGGCGAGATCAGGGGGAAGCCGCTCTTGTGGATCCCGATCCGGGAGCTCCCCGCGAAGATCGGCGGGCAAAAGCTGACGCCAAAGCTCTATAGCGAGCGGATCGGCCCGCTCCGCTTCATCCCCCCGCGCGCGGGGAAGCGGCCCATGCTGGCCGGGCCGCTCAGCGGGCGAGCGGGAACCACGTCGAAAATCACCCTCGCCCGATTGCGCAAGGGTCAATCCGGCGGTTCGCGGGTGATCTCCGTCCCTCTCTTCATCGGGATTCCCGCCGTCACCGAGCGCAAGCGCTTCGACCTCAAGAAGGTGTTCGAAAAGGCCCGCGCCGGGCTGGGCTCGGGCTATCTGCGCAACCTCGATACGGAGCTCTGATCCATGGCGCGCAGTGGCCGGGATCAGATCGTTCAGCGCATCGCCCTCGAGGGCGCGGAGGCGATCAAGCGGCAATTGGCCGAGCTCGGGGTCACCGGCGAGCGCGCGATCGCCCAGATCACCGCGGCCGCCGCCGCTTCGAACGCGAGCCTCTCGACCGTCTCGGGTGTCGTCGGCGGGCTTACCGCGGCGTTCGGCCGGTTCACCGCGGCGCTGGGGCCGGTCGGTGCCAATTTCCGCCGGCTCAACCAGGATTTCGGCAATCTGGAGCAGGCGGCGAGCAAGGTTGTCACCAGGCTCGGCCTGTTGGCCGCCGGCATCGGCGCCGCCGGCGTGGGTCTCTTCCAGTTCGCCAACCGCTCGGCGAAGGCGGTTGATGACCTTGAGGATGCGGCCGACGCACTCGGGCTGACCTCGAAAGAATTTCTGGCGTTCAAGGTCGCCGCGGCCCAAGGCGGCGATAATTTCGACAAGATCACCGCCGGCTTGGCGCGGTTCCAATCGCAAATCGGCGCCTTGCGCGAGAAACAGATGCAGCTCAATGGCACCCTCGGAGAGACGACCAGGGTGCTGCGCGGCAATGGCACCGCGGTTGAAGGCTTTAGCGGCGTCGTGGGGGTATTGCGCGGCGGCAGCGACAAGCTCAACGACAGCCTGGCCCAGGGCGTCGATGTTCTGCGCGGCGGACGCGAATCTATCCAGGACCTCTCGAACCCGCTGGCCCGTCTGAAGATCAACCTAAACGAGTTCAGCGATGATGCCGAGGGCAACGCCAAGCTGATATTGCGGGTGGCGCAAGAGCTCGAAAAGATGGGCGACACCACCCGGCGGGCGTCGATCGCGCAACAGGCGTTCGGTCGCGGCTTCAAGGAGACGATCCCGTTCCTGACCGGCCTCGCCGAAAAGCTGCTCTTGGCGAAGGCGACGTTGAAGGCTTACGGGCTGGAGGTCGCCGACCTCGAACGCAACCAGGTCAAGGCCTTCCAAAGCTCGCTGGCGTTGACCCAGGCGGTGGTCAGCCGGGTATTGCAGCAGGCCGGCAACACGATCGGGACCGTGTTCGTGCCGCTCCTCAACGCGATCACCAAACTGGTCGGCACCCACCGCGCCGCGATCCTCGAGCTCGCCCAGCAGATCGTCACCCGGCTCAACCCGTCGATCGAGGCGTTTATCGCGCTCATATCCGACCCACAGAAGCAATCGAACATCTTCACCACCTTGAGCAACGCGATCACGGTCATCGCGGACGGCCTCAACGCGGCCGCGCCGGTGATCGCCGGGACCTTCCGCGTCATCACCGCCGGGCTGCAATTGGTGGCGGAGGCGTTCAATTCGGTGTTCGGGACCCAGCTCAACGCGGTGTCGGTGATCGCCATCCTGGTGATCGGCAAGATCTCCGGCGCCTTCGCGCTGATCCGCGCGTCGGTCGGGATCGTCATCACCGTCTTTCGCATCTTGATCGGCGTCGTTGCCGCGGTCGCCGCCGCGTTCGAGGCGCCGGTGATCGTCGTCGCCGCGGTCGTTGCGGCGATCGTCGGGGCGGCGGCCATCATCATCGCCAACTGGAGCCTGATCCGGGACACCATCCTCGGCGCGATATCGGCGATCATCACCGGCACCGCCGCGTTCTTCGACGGGTTGCGCCAGTTGGTTAATTCGGCGGTCGGCGCCTTCATCGATCTCGGCCGATCGATCTACGAGGCGATCGCCGGCGCGGTCGACCGGTTGCGCCAGTTCATCGTCGACGGCTTCAACGGCGCGATCAACTTCGTGATCGGGCTGTGGAACGGCCTGGTCAATGTGATCGCTCTGGGGGTGCAATCGATCATCCAGTTCTTCCAGCCATTGATCGACACGCTCCAATTCATCGCCCGGCTGATCTCGAATATCGGCAGCTCGAGCGCCGACGTGGGGGCGACCGGGTTCGCGCGCGGCGGCATGGTGCACGGCCCGGGCTCGTCGACCAGCGACAGCATCCTGGCGCGGCTCTCGGCCGGCGAGTTCGTGATGACCGCGCGCGCGGTGCAGCATTGGGGACCGCGGTTCTTCGCGGCGCTGAACCGCCTGCGGATGCCGCAATGGGACGGCTTCTCGCTGGGTGGCCTGGTCGACGGGCTGACCACCAACCTGTCGCCGGCGCCGTTGCGTTTCGCAGCGGGCGGGATGGTGCCCGCTATCGCCGCTGGTACGGTCGACCGGGTCGCGGTGGACCTCCGGTTCGATGGCGAGGTCTTCGCCGACATGCTGGCGCCGCGCGCGGTCGCGGAGAAGCTGGTGCGGTACGCCCGTGGCGCGCAGATGCGCAGCGCCGGCAAGAAACCGGATTGGTACGGCCGTGGCTGACACCACACTCCTCGCCTTTAGCGACATGGACGTGCCGCCCTATTCGGCGCGCGGCATCTCGCAGACCCTGACCCCGATCGCCGGCTCGGTGCAATTGAAGCGGACCGTCAACGGCGAGCTGGTCGATATCTCGCCGCCGGCCTTCCGCAAATACGCGTCCTCGATCAATTGCACCGATCAGCAATCGCCGGCGATCGACGGCCGGTGGCCGGGGATGGAAGTCACCGTCGATTGCGTCGTCGAGCTCGGCTACCTGACTTCCGGCGGCTCGCCGGGGCGGCCGGTGGTCTCCGGATCCTCGCGGGTCGACGGCGCCTTCACCTTCTACCGCCCGCAGATCACCTTCCTGATCGCGGGGTTCAACCTCTCGAAAGACGAGTACGGCGCGACGGTCGGCTGGTCGCTCGACCTGGAGGAAGTCTGATGGCGCTGTCGAAACTCTATAATCTGGCGAAAGTCGAGACGGCGACCACGGGCACCTCGGACCTGGCGCTCGGCGATGCGGTGGCCGGGTTCCTCACCTTCGCGGAGGCCGGGGTCGAGGACGGCGACACCGTCAGCTACGGCATCGTCGACGGCGATCAGAGAGAGGTCGGGCAAGGGGTTTTCGACAGCTCGGGCCCGACCTTGACGCGCGCCACGATCTACCGCAGCACCGGCGCCGGCAACACCGCCAAGATCACGCTGTCGGGCACGGCTGAGGTTCATATCTGCCAGGCGGCCGAGGACATGCCGGCAAACCTCGCCGGGCAGTTGCCGCGCACCGGGGACGACGACGACGCGGCCGATGGCCGGCTGGGCCAGTACATCTCGGGCTCTCTCGCCACCGGCTCGGCTACAATCTTGACCTCCGGCGCGGCAAAGACCGTGGCGTTTATCGATTTGCCGCCCGGGGATTGGGATGTGCGCGCGACCCTGATCCTGAAGCAGAACGCGAGCGGCGGGACCCCCACCTTCGCGTTCATGTACGGCGCCCTCAGCACCGCCGACAATGCGAACACGCCGGTCGCCGACGACGCGATCGTGGGGGTCGGCTGGAACGACAATGCGAGCGGCGTGCCGGCATTGAAGGGTATCGGCACGATGCCGCTGCCGATGGGGCCGACGCGGGTCACGGTGCCGGCCGGCGGCGGCGATGTGCGGATTTACCTCGTCACCTTGTGCGTCTTTATGCTGAACGGCGGGACCAGTGTCAGCGCCTACGGCAAACTGTCCGCGCGCTCGCCCCGATGAGCATCGGCAGCGTCCCGATCGGCGGCGACCCGATCGGCCCGGTCGCCGATGAAGTCGAGATAATCGCGCCCGCAGCGGGACCGCATTATTTTGCCTGGACCGCGGCCGACGAGGCCTTCGACCCGGAGGTGCACAACCGGGCGGACGAAAAGGTCTTTTCGATCCGCATCACCCAGACCGAGGGCGATTTCGCCACCGCCGCGGTCGAGGTGAGGAACCCGCGCGTCGGATTGCTCGGCGCCGGCCGCAATTTCTGGGCTTGGCTGTCCTGGTTCGACGGCGCCGATATCGTGCCGATTTTCCGCGGCCGCCTGGTCGGGGTCCCGGAGCAACTGCACAACGAATTGGTGTTGCTGACCTTCGTGGCGCGACCGGCGGATTTCGAGGAACAAAAGCTCGCGCTCGCCGAAACCCTCCGGGTCGCGCCCTATTGGGACCCGGTCTGGCTGGTCGACAAGATCGACGAGCCCGACACCGTGCTCGAGGCTCGCTCGCAGCTGTGGCACATCGATCGCCTGACGCTCGAGGTCTCGGTGTCCGACATCACCGCCGGCGAGGCCGGGGTGATCGAAGTGACCGAGGGCGAGCATTTCTACGAAGACATGGATGTCAGCTTTGGGCAATCGCCATTGCGCCGGGTATCGGTGACCGGCACGGTGACCTGGGACCAGACCGGAGCGGGCGAGGTCGATTTCTCGAAGCCGCTGTGGCAGGCGTTCAAGGATACCGGATCGCCGCTGCCGTTCCCGCTGATCGCGAGCCTCACCGGCAACGGGTTGGTCGCGAGCTGGCCGCCGCCCGGGCAGACCATCGGGGGCGGCTGGGAGATCGGCCCCAACTCGACGATCACACCGGCCGCCTGGCTGCAACAGATGTCGTACCGGGTCACCTATGCCGACGTCGAGGAGCCGACCGAGAAGGCGACCGCGACGACCCCGACCGAATTGGCCAAGATCCTGGTGCGGCCGTCGACCAATTGGGTCGTGATCTTCGACGCCGGGGTCTATTCCGAGCACTTCACCGCGGCCTATCGCGCGACGCGCAAGCGCACCGAGACGGTGTCGTTCAGCCTCGAAGCGGATGTTCAGCCGTTGCTGGTCGACCCGGGCGCGGCCGAGACCGCGACGATCGCGCTCAATTCCGAATATGTCGGCCAGCCGATCGAACCCGATGGCTCATTGCCGATCGGCGACATCTCGCGGCCGAGCTACTTCAAACTGGCGCGCGGGCAACAGAGCTTCCAATACCTGCTCGCGCTCGCCCGGGCTCGGCTCCTCGCCAACGCGCGCGCGGTGCTGATCAAGTTCGCGATCCCCTGGTCGACCGGTCTCGGCTTCACCTGCCGCCACAACGGTAAATTGTTCGACGGGCGCCTGCCGGGCGGCAACGCCACCGGCAAGGTCAGCGCCTATTCGCTGATCATGGACGAGAGCGGCGTGCGGGCCGAGATCACGCTCGCCTGCACGATCGGCTATGGCGGGAGTGCCACCGCCTCCGACGGGACGCCGAGCTATGCCGAGGACGGGTACATGGAGCTCGGCTACCAGCTCTACGAGGGGCAGGAGTTCGACCTCTTCGCCGATTCGATCACCTATCAGAGCTTCGACGAGTTCGTGCTCGTCGACGACGGGGTCAATTTGCAGAACATGCAGGCCGAGGACCTGGTGCAAAGCATCGTCGTCGAGGGCGCGCTCGACGCGCAGCTCGCCATCATCACCAGCGGCCGCGGCGAGGATGCGCTCGAACATCTGCGCGACCTGCCGACCGTGATCACGGTCAACCTGGTGCCGGTCAACGGCGGCGCTTTCCTGACCGAGTTCCTACCGGCGGTATCCGATCTCAAGATCCCCAAGACGATCGATTTGGAGGCAGCGTGATTCATCTCGAGCAGATCGTCCGCCCGTTCCAAAGCGCGCTGGCGATCGGGACCAGGCGCGTCATCGTCGTGCCGCTCGATCCGCCCGACGACGAGGCCTCGATCAGCTGGGGCGTCGCCGGCGAATTGCCGGAGGCGATCGCGACCGAGAACCCGGTCACCGACGGCGATCCCGAGGCCGGCGGCATCGGCTACCAGATCAAGTCGTGCAACGACACCTTGCAGGAGAAGGCGCGCAACACCGAGGACGTTCGGGTCGAAAACCCCGACGACCCGGACCAGTACGTGATCATCGCCCGCGTCAAGAGCATGACCTTCAACAAAAAGCCCAAGAACAAGGGGTTCGGCGGCACCACCGATTGGGCGCCGATCGACCTGTTCGGCGGCGGCACCGTGCTCGACCACTACCTGCAGCAACAGCTCGAATGCGACCAGCAGTTCAGTTTCAAAAATGGCTAATTCGGTCCGCCTCGATCCGTGGCAAATCATCAAGGAGGTCGGCTGGTCGACCAAGTTGATGGCGTCGATCCGGATCCGGGGCTGGTTCTTCGACTCCAATCCGCACCCGTCGTTTGGGTTTCGGGTCAGGGTGCAGCCAAGCGCGCCGGGCGCGAGCATCATCACCCGGAAGCAGATCGGCAACCACGAGCTCAGCGCCCCCGGCGCGGTCTCGATCGGCGACGAGGCGGACCATCAGAGCAACCCCGCCCTGCCGTACACGTCGTATTGGGGGGCGGGGCTCGGCGCGCTGCCGAGCGGCCTCGTGCTTGGTCCGGTAATCCCCGATCACCCCGCCGGGGAGTTCTACTCGTTCTTCGAGAACGGCCTCTATTTGTCGAATGTCGCCGACGGCCCCTTTATCCAGGCGATGGACGAGGACGGCAAGGTCGTCATCGAAGACGAGCCCGGGGTGTTTCACTATTGGGGCTTCGTCCGGATGTATTGCTTCGTCGACTTCGCCAAGCTGAAAAAGGATTTTGGGCCGCTGTCGGACATCTACATCGATGTGTTCGCCGGCAATTGGGGCACGCCGGCGATCCCCAACGACACGACATTCCAGTATCGGGTCTACCGCGGCGGCGTCTTCAAGGGGGCGGCCAACCGGGTCATCGAAAACACCACCGGCACCTTGGCGGCCTCCGAAGACTACACCAACCCGACCGGGACCAGCGGGTACGTCAAGACCTTCCACCATCATTTCGGCAATTGAGGGTTCGCGATGGCCGTGATCTACCGCACCGACGACGGGACCCGATGGGGTACCGGCAAGGGCTCGAACCTGACCCCGACCGAGGTCGATCTCAATTTCTGGCAGCTATTGCAGCTGATCCAGGGGGTCGTCGACGATCCCCCGACCCCGAACGAGATCACCTCGATCACCGCGACCGGGCTGACCATCACCTTCCACTTCTTCGACGGGACCGAATTGACGGTGCCGGCGCCGGTATTGCAGTTCCGCTGGCGCGGCGAGTGGGCGGCGGCGCAAGTCTACGAAGTCATGGACATGGTCAAGGTCGAGGGCCTCGGCATCTTCACCGTGATGGTCGACCACACCAGCGACGCGAGTTTCGATCCCGATCGGGAAATCAGCGCCGAGCCCGTCTACAACCAATTGATCGGGGTCGCCAGCGTCGTCGGCGGCGACCCGGCCGACCACGATTTTCTCACCTACGATATCACCTCGGGGACCTGGACCAACCGCACCCCGGCGGTCGCCACCTCGTATCTCCCAGCCTTTATCGGCGATAGCGGGGCGGGCGGAACCAAGGGCCTGGTGCCGGCGCCGGCGACCGGCGACGCCGCGGACAAGTTCCTGAAGGCGGACGGGACCTGGGAATTACCGGCGACCGGCGCCAGTGCTCTGGTTGACCTGACCGATGTCGACGTGCCGACGCCGGCGGACGGCGACGTCCTGACCTTTGACGACGCGCTCGACAAATGGATCGCCGTCGCACCCGCGCCCCCTGGTAGCCCCGACCTCGATAGCATCGGGTCGACCCCGGGGCAGATCCTCTATCGCGACACCTCGGCATGGGCCGCGCGCAACCCCGGCGGCGACGGCATGGTCCTCGAGATGGCGCGCGGCGGCCGACCGGGCTGGATCGCGACGCCGCGCTCGATGACGATCAAGCAGGCGGTCTCGCTGGCGACCACTGAACCGCTGGCGTTCACGCCGGCCTATGACAACGGCACGTCGGGTGCCGGGGCGACCCTGACCGCGTCCAGCAATGGCGTGCTGACGGTCGACGGGCTCGCCATCGAGCTCGACACCGAGCTATTGGTCAAGGACCAGGCGGATGCGGCCGAGAACGGCATCTACAAATGCTCGGTCGAAGGCGACGGCTCGACCCCATACGAACTGACCCGGCGCACCGATTGCGATATCGCGGGTGTGGTTGTCGCCGGGATCTTTTGCCTGGTGATCGGCGGCTCCGCGAACGGGCACAAGCAATATGTGCTCGACTCGGTGCAGCTCCCGGTGATCGGCACCGACGACCTGCCCTGGATCGAGCTGACCGCGCCGCCGCGCGGCTTCACCGCGATGGGCGCCTGGGATGGCGACGCGGAATACTCGCAGTTCGACGTGGTCACCTATTCGGGCGCGGCTTGGCTCTGCTACCAGGACGTCGCCGCGCCGGCCGCGGCCGGCCCGCCAACCTGGGACCCGGCGAACAAATCGGCCGACATCACCCTCTCCAACGGCGACCTCACCGCGACGTCGACAACCAACGCCGACAAGGGTGTCATCGCGACCCAACCGGGTCAGTCGTCCGGCAAGTGGTATTTCGAGGTGCAGTGGACCACGATCAACAACAACAATAGCGGAGCCGGCCTGGCGCTCGCCGCGATCGACCTGACCTGCAACACCGTGCACGAGTACCTGGACGGCACCGCGATCGGCAACATCTGGAACGGCGATAGCAACAGCGGCTACACTTTCCAGGGTTTCGCCACCGGGTTTCGCGGCGCGATCGCCGTCGATCTCGACGCCCACAAGGTCTGGATGACCAAGGACGCCACCACGCCGGCGTGGAACCAGGGGACCTCGGGCACCCAGGACCCGGCCACCGGAGACGGCGGCATCCCGATCCACGCTTCCCTCCAAGGCGTCGAGTTGATGCCGCTCCTATCGATGCGATCGAGCAGCGAAGTCGCCATCCTCGTATGCGCGCCGGCCGATTTTACCGGAACACCGCCGAGCGGTTTCGACCCCTGGGTGTCCGGTGCCGGCGGCCCGCCCAACGATGCCCCCGACACCGATATCGATCACTGGCTCGGCGGGTAAGGCCGGCCTCGGGGGATTGACCACGATGGATTTGCAATCGGTAGCGGCCATGCTGGGGGCGGTGGGCGCCGTGCTAGGCGTGATCGGCGGCATATTGACCCCGATCATGCTCACGATGATCACGCTGTCCCGCAAGGCCCGCAACGAGGCCTTCGCCGAAATCAAGTCGGGGCTGCATCATCTCGATGTGTGCTTCGACAAGCTCCGGCTTGAGGTAGCCCAGGGCTATGGCGGCCTCGTCACCCGCGAAGAGGTCGAGACCAAGCTCGGCTACGAGCGCAACGAGCGCCACAAACTGACGAGCGACATGCAGGCCGCGATCCTCAGCCTCGCCGATCGCGACGAGCTGAGGAACCTCGACCAACGGCTGATGACCGAAATCCGCGAATTGCGCCGCGGCGGCAAGTGAGCCGCCCGCTCGAGTAATTCCGGCGGTTCGACCAAAGGCCGGCCGCTGTCAATTGACAGTCAGAAACCGAAAGGAAATGTGCATGGGCGCGGAATTGTTGCGTGCCGAAATGGATCGGCAGGGCATGTTCGACAACGACCTCCGGGCCGGTACCGCGGCGATCATCGGCGGCGAGGGCGGGCTCTTGAAGCCGGTGCGCGAGATCGGCTACGGCCGGACCTCGAACGAGCGCATTCGCGGGTTGTTCGGCGCGGCGAAAAAGCTGAGCGACGCGCAGCTCGACGCGCTCAAGGCCGATGACGACCGCTTCTTCGAGGCGATGTACGGCGTCGGCACCAATGCCGGGCATCAGCTCGGCAACACCGAGCCGGGCGACGGCGCCAAGTATCGCGGCCGTGGCGGGTTGCAACTGACCGGCCGGGCCAATTACGTCCGGTATGGCCAGTTGTCCGGGCATCCCGAGATCGTCGAGCGGCCCGAATTGGCCAATGACGAGACGATTGGCACGATCATCGCCGTCGCCTACATGCTCGATCGTTACCATGGCGGCGGGTTCGAGCGGATGAAGGCGGCCGTGGGCAACTCGATTGGCGGCCCCGACGCAACCAAGAACCGGCTCTACGTCCAGTACCAGGCCAGCGGCGAATTCGACTATCACGGCGGCGATGTCTCGACTGCGCGGCCGACCCTGATGCGCGGCATGAAGGGGGAAGCGGTCGGGATCATGCAGCGCGAGCTGATCGCCGACGGCTACCATTGCGGCCGCGCCGGCGACGACAGCGATTTCGGAGGCGACACCGAGATCGCGCTCAACCGGTTCAAGGCGGCGCGCGGCCTCCCGGCCGACGGCATCTGCGACGCCGAGACCTGGGCGGACCTGACGTCGCGCTGACGGTCGCGCTCGGCCCTTCGGCGTAGGGGCCTCCAGGAACCCCGTGGGCGAGGGTCGCCGGCCGGGGCGATCGGCGTAGCCGGCAACCCCGCTTCCCCACACCACGCCCCGCCGCTCGCGGGCGTTTTATTGGGATCGAACCATGAGCGATCTGAAATCGGTGATCACGCCGCCGCCGGCGGCCGATCCGCAATCCCCGGACGCCGTCGAGGCGCGTTCCGAGCCGCGGGGCTTCGGCTGGGGGGTGCTGGGTCTCTATGCCCTGGCTCTCGGCGGGGCGATCTATACTCGCGACGCGACCCTCATTGGCATGGTTGTCGGCGGGATCATGCTGATGGGCAAGGACTACACCGGCTACCAGTACGGCAGCTCGCGCGGTAGCCGGGCCAAGGACGCGACGATCGCCGAGCAGGGGCGGAACCTGGCGCAGAGCTACCCGCCGCAGGCCGGCCCGGCGAACTGATCTAAGGATGGCCGGGCGGGAACAGCTTTACCGCGGCGATCAACATCGCGGCGAGGCCGAGGGCGGTGCCGAATACCCAGCGGATGATCTCGGCTTTGGTCGTGGCGAGGGCGGTTTCGATCTGGCTCTGCAAGAGGGCGAGATCGGTTTTGCTCGCGGTGCGTAGGGCCGCTATGTCGGTGTTGGTCGCGGCTAGCTGCCCGGTCAGGTCGGCGCGCAGCGCGGCCAGATCGGTTTTGGTCGCGAGTTGAGACAGGTCCGCGTCGCGGGTCGCGCTGAGAACATCGGTGACGGCTTCGGCCTGGGCTTCGCTGAAGCCGACATCCTTCAGGCGCTTGGCGATCCGCAATGTGTCGAGCGGGGCGGTCATGCCTCGACCAGGTCGAGGCGGCGCTTGATCAACAGCACGTCGTCGGCGATGCGGTCGACCCGGTTCGACAGGTTGGCGTACTGGCCTTCCAAGAAGCCGATCCGCTGCTTGATCTCAACAAGATCGGTTTCGATCCGGTCGAGCCGATCGTTCACGCGGGCAAAGCTGGAACGCAGGAAATCGAGAACGTCATCGGCCATTAGGGGCGGTCCCCCGGGTGTGTGTGCATGGATTGTGGGGCCGGAGGGAGAGCGATGCAAGATGGCGCGCCAAGGGGCGCGGTTCCCGTTGCGGAAACCGACGTGTTGGGGCAGAATCGGTGCGCGGCTCACAACCGCACCGATAGGGCAGTCGCCGTTGACACGGACGATCGCCTGATAAGCACGCGCCCGCTTTGCGGGACGCGACCCGGCGTCACTTTGCCGGGAGTCCGCGCCCTATACAACACCCGAAAGGGGAAGGGGCCGGGCACGTGCTTCGGTCGTGTTGTGAACTCCCGGCGCCAGCGCCGACCGTTGGCACGGCCTCACAAGCCGAACCGAAAGCAATCCCCATGCCTGACACGCTTACCGTAGAACGTGCGCCCAGCGCGGCCGATCCGTTCGCACACGGCGGCATTATCGTTAACGAAGACGCCAAGGCGTTACTTGCTCTGCTCGACCGGGAGCCGCGGCTCGGCCCTCTCGCTCGCGAACTTTTCGAGGTCGAGGAAGAGCAAGGGAATGTGCCCGGCGGCGCCTTGCGCGAGCCGGAGCGCTCGGCCGAGCTAGATGCCCGCTTCCACGCCGTCTTCGATCCGGCCTGCGAGTGCCCGGCCGAGACGATCGGCGGCGTCGCCTGGCGGCTCGGCCAAATCAGGAGCGCGATCGCGGAAAACGACGAGACGGGTTGGGTCGCGACGATGGTCAGAACCGCCTTCGCCGACGCCGTGAGATTGGCCGAGGCAGAGCGCGACACGCCGGACCCGGTTGCCGCCGAGGGGCGCAAGTCGATTTCCGTGCTGTATCGCGAATGGCACGACCTTGAAGACAAGATCGAAGCGCTCGACGGTGACAACGACGCGCACACGGCGCCGCTTCACGAGTATTGCGACCGGCAGATCGAGATCAGAGACGAGATCGCCGGCCAGGTCGCGACCGACAAGGCCGGGCTGATCGCCCAAGTCTATCTGCTCTCCGACTATGGGACCGCGTGCACCGCCGGCGGCTTTGCCGCGGCGATGGTGCGCAGCATCGTCGCCGGCATCAAGAAACTCTGAATTCCGAATTCCCGCATGACCGCGGGATGTACGGCAGCTTCCGGTTTTACCCCGCTTCCTTGGGGGCCGGGAGTTGCCCTTGTTTGGGCAACTGCCCGCAGCCGTACCGGGTCGGTCAACCCGGCCCTCAAGGGAGACTGAAATGGAAAACGAGATCGTCACGGTCGATTTTCACGGCGACACCCTGTTCGCGGCGCGGGTCGACGAGCGGGTGTTGATCGCGGTCAAACCGATCGCCACGCGGTTTGGGCTCGATTGGAAAAGCCAGTGGGGGCGAATATCGCGCGATGCGCTTCTGTCCGAAGGTGTGGTCATCACGACCATACCTTCGCTTGGGGGCGACCAGGATACGGTGTGCCTGCCGCTCGACCTGATCCCCGGCTTCCTGTTCGGCATCGATGACCGGCGGATCAAGGATGTCGAGCGCCGCGAGGTGGTGTTGCGCTACAAGCGCGAGTGCTACCGGGTGCTGTACCAGCATTTCTTCGGCAAGCCCGAAGAGGCGGTCGGGGTGCCGGAGCGAGCGACGGCGGGCGATGCGCCGCTCGACGAATGGCGGACCTGGCTGTCGATGATCGACAACGCCCGGCGGATCTACGGCAACGCCGCGGCGCGTCGGTTGTGGGCGCGCTCGCCGTTGCCGTCGCCGGAAAGGGACCATCTCGAGCCGGCCGACGACATCGATCGGTTTCTCGCCGAGGCGACGGCGCCAAAGCCTGACGGGATGATCGGTGCGGCGGCGCTCTACGCCTGCTATGCGGGCTGGGCGCAGTACAACGGGGTCGAGGTCTTGCCGTTCTACACCTTCGGCCGGCAACTGGGCTTGCGCGGCATCCCGAGCGTCAAGAAGAACGGGCACATGTCGCGGGTCGGGATCGGCTGGAGCGGCAATATCCATTGGGATTGGGGCCTGCGCCGGCCGGCGGCGGTGCTGCGGTTCACGCCCAAGACTACCTCGCCCGAGGCCTGACCCCAAAAGGGGCGCTCCCCCGCGCCCGCTACCCCGCCGGGTCGGCGGCATCGATCGCAATCGGCCAGCGGCACCGCAAGGACATGGGTGATCTCGCCAGGCTCGCCGACAGCATCCGGGAGCATGGGCTGTTGCAGGCGATCGGTATCACCGAAGACGATGAACTGGTCTTCGGCGCGCGCCGGCTTAGAGCCTGCCGCGACATTCTCGGCCATACCGAGATCGATGTCCGGGTCGTTGCCGTCGCCGAGATCGCTAGCGGCGAATATGCCGAAAACGAAATCCGCAAGGATTTTACGCCGAGCGAGCGAGTGGCGATCAGGCAAACGATCGAACGAAAAAAACGCGGCGGCGATAGGGGGTTGGGCCAAGAGCGCGATCGTGTCAATCGCGATGAGGCCGCGCGATTGGCTGGCTTTTCCAATCGCGAGACAGCTCGACGCGCCGCGCTCGTCGTCGACAAAGGCGTTCCCGAACTGGTCGAGGCGATGGACAGGGGCGAGATCGGGATCGAGCCCGCCGCGGCGATCGCCCGGCTCGACGCGGACGGGCAGCGCAAGATCGTGTCCCTGCCGGCACAAGACCGGAGGGCCGAGGTCGGCAAGTTGCGTGGCGCGAACAGGCCGGGTCAGCGGATCCACAAGATCACCATCCCCTACAGCGCCAAGCAGGCGGCCCGCATCCTCGCCGAGAAATGGCAGCCCTCGCTGTGCCGGGAACTGATCGAAGCGCTTCAGGAGCGCCTGGCGAAGGCCGACAAGCCCACCTCACCGTAGGCCCTCACCAAGGGCGCTTCCCCCGCGCCCACTACCCGCCGGGTCGGCGGCATCGATGTGAGTCACACACGGCGGCGATCCTGCCGCGTCCAGGCCGCTCCGATCGGGGCGGCTTTTCTTATGGGGGAACCATGAAGGGGAAAACACTGATGGCGGCGGTCCTGGCGGTCGCCGCGCCGCCGTTGCTCGGAGGGTGCGATCCCGCGCAGCTCGCCCGGATCGAGAGCTACCAGCAGAAGATCGCGGCCGCCTGCAATATGGCGATGACCGTCGCGCCGCTTGCCGGGCCTGTCGCGCCCTACATTATCGGGGGCTGCGCGACCGAGCAGGCGATCGCCAAGCTCGCGCTCGATCCGTCGAGCCTCGAATGGGTGCGGGGGCTGATCGCGGGTGTCGCGCAGTAGACCCACGTCGTCATCCTGTGAGGAAAAGGCCGGTCCTGGGTTATCCCCCGGGGCCGGCCTTTTTTCGTTAACTACGATCGGCGGTTGCCCAGCGTGCAGGTTCTCGCCATCTTCCCCGTCAGCATGGGCAAAAATCGCGCATTACTCATCATCGGTGTGGTGGCGGGCTTTGGGTTTGTCGCTCAGATCGCGTTGCTGGCAGTCGGCTGAGGGGTGTGTGACCGGTTCGATCGTAATCATTTGTTAACCTTCGCCGCCTTAGCTTTCGGTCGCCGCCGCTTAAGGGAACCTGGCTGATGGCTGGGGCTGACATGAGAGCCTCGCTCCTCGTTGAGCGGGGCTCTCTCCCTCGCGGAGTATCCCCGGTTCAGCCAGCGACCGTCACGGCAATTCCCGCTCAATAGGCGCGCCAGTTTTCACTGGGCGGACTATTGAAGCGTCGCCCGCGTCACCTGTCCGGTCTTTTCGAGGTCCCCGACTATCTTCGACAATGCCTGATGCATTTCGAGCATGATGTAGCCCGGAATCACGACGCGGCTCGTCACCACAGATTGAACGGGCGCCCGCTTGGCCCCCCCTGGCCGATTGATTAGGAAGGTCAGATGGCACATTCCGCGCTTGGTGACATTGACCAGAACCCGATCAGCGTATGTCTCGAGCAGATTTGACGGATCGATTATCGGCTCTTCCGGCATCGCGATACCTTTCCCTCGCAAAAGCCCTCGGAATAGGCTGGTGCCGACTGCTTCCCGGAGATTTTAGGCTCGGGCGCGCGGCGCCTCGGCGGTCGGTTCGAGAAAGAACTCGTACCGATCATTGTCGAAATCCCTGCCCAGGAGAGCAGAGATCGCGCGCAGTTGCGTGCCTCCGAGAGGGTATGAACCGATAGCGTCGGGGTCTTCCGAACTTACGTTCGCTATCTTCCTGATTTTCCGGAGTTTTGCGGGCTCGACGTCGTATTCGACAGCCAACAGCCGCGTTTCCCGGTCGTATCCAGTGAGTTGGTGCCTTGTGTGTCCGGTCATGGCTCTACTCTCCGGGTGGCATTGCGTCCGTTCATTCGTTCTCCGGTAGCGGAGTTAAATTCCCCTGAATGGTGGCCCCGAGCGTCGTAACGCTCGACGGTCCCATGCTGGTAGTCCCATTCATAAATCGTGCCGTCGGCGTCGAGCCAGCGGGCGCGGAGACCGCCGCCCGGACGAGGCGTCTTAGGATGAGCCCGCCTCGCATTGGGGAAACCTGGCAACACCTTCGGAGGCACAACGATAGCCAATGGGCGATTGTTCCGCCCAAATGCGTCCGGATTTTGGCCGTCTTCCCCCATGCGAGGCAACGTAGAGCAGGCGGACGCGCCCAATCAACCGGTAGTATACCTTGGCTTAAGGCATGTGTTGCGATTACGACACCCCTGGTTGCGGGTATGCAACACTGGTGGTCCGATCGTGCCCGAATATCGGACGTTGGGGTTTTGCCCTCGAGCGGCAACCCCAACTCGACATCCGGCAACAGGATCAGGTCGCGGTCTCTGCCGCCGGCGTGCGAGCCTCGTCGCCCTCGCGCAAGATATCGGTGAGTTCGTCGACCTTGGCCGGCGCCTCGACCGCCACGTCGCCGGCGACGTGCTCGGGCTCGGCTTCGCCGCCGATCGGCGTCTCGGCCTCCGCTTTAGACCCGATACGCTTTTGGGCTTCCGGCTGCCCAGCGAGCGCCTTCCTCGCCTGTGCCTCGGTCTGGAACGCCAGCTCGGGGAACATCTCGGGGCGCCAGAAGTCGGACGGCTGGTCGACGAGCAGCTTGACCAGTTCGCCCTTCTTCATGCCCCGGATATTGAGGCCCTTGTCCGCGACCGCGAGCGGCCGGGCGAGATCTACGAGGCGGTCCTTGCCGTAGGCCTTGAACCACGCTTCGTCGGGCGCCCATTGCGCCTGGTCGACCCGCGCGACCTTGGCGTGAAAAGCGATCGCCACGGCAAGGTTGGTGTCGCCGATCGCCGCCGTGTCGCCGGGCAGCCACCATGACCCGATCCGCTCGGCCGCGAGCGCCACCATCAAGTCGTAGACCGTGTCCTGCGGCGCGGCCATCAGCGCGTCGAGGTATTTGACCGGGTCGCGGTTGACCGCGTAGGAGAGGGTGTGGGCGGACGTCCGGTAGTCTTCGGCCGATCCTGACCTCACCGCCTCAAGCAAGTGGCCGATATGGTCGTGCGGCGCGTCGCCGCTGCTGATCGCCATCGCGCTGTTGTAGTCCGTCGCGCCGATGCGGATCTCGCGGGCGCCCAAGAGACCGAGACAGATCAAGGCTTCGGCCAGGCGCGAGCCGCCGAGCCCGCCGCTGTCGACGACCGCCTGCCGCAGGGTGCGGGTCTTGGCGATGTGAAGGGTCTCCTGCTGCCCCTTGGTCAGCGGGTCGGCCGAGCCCGCCGGCGTGCCAGTTTCTTCGGCGTGCTTCGCCTTGGCGCGTGCGGCGAGGACGGATTTGCGCAACACCGGGGCGTGTATCTCGACCTTGCCGGAATGGCGGCTGTATTCGACGACACCGCCGGCGTCGGGATCATCGGGAGCGACCGCGCGGCTGCCGTCATTGCCGGAAAACAGTTCCCAGAAATTGCCTTCGCAGATCTCGACCCATTTCCATTTGCGCCGCAGCGCGGTCGCCTTGGCCTCGAGGATCGCGTGGGTGAGCTGGTCGAATTCGACCGGGTCGGCGAAGTAGCGGTCGCCGGTATCCGGGTCGGTGACGATCTCCCCCTTGTACTGGTCGATCTTGAAGATCGCTTTCGACACGTTCTCGCGGTCGGCGGTGACCAGGCGCTTGATCGCATGGGTGCCGAGCTCGGGCTGATCCTTGATCCGCTTCAACACCTGCTCTTGCTCTTTGCGGTCGCCGAGCGCGAGCGCCTGGCCTTGCGCCAACGTGATCTCGCCCTGCCGCAACGCGGCCTGCACCGAGGGCGCCGTGCGCAACAGCGCCAGGCGCCGGAACACGGTGCTTTCGCTGCGCCCGTACTGCATGCCGATCGCCGCGTGGGCCGTCTGTCCCTCGGGCGGGATGACGTGCGGCAACAGCATTTGGAAGGCCTCGGCCTCGTCGAGCGGGTCCATGTCCTCGCGGGCCAGGTTCTCGGCCGCCGAAGCGAGGTAGGCTTCGCTGTCGCTCATTTCTCGAGCGCGGCAATCGACCGGGTAATCATCGGGCAGCCTTCCGTCACCGATCGCCAGCGCGATCGCGCGGCGCCGACGATCGCCGGCGATGACCTCGTATCGGAGGCCGGCGGGCCGGACGAGCAGCGGTTGCAACAGCCCGCGGGCGACGATGCTGGCGGCCAATGCGGCGACCAGCTGGTCCTCGTTGGCCGGCGGCCGCTTCCTCGCGTTGAACGGCGAGGGTTCCAGATTGTCGATCGACAGGTATTTGGGCTCGCCGACGATCGCGTGATCGAACGGCAGGGGTAGGCCGGAGAAGACAAAGCCGGGGCCAGTCGAGGTCTCGGCCGGGGTCGATTTGGATTTACGTGCCATGGGTGGATTACTCCGATGATTGGTGTCGCTTGGCGAATGGCTGCGGCGCACATCACGGGGGGGGCGGGCGGGGCTCTTGCGCTCGGCCGGCGGCGAGCGGTGAACGTTCGGTGAACCGCCGTGTCAGGATTGTGACGCAATTGGTCCCGGTTGCGCCCGTTTGTTCCGATTTCGGCCCCTTGCGGCAGTGGCTGGAAACCGCTAAAAGCCGCTGAAACCTTGGCCCGGGGCGTGGCTCAGCCTGGTAGAGCGCCAGCTTTGGGAGCTGGATGTCGGAGGTTCGAATCCTCTCGCCCCGACCAACGGCCGCACCAAATTCGCTCGCGCCGAGGCCATCCAGGCTCGGATGGGTGGAGGCAGGGGGTGACATGGCGCGGGTGCGCATTTCCAGGCCGGCAAAGACCGCGACCCAATCCGGGCGGGCCCAGACCCGCAAATGGTTGCTCGAATACGAGCCGGCGACCCGGCGCGAACCCGACCCGCTGATGGGTTGGGCTAGTGCCCGCGATACCTTGAACCAGGTGCGACTGCATTTCGACACGCTCGACGAGGCCGTCGCCTTCGCCAAGCATCGCGGGCTCGACTACGCCGTGATCGAGCCGCACGAGAGAACCGCGAAGCACAAAAGCTATGCCGACAATTTCCGCTATGACCGGGTTCGCGAGTGAGGTTTCCGCCGGACCGACGCGCCGAGTGTTTGCGGTCCCCGCCATCTCGCCGCCGGCCGATCTTCCCCGCGGCCGAAACGCCTGACCGCCCGGAGACCCCGTAGCTCAGTTGGATAGAGCACTCGCCTTCTAAGCGAGTGGTCGCTGGTTCGAGTCCAGCCGGGGTCGCCATATTTTCGGTATTATGTAGCAACCGCCAAACCGACCCATGGCGGACCTACAGCCAACGCGGGGAGGCCGCAACAATCAACACACCCTCTCCCGCGCGTGCCAAGGCGGATCGTATCGTTTACGGCGAATTCCGTGATGAGGATCTATCATGTTGCCGGGCCGATACGAACTACCCGTGATCACTGCCTCGCCCGCGGCACGGGACGGCTACGTAGAGGGGTGTGAGGGCGAAGCTGACCATGTACCCCGAGGATGGTGATGGTATCGGCGCCCGCGTCGGGGCAACCGAAATCGCCCGTCGAGCACGCGAGAACCTCATGCCGCCGCGGTGTCGGGTTGGGCGTCCTTGGGAAGTCGAGTTGCGCCGCGTCGTCGATGATGCCCTGTAAATCTTGTCGGCGGGTTGTGCCTCGAGCTTCCTGCCGAAGGAGTTTCCCCCGGTCTCGACGGTGCAGGGCTATTTCTATCGCTGGCGGGACGAGGGCGCCTGGGAGCGGATCAACCACGCGGTGGTCATGGCGGCGCGCGAGGCGATGGGGCGCCAAGCCAACCCTAACGCCGGGGTGATCGACAGCCAATCGGTCAAGACGACCGAGGCCGGCGGGCCGCACGGGTGACGCCGGCAAGAAGGTGAAGGGCCGCAAGCGCCATGTCCTCACCGACACCAACGGCTTTCTCGTCAAAGCCGTGGTGCATCCGGCCGATGTTCAGGATCGCGACAGTGCCCCGCTCGTGCTGAAGGCCGCTCGCCGGCTCTACCCCTGGCTGCGTCACGTCTTCGCCGATGGCGGATACGTCGGGGAAAAGCTTGCCCGGGCCTTGCTCGGGCACGGCACCTGGACTCCCGCAATCGCCAATCGGTCCGATGCCGCCAAGGGCTTCGTTCTGCCGCCCCGGCACTGGGTGGTCGAACGCGCCTTTGCCCGGCTCAACCGAAACCGACGCCTCGCCGCTCATGACACAACCTTCCCGATTCTCGGGCGGACTCTTTAGACTAGTGAAGCAACGAATCGAGTAGTTTCAAAGCAGCTGGGCCTCCAATGATCATAAAAACGCTCGGCAAGATGAACACGATCATGGGTACCGTCAGCAGAACCGGCATTCGATTTGCCCGCTCTTCCAGCCTGAGCAGAGAGTCGTTGCGCAATTCCGCGGCCACTACGTGCAAGGCCTGAGCGAGAGGCGTGCCGTAGCGCATGGTTTGAGACAAGGTCGTGACGACGGAGTGGACGCTAGGAACGTTGGTTCGGGCTGACAGTCGGTGCAGCGCTGCGTCGCGGCTCGGCAATATTTTCAGATCGGCGCTGGTCAATGCCAATTCCTCCGCGATCGCGGCGCGCGAATGCCGGAGCTCGGGGACAATCCGGTCAATCGCGTCCTCCAGAGCCAAACCCGCCTCGACAGATATGACCAAGAGTTCGATGGCATCGGGCAGCCCCTTTTCGATCAAAAATTCGCGCCGGATTAAAAGTTTGCCAACGACAATATTTGGTAGAAGCCATCCAAAGCCGCCGCCAAGGACCCCTACGCCGGCGGCGCGCACCAGCCCCACCCCTATTACCTCGTACTGATAGGCGATGAATGCTGGTGTCAGGGCCAAGAGGACGACAACAGCCAAGCGGAACAAGAAATAAAGCATCAGCGCTCTATCGGGCGAAAGGTGGAGGGGCGCAAGCCTGCGGATCACTTCCAATTCTTGCGGCTTTGGAAGCGCGCCGCCGGCGATCCGCATTGATGGAGCGTTGGGCTCCGCACCACCCCGCCGCGCAGCCTGGCTCAACGCGGTGGGTCCACGGCAAAATGCGTCGACGCGCTTTGCTATCCGATCACGGACGACTCCGGCACTCCAACTCATGATCGATGCGCCCGCCACGATAAAGGTCATCGCGGCGAAGCCTATCAGTAGCGGCGTCGGCGCTATCAGCGCCAAGACCGCGGTCACAACGTCAGCCATGTCTCAATCCGCCATTGCCGTACGCATCATCGCGCGCATCGTCAGCCCAGCGAGCAGCAGGCTGAGCAGCGCAGTCCCTACGATCAGGTTGCCGCGAGGATCGCTTAACAACGGCTCAAGATATTCGGGCGAAACGATCAGCAGCGCGCCGACGATGAAAATCGGAATGCACGCCAGGACAATCGCTGAAACCCGGATTTCAGCAGTCGCGGCGCGCGCCTTCAGTCTCACCGCACGCCGGCGGCGGACGATTTCGCTGAGCGTTTCAAGCGTCACGGCTAAATTGCCGCCAGTCGATTGCTGCAAGGCGACCGCCACGCCAAAGAAGCTGAAATCAGGGTTCCCCACAGCCTCAGTCGTTTTGGTGAGTGCCTCGGCCAGCGGCAGGCCAATTTCCGCCAAGTCGGCAATTTCGCTGAATATCTTCTTGAGCGGTGGCTCGGCCTCAACGCTGACGGTTCGGATGGCGGCGCTCACGGGAAGCCCGGCCCGGACCATCCGCACAACCATATCGATGGTGTCAGGCAGGAGCTCGGAGAACTGCGCGTCCGCCCGATGCTGATCCCGATTGAGCAAGAGCCGCGGCAACAGAAAGAAACCGATCGCGCCTGCGGACCAGGCCACGAAATTCGGCAGGTGCAGGGCGATACTCGCAACTCCCCACGATCCGGCGCCAGCGAAACCCCCGGCCAGCAGGAGATAAACCGATTTTGTTGATACGCCCCATGAGCGAAACATGCGGTAGGCAAATAACGCTCGCACATTCCTGTCCAACGCCCTTGCCGCCGCGCGCAACCTCGCGGTCAGCTTACGTCTGCCCGGCCCGCGCTTCTCCGGGGCGAGCTCGTCCACACGGCGTTTTAGTGCTTGGTCGCGCGATTGCTCGGAGAGCGCGGCCGCGAAGACGCATGAGCCACTGGCGAGCATGAGCACCAAAGCGATGATCACCGCGGTCACTGAGCGTCCCCGCTCTGTGCGGCGATCGACTTCAAAAAGGCGGCACCGAGACCGTAATATTCAAGGCGCGGCAAGAACCGCGGCCGAATCCCACTCGCCACGAACGATCCTTTGATCGTTCCGTCGGCGGCCTCGCCTTCATACTTGAACGTAAAGAGCGAGGACAACGTGACGACGTCGCCCTCCAAGCCGACGACTTCGGCGAGTTCGATCACCCGGCGCGTGCCGTCACGCATGCGCTCGATCTGCACGATGAGATCGAGCGCGCTCACCATCTGGCCACGAATTGCCCGGCTCGGCAGGCTGACATTGGCCATCATCACCATGTTCTCGATACGGGCTAAAGCGTCGCGAGCAGTGTTTGCGTGAACCGTGGACATCGATCCGTTATGTCCCGTGTTCATTGCCTGCATCATGTCGAATGCTTCGGCGCCACGAACTTCGCCGACGATGATCCGATCTGGTCTCATGCGTAGGGCGTTCCGGACAAGATCGCGTTGCGTCACCTGACCTTTGCCCTCGACGCTCGGCGGCCTCGTTTCGAGCTGCACCACGTGTGGTTGCTGCAGCTGGAGCTCCGCTGCGTCCTCGATGGTGACGATACGCTCGCCGGGTTCGATCAGGCTCGACATCGCATTTAGCAATGTGGTTTTGCCCGAGCCCGTGCCGCCCGATATCAACACGTTAAGACGGCATTGAGCGGCGATTTCCAACGCGCGGGAAAGCTCTGTCGAGACACTCTTCAGACTGACCAGCTTCGAGAAATCGAGGAAATTGCGGGTGAATTTTCGGATTGAGATGGCGGGGCCCTTCAGCGAGAGCGGCGAGATCACGACATTGACGCGGCTGCCGTCTGCCAACCGCGCATCGAGCATCGGACTCGATTCATCGACCCGGCGGCCAACGGCCGAGGCGATCCGCTGTGCGACATGGAGGACGTGCGCGTTGTTGCGGAAGCGTATGTCCGTGAGCACCAGCTTGCCATGCCGTTCCACGTAGGTTTGCCGGGCGCCGTTCACCAGGATGTCCGACACCGACTCGTCATGCAGCAGCGGCTCCAGCGGGCCTAACCCGATCATGTCGTCGACAATTTCCGCGGCGACGGCTTGTTGCTCCTGCTCGTTAAGCAGGAGTCGTCGTTGGTCGGCGAATTCCGCGACCAGCTGCTCGACGCGTTCGACCAGAACCTCGCGGGACATGCGCACGGCCACGGCGGGCTCGATCCCCGCTATGATCTGGTCGTAGATCTGGTCGCTAGTGGTGGGCTGCCGCGACGTCGCCATCGCATTCACGACGGCTGCGGATTTTGGCTCTTGGTCCGGCGGCCGCTGGGCATTCTCGCCGCTCTGGAGGCGTTTCAGGCCCATCGGGTGAATATTCTCGTCCAGAGGGACTCGCGATTCTTGCCAGCTCCACCCGAGAGCCGCAGCGAAAGCGGCCCCATCCCGTCGCGAATTGCCCGGCATGTCTGGACGGTCTTTGTCCCCAGTACCGACGCGGTCATGATCTGCCGGTCCCAACGAATTGAGACCTCGGGTGCCGGACATACCCTTAGCCGTTCTTTGTCGGGTAACGCGCCGTCCGCGCCCATCTTGTTGAGAACCTGGAGCACCTCTCGATCGGGAGTGTTCGGCCCGAGCTTTTCGCGCCAGCGCCCGATGTCTCGGGTCGCGGCAATGCCGCCATCGCCCACCAGTAAGACAGTCGCGGGCATGTGCAGTAACTTCGGCAGCGGCAACGCCGCAAACCATGGCAGATCGACGACGATGTAACGGTAGTGTGGCAGCAATTTCTGCAGCAACTCAATGATGGCATCCTCAGCGGACGCAATGGGCTCAGCCAGGGGTTCAAGCCCGGCAAGAATGCCGAGCCGATTTGTGACGCTCGTGACACCCCGCTCCAGAAATAATTCATCGACCCGCCTGGTATCCTCCAATGCCTCCCGTAAGGCGTGTCCAGGCTGCGCGTCGAGCTGCAACGCCGCATCGCCACCCTGAAGATCGAGGTCGAGAAGGAGGACCCGGCGCTCCCGTGTCTCGGCAAGATACCAGGCGAGATTTGTCGCCACCGTCGTGGCGCCAACCCCGCCCCGCACTCCTATTACAATGACAAGCCGACCGCTTCGCGATGATGTTGGGCTTAGCGTGCCTCTGGCTACCCCGGCCAATGCACGGCTAACCAAAGTGCCAACAAGGGGCTTGAAAAAGTATTCCGCGACGCCGGCGTTTTTGAGGTCGCGATACAGAACGATGTCGTTGCGGTCACCGACAACAACGACCTCGGTCTCGGGATCACAGACTTCGGCCAGGCGATTGACGCGCGGCATCGGGTCATCAATGCCGCTGACATCGACGATCAGAAAGCGCGGCCAGCCACGACGCGTGAGCTCCTCGGTTGCAGAATCAATACTGCCGCGCGCAATTCTGCCGTCGACAAATCCGAGATCGACGAAGCAACTCCGAACAACGCCCTCCGAGTCGGCGTCGAGTAGATAAGCCACGGCCGGCGGAACGGGTTCGCGCAACGGGCCACTGGTTTCAACGGGTGTAAGAGTGTCCATCATGCACTAATCCATTGGTGACCCGGTGTCACAATCTCTGGTGAGGCTCCACGGGTGCCGTCGACCGAGGGGCCGGCTCGGCGGTTGTCGGCGCCGCGGCGCAGTCGGCCGTCTGACCGGTCTGTGCGGAGTAGCAGGTGCGTTCAGTCTTGCTTCCACGAATGATTTCAATGGCGATCGCGGCGGGCGGTGAACGGTCGACACCGGGCGACGGCGACTGCATGGGCACACGCGAAAGAAAGCGGAGCGCGGGTGACACCTGTGATGCCCAGGTCGGGTCGGGCACGGTTGGACTCGCGGGTTTTGCCCCATCGGCCAGACTTCGAAGCGTCAACTGAAGCTTGCCCAACTGGCCGGCAACCATAAGCATCTCGGCCTGCCGGACGCTGACCTCGAGCGTCACGGTTTTTGGGAGGCGTGCGTCGCCGGTTATCCCCGTGCGCTTTGACTCCGGCCCACTGCCGCCAGCGAGATTCGTCGTCTGGTCGATCGCGATGATCCGCAGATTCTGTAGTATGGTTTCGCCGACGGATCTCGACGTGGCGCTGACACTTGGATCGGTGAAAGTCTGCGTCAGGATGATGTCCACACGATCGCCGGGCGCGATCAGACCGGCTCCGCCTTCCGCGGGATTGACCGCGATCGAGGTCGCTCGCATGCCCGGCGCAAGAACGGCTGGGAGAAAGCCCGGCTCGTTTGGCTTGATAAGCTGGTCGGCGACCAAGATTTCATCTGTTTGGAAGTTACGGCGGGTCGCGGCGCCGAGAACTTCGAACTCCCCACGCTGGCCGCGCGAAAAGGCACCGGGAGGGGTTTCCAAGACCGGCTTTTGGATCCAGTGCAGATCGTCCGCGCGCAGCAGCGTACCCGTGGGAAGAACATGGCTCGCAACCAGAACAGTTTGGGTTGGCGCTTCAGGCCTTTCGGCAACGTTCGGTACAGGTGCCCGCAAGAGTAACACCAAGAGCGCTAGCCCGAACACAAATGCCAGCGCACCGATACCCAAAAGGATACGCCGGAAGATCATGTCACGATTTCCAAGAACTCGTGGAGGACGACGCCCCCCAGGATAGCGGGGGCATACGGCATCTCCGCATGGCCACCGGGGAGGGCGCTGGTTCCACGCCCAGTCCGGCCTCGGGTCCAACTGCGAAGCCCGTAAAAAACCGCCATGATGCCGCCCATCAAAGCTATGTTCGCCAGGATCGGCAGCACCGCTCCCGCCGACTGCCCCAAGGTCACCGCGCCTATCAGCTTGGCATCCCCCCCGCCGAAGGTGCCCAAATTCATCAGCCATCTCAGCAGGAGGAACAGAAGCCCCGCGATCGCGACGCTCTCTAAGACTGCAAACCGTTCAGCGGTGGCGAGGCGGAATAGCAAACCCCCGCCGGCGACCATCAGAACCAGAGAATTGGGGATAATGCCTTTGGACAGATCCCAAACTGCGGCTGAGCTCAGTCCGCAAAGCACCACGAGCTTTCCGATCGTGGCAGCTATCACGGCAATGTCCATGACGATGCCTCCGGTGACGCGGCGCCGGAGGCGCCCCCCGAAGCTGCAGCCTGGTAGAGCTTCAGAGGGTGCGACCCGCGGCGCACGATTACAGCTTGCTGGCTATGGTATTGAACGTCGTCGTGAGATTGGTCCCGACCAGGGTTGCCGCCGTGACAATGGCGACCGAGATCAAAGCTGCGATCAGACCATATTCGATGGCCGTCACACCCTTCTTGTTGGTGACTGCGAAAGCCGTTGCCAGCATATGCACTAACCGTTTCATGATGTATCTCCATCGTCTAGAACGAGGAGTACCAGATTACGGAAGCGACGGATGCTCCTTGATCTAAATCAATCTTGTAATTCATGCCCCAGTGTTACCGGTATTTTTCATTCATTTGGATGATCGAATGCTGTCGTCTGTTGTGATTGGTTCCCAACTCAATTCGGCCATTGGACAAGCGGTGGTGTAAACCAGCGGGTTCTACGTCGGGAAACAAGCCGTCGCCGTCAGGGTCAGGGAATAAGGAAACAGCGCGGGTACGACGAATTGAAATGGCAGACTCGTGGACACCCGCATCCCGCAGCTTGGATTAGTGACTGTGAACTGCGAGGCCGTCACTGAGAGAGCGGGGGCCATGGAAATTGCGTATTGTTGCGTTTGGGCGCCCGAGCCGCACGTGTTGGTGTCGATCGCGGCGCATCGCGCCGCCGCTTGGACCGCGTAATCAAGGGTCGCCTGGGTCCAGAGAGCTCGGCCAAACTCTGCCAAGCCTAGCACGCACAACAACACCAAAGGCAGCAGAAGCGCGAACTCCACCGCGGTCGCGCCGGAATTTGCCCTTGCCTTCGTGAAGATGGGCGGAAGCATACGCGGCCTTACTTTAGCCGTCGGATTGCCCGGCCGGTGATAATGAACGGCCGTGGCACGGTGGGGTAAGGCAAGACCGTCCAATGCTGCTTCTGCGTGCTGATTTGACCGTAAGTGCTGGTGGTTCCACCCCCGGAACAGGTAGTGCCGCAGGTGGCCGGTGTAAGCGCCGCGCCGGTCGGGCAGGCGCAAAACTGGGCAGGTGCCGGGCTCGCGGTGATGCCGATCATACCGGTAGCGCCAGTGACAGCCGCGGCGATGGCCGTGGCGTTCCATGTATTCTGTCCGGCATATTGCGCCCCCGCCTCGGCAGCCGCTTGCACCTCCATCGTCTCATAGGCCAGATACCCGAGATCGAATAATCCGGCAAACAACAGGGCGACGATCGGCATGGTCAGCGCGAACTCGATTGCGGCCGCGCCGCGGGTACGTTTGCGAAGCAATAAGATTAGCTGTCGCATGATCCATCGGCCTTATTCGACGAGCCCGGACTGGCCGCCGATCGGAAGAATGCCGATGCCCGTGCAGTTCATGTTCAACGTGGTGCCGCCAGTGAACTTGATGATCCGGGCGATGAGCTGGGTACAGTTTGCCCTGGTCGACGCGCCATTCGAAAAATTGACGGTTTGATTGGGAAAATAGATCGCGCCGTTGATGGTGACCGTGGATCCGCCGATAAAATTGTTGGTGCCGCTGGCGGGCGCGCTTCGGCTCTGGAAAAACACCATTCCCGCCGTGGCGCCGGAGGATGGCGCGGTAAGCGAGACCGTCGCGCCGTTCGACAGGGAGACGGTTCCGATGCTGCTCCCGGTTCCGGTCAAAACGATTGTCGCGGTGCCCGTCACGGTCGAGCCGCCGCTAACCGAGAAGGACCCATTTTTGAGAACGTAGATGCCGTTCAAAGTGACGTTACTGGCATTGGATATCGCAATGCCGCTGCAATAGGTGCCGGCCGGTAGCGTCAAGGTCTTATACGTGATAGTGCCTCCGCCAAGGCATGTACCTGCGGCGGGCGTGGAAACGCTCGCATAGGGGTCGGCTGTTGCGCCGGCACTTGTATTCGTGCTTCCCGTGACATTGAGCATGCCGCCGTTGGTAACGAGATAGTTGCCGACAAGGGTCACGGCGGAGGTCGAGACCTCGGCGGCGCCGGAGATCATCAGGGCCGTCGCCGAGGTGGAGTTCGCGTTTAGACCGCATTGGTTCAGGTTCACGTCAGCGCCATTGCTAGCGTAGACGGCGCTTGCGGCTGTAGCATCGAGGCTCAGCACGCAAGAGCCGCCGCCAGCGAGGGCCGCCGCGCGGGCTCTTACGTTGAAAACGCCGGAATACAGAACCCTGACCAGCTGCAGGTTCTGCGGCTGGGTAATCACCACCTCGATCGCACCGGGGTTATTGATGTAGTGGCCACCCAGAGGCGGACTGTTGACTGTCACCACGGCGCCGTTCTGGCCATTGATGAAGCCGGCGTTCGCGGCAACCGAAAACGCTTCTCGCGTATAATCTGTGGGATAGCCCATGACCCGCGCGGCCGCAGCGGCCAGCGCTGCGGCGTCGGCAGCCGATTGCATCTGCCGAGAGGTGAGCAGCAACACGACCATTTCCGTGCCGAGCGCGGCGAAACCAATGATCGCGACGAGCAATATCGCGATCTGGATCGCTATCGCCCCGCGAATGTCACCGACAACCCGGGCTAAGGGACGGCGTGCGGTCATCTGGTGGCGTCTTCGATGGAGCTAAGTGCTGGAGCGGGATCGGTCGGGGTTTGCCCGAGACCCGTTGTCACCTCCGCGGGAGGAGGCAAAGCCGTCACCTTGTTCCGGCCCGTCTCCTTTGACATGTAGAGCGCACGGTCAACCCGCGCGAGAAGATCGTTCGGACCGTCGGATTTGGCAAAAGCCGTGACCCCGAAACTGAGCATCGCCGCTCGTCCGATTTCCCCAATCACATGGTTTGAGATGCCCACGCGCAGTCGGTTCAACACCTCTTCCGCACGGTCGAGGCTGGTTTCGGCCCAGCGGGCGACGTAATCGGCGTTCCGCAGGCTCTTGCGAATGAACCCCGCCAGTGTTTTGAGGACAACGTCACCGGTCTGATGGCCGAACGTGTCGTTGACGAGCTTGAAGATGCGGCCGACACATTCAGTCAGTAGCAACTGGCGCGTTCTGGACTCACTGTAGTGGCCGAAGAGTTGCCAGGATTGCCAGCCGCCCAACCCGGTGATTACGACACTGATCGCGAAGGCGGTCGCAAACAGCCGTAAGGGGAACCCGCGACGCTTAACGCGAGGCATGTCGGCCGACATCGAACCGACCCCGAAACCAACGCAAGCCCGGACTCCCCGACGAAAGTTGGCAGAGAAGAGGAAACGACGGCCTGTCCTCATGCTGCCGGCGCTGTGGCGCAGCGCGCGTGTCGGCCCGGTCGTGCCCAAAACCGGCCATTTCGCCCATCAAAGATGGGCGTTGAAGCGGAGGACGACCCTGTCGCCTTCCGCTCGATTTTCTGCTGCGAACTCCTTGTAGGCGTTCAGGAAGATCGAATAGTCCTTGTTCAGGGTGACGGTCAGGCCGGGCCCGATGGCAAAGACGCGCTCGCGACGCCCCGGGACTGATTGCCCGTTTATCCGCGTGTCGGTGACCTGGTGCAGGTAATAGCCGTTGAGGCCGATGCCCCAGGTCTCGGTGAGTTGATACTGCGATGCCAGGTTCATGTGGAACGCTTGGCCTGTCTGCGACGTGCGCGCCGTCGGGCCTAGGCTCGCGTTTGGTGCGTCGTTTGTCGCGTTCCACAGGTAATGAAACCGTCCCGAGACGCTCCACTCCGGTGTCGCCCAGAATGTCGCGGCATAGAAGGGATTGATCGAGACAAAATTGCTTCCCGGATTGATGGCCGCGTTGCGGTTGTAGTGGCCAGTGGGCGTAATCACGTCGAATTCGACGGACTGAGCGAACCGCGGGCCAGAGGGCCCCATGATCGGATCGAACATCAGAAATGCGCCGAAGACCGCGTCGCCCAAGCCGGTCGTCGATTTAAGGACCGCGCCGCTCAAGCCGTCCTTGACGCTGCTGCCCGCGACCGCCGGCAGAATGACCATGGCACCGGGATGGGCGATGCCGAAGACCGTCGGCTGGGCAAGGTAGATCAATTGCGTGACGGGGGCGAAGAGTCGTAGCTCTTGGGACGGAAGCGCGACCTTGTGGCCCGCGGCGTCAGTAAATTTGCTTGCGTCGTAGGTAGCGAGATACTGGGCGCCGTACAACCCGGGGCCCGTTACCGGCGACGCTCCGTCGAAGAAGGAAGTCTCTCCCAGATTGAGCGCCGGCATATCATAAGCCAGGGACGACTGGTCAATGCCTAGAGCAAGGCAGATTCCGGCCAAAAGCCGAATGCAGCCGCGCGGACGGTGCAGCCTAGTCGTCACGGTAACCGACCACCGCCAAGTCGCCGGCCCGTGCGGCGCCGGATCCGACAAGCGCGCGCAACAGGTCCGTCCGGGTCACGATGCCAACGACTGTCATCCCCCGTGTCACTGGCAACCGCCTGATCTTGTGGAGTGTGAATAGCTCGGCGATGTCGGCCAGGGTTGTCGTCTCCGACCCCGCGATGGGCTCTGTTGTCATCACGTCTTTGACTTGACGGCCGGTATTTTTGCGGAATTCCGTGGCGTGCCGAGAAGGGGACGAAAACATCTGACGAAACAGCGAATAGTTGCGCTCGGTGCCGTTCTCGAAGCGATGAACGAGATCGCCCTCGGTGACGAAACCGACCAGGTATCCGTTGTCCTTAACGACCGGCAGCCCGCTGATCCGATGATCGAGCATCAGTTGGGCGGCGTGAATGACGGTGTCGTCCGGCGACACGGTGACCAGTTTGGTCTGCATCACATCGCTGGCTTGCATCGATTTTCTCCTGGTTGGCACGGTGCGCCGGCGACCCAGCGCATGACTTGGTCGCGGCGAGACCCTACCGGAGCAAAGCGGCGCAACGATTGCGGTGAATCAAATTAAATCAAGCACAGCGTCATTCATATGAATGAAGAGATCAGGCCACATCGACTCTTTTTAGCACCGGATAGGCATTCGCCACATAGTCAAGGAGGCGGGCTCAATAGGCTGGCGGTAATGACGGCAAGGCGCGCCCCAATCGTATATTTGAACCACACCGCGGATTGCCCATTACTCGCTTGGATATCACGGTCGGCGGCAATCGCCCGCTTATAGGGTGGCTCTCAGTCGAAGCGGAAACCGTCGATATGAAACAGCGCGAGACAAGCATCGACCGCCGCCGGATCGAATAGCGTTCCCTTGCCTTTTTCGATTTCAGCCAGCGCCGCGGCGATGCCCAGTGCAGGGCGGTAGGGTCGATGCGACATCATCGCCTCGACCACATCGGCAACGGCCAGGATCTTGGCCTGAGGAAGCATTGCGTCGCCCTTTAAGCCCTGCGGATAACCTGAGCCGTCGAGCCGCTCGTGGTGTTGCAGCACCATCTGCGCGATCGGCCACGGAAAATCGACGCCCTTGACGATGTCGTAACCGGCCTGCGCGTGCTGCTGGATCAGCTGAAATTCAAGCTTGGAGAGTTTTCCCGGCTTGCTGAGTATCTCGGCCGGGACGGTGATCTTGCCAACATCGTGGATGATGCCGGCGAGATAGATGCCCTGAATGTCGTTATCCGACATCGCCAGCCTGCGAGCCACCGCCACGGCGAGTTGCGCGACGCGCCGCTGGTGACCAGCCGTGTACGCATCGCGCATTTCGACGGTGCCGGCAATCGCCCCGACAGTGGCTTCCAGGCTCGCCCGCCAGCGCTGGTCCAGGGTTTCGTGGGCCTTGCGGTCGCGCAATGATCGGAGGCCGAACGCGAGGTCGTTTGCGAGTTCCTGTAGGAGCTCCAGTTCTTCGGCGTCAAAGGCGCTAGCCTCTGCCGCATCGATCGTCAGCACGGCAAAAACGCCTCCCGACTCGTCCTTGAGCGGCAATATGGCCGATGAGGCAAAGCCGCTCCTCAGTGCCGCTTCGCGCCACACCGGGCTGTCGACTTCGATTGCGACGTTCTGAATGACCTGAGGCTCGCCGCTTCCGATTGCCCGGCCGTGCGGAGTCTGGCGAGATGGCTCGTTCGCCCAGGTGGCCTGAACATTCTTGAGGTACTCTTCGGAGGCGCCCGCCCAGACGATCGGTGCAATCGACTTGACCGCGTCCTGCTGCGGCGTTCCGATCCAGGCCATTCGGTAACCGCCGATATCGACGACGATGCGGCAGGTTTCTTTGAGCAGCTCCGGCTCGCTGGCGGCATGCACCAGCGCCTCATTGCCGGCGCTCAATGTTCTCAGCGCGCGGTTGAGGCGGCGCAGGGTGTGCTCGGCCGTCCTTTGTTCCGTGATATCGCGAAAGAACCAGATCCGGCCAAGATAGCTGCCGCCCGGCCGTTTCATCGGCGCGGTATGGCGGTCGAGCACCCGCCCGTCCGTGAGGATAATCTCCTCATGGCTGCTTTCTTCTGGATGGTCGTAAAGGTAATGCACGCGCGAAAGAAACGCCGCGCTGTCGGCGATTTGGCTGGTCACCCACTCCAACAATGGTTGGTCACGTTTATCGGCGATCAGCTGCGCCGGAATTCCGAAGATGTCGGTGAAGCGGTGATTGGCCGAGATGATCTCCGCGCCCGCGTCGACGACAAGAATGCCGTCGGGTGACAATTCGTGCTCGGTGGCGAGGATCGCGGCGTTGGCCGCCAGATCGCGTTGGGCCTTGTTGCTCTCGGTGATGTCCAAAACGACCGCGAGCGACGCCGGATGGCCCTCGAAAATCGACCGCGAGGCGTTCACCAGAACCTCGATCGTGCGGCCATCCCGCGTCCGCATGAACGATTCCCGCTGCATCAGGCAACCATCACCGGATAGCTGAGACTTCAGGTGCTCGCCCAACTGCTCCCGAACATCGGGCCTGCTATCATCGGGGATGAAATCGAGCAGGGGACGCCCGATCAGGTCTGATGGCACGCCGCCGAGAATGCTGGCGAAGATGGGATTGACGTAGCCGATCGTGCCGTCTTCCCGGATGATGAAGATGCCGGCGACATTCTGTTCGACCAGGCTACGGAATTTCGCTTCGGCCTCGCGGCTCGCGTTTTCAGCCTGTTTGCGTTCGGTAATGTCGCGAAAATAGAACACCCTGCCGAAATAGCCGCCTTCGGGCCGCGGCATCGATGCCGAATACCGTTCGAAAGTTCGCCCGTCGATCAATGCGAGTTCGTCATGAACCTCTGCCTCCGGGTCGCTGAGCAAATGATCGACAGTCTTCAACAGGAAGTCCGGGTCCTTTAGTTTTTCGAGCACTGATTGCATTGCTCGGGTATTGGATTTGGAAGCAAGGATCTCGTCGGGGACACCCCACATATCGACAAATTTACGGTTGAACGAAATCATACGATCCCCGGGATCGACGACGAGTATCCCGTCCGGCGATACGTCGTGCTCCGTGGCCAAGACAGCTAGATTTAACGCCAGCTCCCGCTCGGCACGCTGGCGCTCGGTGATGTCGATAACGACGGCGACCGAGGCCGGGCGTCCTTCGAAAGTCGACCGCGTCGCGTTGATCAGAACCGCGATCTGACGGCCATCCTTGGCCTTTATGGCCGACTGGTGCTGGACAAACTGAGCATCGCCAGACAGCTGCGCCGCCAGCTGCTCGACGACCGCCTGCCGGGCGTCCGCCGGGACAAAATCAAGAAGCGGTCGCCCAATGAGTTCCGGTGAGGTGTACCCGATCAAGTGGGCTAAATAGGGGTTGGCGTATGCAATCGCACCGTTTTCGCGGACGATCGCGATGCCGGCGACATTCTGTTCGACAAGGCTGCGGAACTTTGCCTCGCTTTCGCGCACCGCCCGCTCGGCGGCCTTGCGGGCGCGGATGCCCCGCTCCATCGCGATGACCCGCTCCACCGCGAAAGGAAGGCGAACCGGGTTGCTCTTGAGCACATAGTCCTTGGCCCCGGCCTTCAGCAAGTTGATCGCCGCCTCGTCGCCGATTGTGCCGGTGACGATGACGACCGGGATTTCGGGGTGGACCCTCCGCTCGTGGGCCAACGCCTCTTCGCCGCTATAGCCCGGAATCTTTATGTCCAATAACACGACATCGGGGACGAAGGTTTCGAGCGCATCGGTAAAACCCTCCCGCGTGTCGACCCGCCTGGCGGTGAAATCGAGCCCCGCGTTGCTCAGCGCGCGGGTCATCAGCTCGGCGTCCGTCACGCTGTCCTCCAGCATGAGGATTTTCAGCGGTTGCTGGCCCTCGCCTCTCCGATCTTCGACGGCGTCGCCGCTGAGCGGCGAAATCACCGCTTCCTCCTCGGCCTTTGCCAAGGAAGGAAGCAGCCGCGGCAACGAAACGTCGTCGGGGAGCATCCGGATCGCCGGGGGCTCAGTTGAGCCGGGGCTAGACCGGGGGTTTGTTGACGAGCAGCCAGTAGAGGCCGAGCTTTGCCACCACGTCGGAAAACTCGTGGAACTCGACCGGCTTGCTGACGTATCCGTTGGCGCCGCGCCGGTAGCTTTCGGCGACGTCGTGATCCTCCTTGGATGATGAGAGGACGACGATCGGGACGGTTTTCAGCCGCTCGTCGGCCCGCACCTGGGCCAGCACTTCCAGCCCATCCACCTTGGGCAACCGCAGATCGAGCAGCACCACCTTCGGCGGATTATCGGGGTTGGTGCCGGCGAACTGGCCCCTCCCGAACAGGAAATCGAGCGCCTCCTCGCCGTCCTTTACACGCACGATGTTATTGGCGAGGTGATGCGACCGCAGCGTGCGGATGCAAAGTTCCGCGTCGGTATCGCTGTCGTCGACCAGCAGCAGCTCCACGCGCTCGTAGTCGTCGGCCATCAAGTTGATCCCTTCGTTGGCAGCGCGAAGAAAAACGTCGCGCCTTCGCCAACCTTGCTCTCCGCCCAGACCCGGCCGCCATGCCGCGTCACGATCCGTTTGACGATGGCGAGGCCGACCCCGGTGCCAGGAAACTCGCTGCCGTGCAGCCGCTGGAACGCGCCGAACAGCTTGTGGGCATAGCGCATGTCAAAGCCGACGCCGGTGTCGCCGACGAAATAGATGGTCTCGCCCGTGCCGGCGGTCGCGCCGATCTCGATCCGCGCGTGCGGCTTCGGCACGGTGAACTTGATCGCGTTGTCGAGCAGGTTGAGCCAGACATGCCGCAACAGGACGGCGTCGCCCCACGCCTCCGGCAGCTCGCCGATCTCGATCGCCAGCTCGCGCCCGGTTACTACCGACGACAATTCCGAGGCGAGGACGCCGCCGACCAATTCGCCCATGTCGACCCGCCGCAAGGTTATGTCCATGCGGCTGGTGCGTGAGAGGCGCAGGATGTCGTCGATCAGCTGGCCCATCTTTGTGGTGGCGTCGCAGACCACGCCGAGCAGCCGCCGTCCCTCGTCATCGAGCTTGTCGGCGTATTCGTCGAGCACGATGCGCGAGAACCCGTCGATCGCCCTGAGCGGCGCCCGTAGATCGTGCGAGACCGAATACGCGAATGCCTCGAGCTCATCGACCGACGCGCGGAGCTGAGTGGTCATCGTGGCAAGGGTAACCGTACGTGCGGCGACGAGTTGATCGAGGCTTTCGCGGCCTTTGCGCAGTACTTCCGCTTGATTTTTGCGCTCGGTGACATCGGACCAGATGCCGAGCCACTCATAGGCCCTCTCGTCATGAACCGATACCGGCGCGCCGCGAACCCAGACGTCGCGGTACTCGCCGTCGTGCCGTCTCAGTCGGTATTCGGTCTCGAAGCGCGTCGCTCCATCGCGGACCGCTTGATACCAGGCTTCGAGCACGCGCTGGCGATCGTCGGGATGCAGCGCGCCGCTCCATCCGGCGCCGCTCATTTGCGCGGGGCTTTGGCCGGTAAAGGCGCTCCATCCGAGAATTTCCGCGACGACTTGGCCCTGCGCGTCCGTCGTCCATACCCCATCCGCAACCGCGCGGACCAGCGCGTGAAACCGCGCTTCGTAGAGGTCAGGTTCCTGGCTATCCCGCTTACGGCTGGCGCTCAGTTCGGCGATTTGGGCCGCGGCGACCTTCAGTCGCGAACGCGGCCGCGTTACCGCCTCGGAAGATACAATGCTGGGGCACACCGGAACGCTCCTCATCAATCCTGCGTGATACATAGGATGCATTCAGGGCATCGTGGTTGACTCAAATCAAATATGACCAAAGAATAAATCATTCAAATGAATGAATGAAGCGTAATATAATATGGAATAACAAGTCCAAAATCCACCAATACCATACATGAGTATGCTTCCTACGCGGGTATGTCGGCACGAGGGCACAAACTGGCGATCGTTCAAATGGATGATTAACAGTTAGAATAAATTTGATATTTTTAGCGTCTCATACGCTCGGTTTAGCCAGCACGACGAGAGCACATCGTCGGGTACCGGGGGAGGGAAGGGGCAACGAGATGTCCGAGGCCGCGTATGACAGGATCGTCCAAAGCATCTTCGACGCGGTGCTTGACGAACGAATGACCGACTTGGCTATTCAGGCGATCGCGGAGTATGCCGGTGCCGCCGGAGCGTCCTATGTTCTCGTCAACAAGCTGACCGGCCAGGTCAGCTCGGTGGTGCGGACGGGTAGCTTTACCGGCAACCGGGGCGAATACCTGAGCCATTTCGCCAAAATCGACCCTTTTAGGCTGCTCCAGGAAGAGTCCGAGGTCGGGCATCTCCTGGTGCTTTCGGAATGTGTGCCGCAAACGGCGCTGCGCCACGACGAGTGGTACAGCGACTACATCCTAAAGGGCGGCCTCTGCGACCTTATCGGCTGTAAATTGGCCGAATCCCTGTCGCACATCGTCATCCTCGGTCTTCATCGCGCCATCGGCGACCCCGACCCCTTTCCGCGCGATATTCGGGCATTGCGAAACCTTATAGCCCCGCTTTGCAACGCGGCCCGCCTGCACCTCAGTTTGATCGATATGGGCGTGCGCCCGTCGCTCGATGTCGATGGGTTTATGAACCTCGCTGGAGCGGTGATCTTCACCGATGCGTGCGGCCGGATTATCGAGACGAACGCACTGAGCGACGACCTGCTGCGCCGGAGCGACGGGTTGACCATTCGCAAAGGGCAAATTTGCGCGGCGCGCAACTTTGAGACGGCAAAGCTTAACTGGCTAATCGCCGCCGCAGTCGGCGGCGCGATGGGACCGTCGGCCGGCTGCATGCTGGTCGGGCGCGACGGCGTCCGCCCCGCGCTGATCGTCAGGGTGGCTCCGGTATCCGCGGCGCGCGGCGGATACGACATGCCGCTGGCGATGATCGTTGTCTCGGTCCCCGTTGAACACCGCGTTTCCGAGTGGGAGCTCGCGGAACTTTACGGTCTGTCGCACGCCGAGAGCCGGCTTGCTCTGGCGCTGGAGTGCGGCAAGCGACTGACCGATCTGATCGCCGATTTCGGCGTGCAGATCACAACGCTGCGTACACAGCTGAGCTCGATCTTGAAGAAATGCGGGGTCGAGCGGCAGTCGGACCTAGTTCGCCTGATCGCCGGCATTCCGGTACCAAGCCCACTGCCGACGATCGCCCGAAATCGCGTCCTCCGCCCCGTATGCCGGCGTCAGATAGACCGCGCATCCTCGTCGTCGCGGGCCACGAGAGCTTCCGGCGAATAGTCGTCCGGATGCTGGAGAGTGCCGGCTACACAGGGTCACGGGGGCGCGGGGTTTCGCCGACGCGATGACGGCAATCGAGAGCCTCAGAGGCTGACCCGGAATTGACGCAGTGTCATGCACGAGCGAGGCGGCGGGACAGGAGCTTGACGCTGGCGATCAAGAGCCAGGCGAGGGCGCTTTCGATCGAGGTCTCGAAGTCTTTGGCGAGACGGCGGTTTCGGTTGAGCCAGGCGATGGTGCTGAACGAGGCGTAGATCAGCCGCTCGTTCAGGTGCTTGAGGTCGTCATAGGTGATGCCGGGCCGGCCGCGCGCCGGCGGCGGATAGTTGGTGATGAACACGTCGGCGGATTCGACCAGCCGGTACAATACCGCGCGCCCCGCATCGGTGCGCAGATCGAGCGCCAGGCTGTTTTTGTTGCGGGCATCGAAGAAGAAACCAGGGTTGAGCGGCTTTTCCGGGTTGGGCACGGCGCGGCGGCGATAGGGGTCGCCCATCCCTGGCGGTTCGATCTTGATCACGTCGGCGCCGAAATCCGACATCACCGTCGCCGCCGCCGGCCCGGCGATAAAGCTGGCGCAGTCGATGACCTTCAACCCGTCGAAAATATGCTCACTCACCTGGGTACTCTCCTGTTTTTATCGCGGACACGGAGGGGGCAAAGAAAGTAATTTTGATTCATGCCTCATTGCAGCCCGACAGGCATGTCGTCATACGGCTTGCCCGGCCCCGTTCCGCGGAATCCGTTAGGGTAGAACCAAGGAGCTGTGTACTCGAGATAAGTAATTTTTGGCACATGGTTTGGAGGGAGGCGACTGATCAATTTGTGAGCTGTCGCCTGGAGGATAAATAGCCAGGGACGGATACCCCAATCTTCGGCAATTACGGCGGTCTTCGTCAGAAAATCTTGGATCCGCCTCATTTCTGTTTCGAACCGTACGATTTTTCGAAGAATTTCACGGGGCTGGCGCGAAAATGAGATTTCGCAGAGATAACAATAACGGTCTGAGGTGTTTATAGCTACGACATCGACCCATATACCACTTGTTGACTTTTCTGCTGATGGCAATGGTATCCAATATTGGGGAGATATGAATGTCTTCCGATCGGCAGCGATATACTTCTCTACAGTGGGTTCATAATAATCCACAGATATCTTCTCTTTTGTTTTTTGCTCCATGTGACGTCATACTACTTTTGTTACTCCGTGTCCTTCGTGCCTTCGTGGTGAAATCTCAAACCTCCATCCGATAGGCATCGCCGTCGCGCACGATACGGCCGGCGGTGATGCCGGCGAAATGGGTGCCGATCACCAACACCGGCCGCCCGGACAACTCGGCCAGCATGCGTTCGCGCGTCGCTTGCGCCGCGGCCGGGTCGCTGTCGGCGGTCGACGACCACTCGGGATGCGCGATCTGGCAGGGGTGGTGCATGAAATCGCCGGTGATCAGCGCCTCCTCGCCGTCGGAGACGATGCGCACGCTGACATGGCCGGGGGTATGGCCCAGGGTCGGCACCAGGCTGATCTCGTCGCAGACCTTGTGGTCGGTGTCGACCAGATCGACCAGCCCGGCGCCGAACACCGGCGCGACCGAGTCGGCGAACACCGCCGCCATGTCGTCGCGGCCGTGCTGATCGCGCCAATGGGTGAACTCGGTCTGGCCCATAAGGTAGCGCGCCCGGGGAAAGGTTGGCTTCCACTCCCCGTCGACCAGCATCGTGTTCCAGCCGACATGGTCGACGTGGAGATGTGTGCACAACACCGTGTCGATCGATTCGCGGGCAAACCCGCCAGCGGCGAGATCGGCGAGAAACGGCAGGTGCAGATTGTTCCAATTCGGGATGCGCCGGCCCTTCTTGTCGTTGCCGAGGCAGGTGTCGACGATGATGCGGCGGCCATTTTTCGCGCCATCGGGCGTTTCCACCACCAGCGCGTGGATGCTCATCTTGAGCCGGCCGCGTTCGTCGGCGAAATGCGGTTGCAGCCAGTCGATCGGCAATATCTCGTCATAGGTCGCCTGGGGCAGGATAAAGCGGCTGCCGCCGGTCACCTCCATCTCGACGATCTTGGTCACGGTGACCTTGCCGACTCGCCATTTCATCGCGTTTCTCCCTCCGGCCTGGCTGAGATTAGCCGGAGCACGGCCGGGCGCGCCAGAATCGTGACGGGCCGACGGTGGACCCTGGGTCGAGGTAGGGTTAGCATCCGGCAAACCGAAGTAGAGGAGCGCTCGCGATGAAAGCCGCCGTTCTGCACGCGCCGCACCAGCCGCTGACGATCGAGGACATCGCGCTCGAAAAGCCGAAGGCGCGCGAGGTCCTGTTGCGCACCTCGTTCGCCGGGCTGTGCCATAGCGATCTGCATTTCATCGACGGGCTCTACCCGCACCCGACGCCGTGCGTGCTCGGCCATGAATCGGCCGGCGTGGTCGAGGCGGTCGGTGACGGAGTCGATTACGTCAAGCCCGGCGACCACGTGATCACCTGCCTGTCTGTATTCTGCGGCACCTGCCCGCAATGCGTCACCGGCCACCCCAATCTGTGCGAGGACACCAGCGTCAAGATGCTGCCCGGCGTGGCCCGCCGCATGAGCTGGAAGGGCGGGCAGCACATGAACCAGTTTCTCAACCTGTCGTCGTTCGGGGAACAAATGCTGGTGCATGAAAACTCGATGGTGAAGATCGATGCCGAGATCCCGCTCGATGTCGCCGCGCTCGTCGGCTGCGGCGTGATGACCGGGGTCGGCGCGGTGTTCAACGCCGCCAAGGTCGAGCCCGGTTCGACGGTCGCGGTGATCGGCTGCGGCGGGGTAGGGCTGTCGGCGGTCAACGGCGCGGCATTGGCCGGCGCCGAGCGCGTCATCGCGATCGACACCCAGCCGTCAAAGCTCGAACTGGCCAGGGAGATGGGCGCGACCGACACATTGAACGCCAGCAACATCGATCCCGTCGAGGCGATCCGCGAGATGACCGGCGGCGGGGTGCACTACTCGTTCGAGGCGCTCGGCACCAAGAACACCGCCGAGCAGGCGTTCCGCATGCTGCGCGCCGGCGGCACCGCGACGATCATCGGCATGGTGCCGTTCGGGGTGAAGATCGAGCTGCACGGATACGACTTCCTGCGCGACCGCAAATTGCAGGGCACCTCGATGGGCGGCAATCGCTTCCGGGTCGACATGCCGCGGCTATTGTCGCTGTGGAAGCAGGGGCGGCTCAAGCTCGACCATCTGATTTCCGGCCGGATCAAGCTCGACCAGATCAACGAGGGCTTCGCCGCGCTCAAATCGGCGGCACCGGTGCGCCAGTTGATCGATTTCGGCTGATCGATTTTGGTGTGGCCTAAAGGCGGGGCCCTAACTTTCGATCTCCCGAACTAGTTCGTCCTGCATAAAAATCGGAGCGTGGTTTCCGTCCGTGATCCAGGGATTTTTGCTGCACAATGAGCTCCATTCCTCCCTGACATAACTTAGCGCCTCCTTGAGGGTCGCGAATTTCTTGCGTTCGGGCGCCGCGCCGCGCTGGCCGGGTGCTACATTGATGGAAGCTGGCATCCACGAAAGCAGCACTGGACCATAATCCGGCTGCCGCGTCCGGTATCGCCGACTGTCGAGCTCATCGGCCGGTATCTGTAGTACCGCGGCGAGTTTGCGGTAGGCGTCGTCGCTGCCGGGTTTTCGATCCATCTCGATCTCGGCCAGATAGCTGTTGCTGATATTCGCCTCATGCGCGAGCGTGCGTTGCGACAGACAGCGTTTCTCGCGCCAAACCTTGACCGGGCTTTCTCCGTTGAGCAGCCGCTCCGCCTCGGAGGCAGTGAGATAGTTACGCCGCGCCGCTTCCTTCCCTACCAGGGCTTCATGGGTCCGCCGCCCGGTCACGGCGGCGCGATCCTCTGCTGCTTCCAAATCGTCCAACAATTTGCGCAACTCATCCCAACGGATTGTGACGGTCTCGTCGGTTTCGGAAACGATCGTGATCGTGCTCATCGATATACCTCCCGACGATGTGCAACTCGGTCCAGGATCACATCGCCGTCCTCGATGGAGAAGACCGCGCGCCAATCGCCTTGGCGTAGGCGAAATGATCCAGATCCGAACCACACTCGCGTGCCGCTCCCCGGGTGCCGCGGCGATATTCTGCAATCGCGCTAGTAATCGCCGTGCGTCAGCACGCGGCATTGCCGCGAGTTGCTTCACGACTGACGGTGGGACGAAGAGCGCCACGACGTGTCGTGCTCGCCATAAGCGAGCAAAATGTCAAGCCTCGATGACGAGAATCACGACGATGCTCGCACGGCTACGATCGCATGTCGGAAGGGGCGCTGGACCTTCAGCCCGCGGAGTCGATTCGTGGGGTACTTCGCAATCGCATTTTACGCAAGCTGACCAGCGCGATCGTCAGGCCGAGCATCAGCGCCAGCGGCACCCCGCCGGTGGCGTGGACGACATCTCCGGCGATCCCGGCGGCGAACGGGACGACATAGATCAGCGCGGCGGGGCTGATCAGAATGGCGCCAGCCACCAGGCCGCATTTCGTCCACTGCGCAATCTCGTGCATGACCGGACCGCATTTGTTGGCTCCGGCGATGATCGCGCATACGGGTTAAAGGACGGTTGCGCGGCCTATTCCTGGTCGCCACCGCGGCCATGCAGTTTCGGACCCGGGTAATCCTGTTGCCACGACGCGTCGCCGTAGCCACGATTGGAATACCTGTCGTTGGTGTAATACCCGTAAGGCCCAGCGTGGTAGGTGGGGTAATAGGCCGGGTAGTACGGGTACGGGTTGTAGGCGTAATTCAGGGCGTAGGGTGGTGGATAGGCGCAGTTCCAGCCATAGCCGGTCCACCAGCACGCCGCCTTTGCGCTCGGCGTCAGCGCGATCATCCCGACCGCGAGCGCCGCCAAGGCAGCAGTCAATGTCTTCGTCACCGGGGTTCTCCCTTAGTTGCACTGACCCAATAACGGATCAGCGTCGGGTTTCGATCCCTCGGCACCGCTTGACGAAGTTCCGCCGCCTCAGAACCAGCGCGCCTTGTCGACGAGGTTGCGCAACGGATGGCCGGCGATAAAGCGGCGGCAATTGTCGCTGAGCACGGCAAAGCGGCGGTCGTCGAGATAGGGGCCGTGGCCGGCAGTGTGCGGCGTCAACAACACCCCCGGCGTGGTCCACAACGGGTGGTCGGCCGGCAATGGTTCGATCTCGTAAACGTCGAGCGCGGCGCCGGCGATCTCGCCGTCGCGCAATGCGGCGACCAGATCGTCGAGCCTCGTTGTCTTGCCGCGGCCGATATTGATGAAGAACGCGCTTCGCTTCATCCGCTGAAAGCGGGCGCGGTTCATAAACCCCTCGGTCTCGGGCGTGTGCGGCACCGTCAGGATCACGAAATCCGCATGCGGCAGCAAGGTATCGAGCGCGGCGGCGCGGTGCAGTTCGACGATCCCCTCGGGCTTGTCGGTACGGCGCTCGTCGATGCCGATCACCCGCATGCCGAACCCGGCGGCGAGCCGGGCCGCCTCGGCGCCGATGCCGCCGACCCCCACGATCAGCGCGGTCGCCTCCGGCAGATGCACGACATCGCCGCTTTCGCGGTCGGCCTGGCGCCATTCCCGGCGCATCTGCTGCGGCAGGTAGACCTGAAACCCGCGGGCAAAGGCGAGTACGAACGCCATGATGTGCGCGGCGATGTGGTCGTTGTAGATCTCGCGGAAATTGGTGATCTCGACTGGGTGCGCGATCAGCTCGGGGTAATAATAACCAGCCGGCGGCGCCGCCTGCGGCGCCTGCAGCCAGCGCAGCTTCTGCGCCTTGGGCAGCATGTCGGGCGGGATCGTGCCATAGGCGCCCTCGGCCATCGTGATCGCCTGCTCGGCGCCTTCCTTGGTCTCGGCGACGATGACCTCGAGCTCGGGGCACGCCTCGGCGATGCGCTTGCCCCAGTCGCGGGTCTTGTCGCTTTGCGGCGGCAATATCAGAAACGGGATCGTCATTTATCAACTCCGTCATTACGAGGAGCCGCGGGCGACGAAGCAATCTCGCTGCGGTTATGGCTCTCTGCCCGAGATTGCGTCGCTGCGCTCGCAATGACAACAACAGCCGTTGTAGGTTTGCCGGGCCGCATCGTGGGGAGGATCGTTTGCCGCAGCTCGACGGGAAAATCGCCTGGGTCACAGGGGCCGGCAGCGGCATCGGCGAGGCGGCGGCGTTGATATTGGCCGAGGAGGGGGCGGCGGTGGTGTTGACCGGTCGCCGCCGGGAGCCGCTGGAGGGTGTCGCGGCGCGCATCTTCCAGGCCGGCGGTACCGCCCATGTCCAGCCCGGCGACCTGACCGAGCCCGCCGATGTCGGACGGATCGGCGCCTTTATCGCCGACCGGATCGGCCGGCTCGACATCCTGATCAACAATGCGGGCATCAACATCAACGACCGGCACTGGAACAAGCTGACCCCCGAGAACGCCAAATTGATGATCGACGGCAACCTCGCCGCCGCGGCGCAATGCGTGACCGTCGCCTTGCCGCTGATGCGGGCGCGGCAGGATGGGCTGATCATCCACACCGCCTCGATGGCCGGACGCTTTGTCGGCGGCTTTCCCGGCCCGCTCTACAGCGCCGCCAAGCACGGCGTCGTCGCGATGAGCCATTCGATCAACATGGAGGAATGCGTCAACGGCATCCGCTCCTGCGTGTTCCTCCCGGGCGAGGTCGCAACTCCTATTCTCGACAAACGCCCCAACCCGGTCGGCCCCGAGGTGCGCGCCCGCATGGTGCAGCCGCAGGATTGCGCCGACCTGATCCGCTATATCGCGCTGTTGCCGGCGCGGCTGGTGATGAACGAGGTCATGCTGAGCCCGACCTGGAACCGCCGCTACGTCGCGGAGATCGAAAAGCTGTCTTCACTCTGACCCGAATATTCGCGAGGGAACCCCGATGCAGACCACCAACCGCAAGAAACTGCTGCTGCCGACGACGATGTCGAAATCCGGCTGGGCGCTCGTCGAGGCGCGCGATGATGTCGAGGGGGTCGAGTTCGTGCCGACCGTGCCCAAGGCCGAGTTGCGTCGGCTGCTCGACGGGATCACCGGCATCGCGCTCGGCGTACAGCCGTTCAGCGATCCCGAGCTCGACGCCGGGTCCCAGCTCGAAGTCGTCGCCCGCATCGGCGTCGGCTACGACGCGGTCGACGTGCCGGCGCTGACTCGCCGCAAGGTCCCGCTGATGATCGCCGGCACCGCCAATTCGGTCAGCGTCGCCGAGGCCGGCGTGTTCCTGACGATGTCCCTGGCGCGCAAGGGCGCGACGATGGACACCTTGGTCAAGGAAGGCCGCTGGGCCGACCGCTACAAGGAGATGCCGGTCGATCTCTACGGCAAGACGGTATTGATCATCGGCTTTGGCAAGATCGGCACTCGCTCGGCGCGGCGCTTCGCGGCGATGGAGACCAATGTGCTGGTCTACGACCCGTACATGTATTCCGAGACGATCCGCGGCAATGGCTATGAGCCGGTGCAGGATCTCGACGAGGCGGTGGCGCGGGCCGATTTCATCACGATCCACTGTCCGAAGACGCCGGAGACCGTCGGCCTGTTCGACGCCGCCCGGCTCGGCAAGATGAAGCGCACGGCCTTTATCGTGAACACCGCGCGCGGCGGCATCATCGACGAGCCGGCGCTGTACGAAGCGCTGAAGAGCAATAGCATCGCCGGCGCCGCGCTCGACGTGTTCGTCGAGGAACCCACGCCGAAGGACAACCCGCTACTGACCCTCGACAATTTCATCGCCGCCCCGCACGTCGCCGGCGTGACGCGAGAGGCGGTCGACCGCATGGCGATCGTCGCGGTGCAGAACATTCTGTCGGTGATCGACGGCAAGCCGATCAAGGACAACGTGATCAACCGGGAGGTGCTGGGCTAAAGGGGACGGGATTTCCTGAGCCTCCCAGCAAGCGATGCAGGATGGCGTGACGACCTCGGCGGTTATCACTGCGATCGGCGTCATTGGCACATGGATTATTGCAATTGCAGTAATATGGGGCGAAAAAATCCGATCCTTGTTGATACAGCCTAAGCGACTATCCCCGCCGCTCGCCGATATCGAAATGCCGGCGGGCACGCCGGCATTTCGATCGCCATCAGCGCTCGACGCTGACGCCCGGGCTTGAAAATCGTCTACATGACCGGTGGGTAGTGTCTCAACCCTCTCTGAAACTGATATGGGCGCTATCAGCGGATTTTGGCGATCAGCGTATTCTGGGGCAGCTGACAGCTTCTGATCAAAAGGACACGCCAGATGCTGATCGTCGATGGCCAGATTCATCTCTGGGAAAAGGGTACGCCGTCCCCGCCACATCGTCAGGAGCCGTACTCCGCGGAACAAGCGATCGCCGCCATGGATCAAGCCGGTGTGGACCGGGCGCTGATCCACCCGGTGCTGTGGGATCCCGACTCGAACGAATTGGCCGTCGAAGCGGCGCGGAAATACCCCGACCGCTTCGCCATCATGGGGTGGTTCTATCTCGACGACCCGAATGGTCGCGACCTCGTCGCCCATTGGAAAGACCAGCCCGCGAAAGAGCGGCCGGGCATGCTCGGCCTGCGCTTCTATTTCAACGAGCGGCACAAGCGGGAGTGGATGACCGACGGGAGCCTCGACTGGCTGTGGCAAGCGGCCGAGCGGGCCGGCGTACCGGTGGCGCTCGCCGCTGCGTCGTTCCTGCCGACGGTCGGCCAGATCGCCGAGCGTCACCCGGGGCTCAGACTGATCGTCGATCACCTGGCCGTGCCGCCGGGGAGCAGGGGCGAATCCGCCTATCGCTTCCAGCCCGAACTGCGGGCGCTCGCCAAATACCCCAACGTCGCGGTCAAGGCGACCGGCCAGCCCGGCTACGCGGAAGACGCCTATCCGTTCCGCAGCTTCCATGAGCACCTGCACCGCTGCTTCGACGCATTCGGTCCCGATCGAATGTTCTGGGGCACCGACATCACCCGGATGCCCTGTTCCTGGCGGCAATGCGTGAGCGTGTTCACCGAGGAACTGCCCTGGCTGAAGGGCCGCGACCTCGATCTCGTCATGGGCGAAGCCCTGTGCAACTGGGTGGGCTGGCGCCTTCCCGGCTGAGCGAGGCTGTCGGCAGGGGAGGCAACTATGAAGCCTTATGTAATCTGCCACATGAACGCGAGCGTCGACGGCCGCATTCTCGGCAGCCGATGGCGGCCCGCCGAGAACCGCATGGCGGGGCTGTTCGAGCGCCTGCACGAAGAGCTCGGCGGCGGCTCCTGGCTGATCGGCCGGGTGACCGGCAGCGAATACGCCAAGGCCGATTCCTACCCCGATCACACCGACCGGGCGTATCCGCGGGAGGCTTGGTTCGCGCAGAGGTTCGCCCCATCTGGACCCAATGCGGGCGATGCCGCCGCCCCCGGCACCGCGTGGGGCATTGTGCTCGACGCGCGGGGCAAGATCGCCTGGGGACGCTCCGACATCGGCGGCGACCCGATCGTCGTGGTGCTGACGGAGCGGGTCTCCGACGCGCATTTGGCGGGCCTGCGCCAGGATGGCGTCTCCTACATCTTCGCCGGCGACGAGGAGCTCGATCTGGGATTGGCGCTGGATATCCTGAACCGCGAGCTGGGACTCGAACGCCTGCTGCTCGAAGGTGGCGGCGGCTCGAACGGGGCCTTTCTGCGGGCCGGCCTGATCGACGAGATCAGCCTTGCGATCTGCCCCGCGATCGATGGCGCGAAGGGCGCGCCCAGCATTTTCGACTCCAGCGGCAAGGATGCCGGCATCGCGGCGCCGATCCGCTCTATGACGCTGACGAGCACCGAGGTGCTCGAAGGCGGCGCGGTTTGGCTGCGCTATCGGCTGCGAAACCGCTGACGGGCGGCGGCGGACCGCGGTAGTCGCCGGCGAGGACCGCCCGGGAAAGGGCGGCCCTCCTCAGCTTTGATCCGCGATAATTCAGGCAGCCGGCATGCGGCAGACCCCGACCACCTTGTTGCCGTCGGGATCGCGGAGATAAGCGAGATATATCGCGCCCGCGGCCCCTTGGCGTACACCGGGCGGATCCTCGATCGATGTACCGCCGTTCGCAACGCCGGCCTTATGCCATGCCGCGGCCTGTTCCGGGCTGCTCATCGAGAAGCCGATCGTACCGCCGTTGGCATGGGTGGCCGGCTTGCCGTCGATCGGCTTGGATACCATGAAGCGCCCGCCATTGTGCACGTAAAGCAGCCGGCCTCGAGCGTCCTCGGTACCGGGCTGACCGCCCATCGCGACAAACAGGGCGTCGTAGAATTTCTTCGACCGCGCGGTGTCGTTGCTGCCGACCATGATATGGCTGAACATTCCGTTTTCTCCTCGTCAGAATCACATGCGCCCGCCGTCGCGCGCGTTCTCGGATAGAAAGCGCAGAGGACTCCGATCGTCAACAGAGTCTCGCCGACCTATACTCGGCCCATGGATATGAAGGAGGCCGTTGCCGTCGCCAAGCAGCAGATCAACGATTTGTTTGCCGCGGACGCCCCGCAAAATGTTCGACTGGAGGCATTTTTCTACGACGATCATCTTATGGTCTGGTCTCTGACAATCGGGTTTGCCCTCTCCAGCAACGCCGAGGGCTCGGACCCCAAGACCCGCGGCTACAAGGTCGTCCGGGTCTCCGAGGCCGACAAATCCGTTCTGTCCATCATGGACCGGTAGGCTTCGGCAGAAGCATTCCGCTCCGCATTTCTCCAGCCGCGTTCGCGCGTGAACTTGCGCTTCGCTGCCTCCTTCACCTAGCGTGACACCTCGCCGGATCATTCCGATGGGCGCGCTCCCTCGGGTTCAGGGGACGAAAGAATGAAAGCCTATCGCATCGAAAGCTTTGGCGGCGTTGACGGCGTGGTGCTGGCGACGCGGGATGAACCGCGGCCCGGCCCGAGCGAGATCCTGTTGCGCGTGCTGGCAACTTCGCTGAACTACCGCGACCTGATGGTCCTCAAAGGCGGTGGCCGTGGTCCGACCCGGCTCGGCATCGTGCCACTGAGCGACGGTGCCGGAGAGGTTGCCGCGGTCGGGGAGCGCGTCAGCCGGGTCGCCGTCGGCGATCGGGTCATCGCGTGTTTCCACCCGCGCTGGATCGGCGGGCCGATCAGCGCTGATTACCTGACCGACCGGCTCGGCGGCAACATGGACGGCATGCTCGCGGAATATGCTGTCGTCAGCGAGGAAGCCATAGTGTCGCTGCCCGGCCACCTGTCGTTCGAGGAGGGGGCGACGCTGCCCTGCGCCGCGGTGACCGCATGGGTGGCGCTGACCGGCCACCGGCGGGTGACTGCCGGGGACACGGTGCTGACCCAGGGCTCCGGCGGCGTCTCGATCTTCGCGCTGCAATTGGCGCAACTGCTCGGCGCCCGCGTGATCGCGACAACCTCGTCGGCAGAGAAGGCGGAACGGCTCGAGGCGCTGGGTGCCGCGGCGACGATCAACTATGTCGAGACTCCTGATTGGAACGAACAAGTCGCCGAATTGACCGGGGGCAAAGGGGTCGATTGCGTCGTCGAGATCGGCGGAGCTGGAACCTTGGCGATGTCGATCAAGTCTCTCGCCGTCGGCGGCCATGTCAGCTTGATCGGCTCAAGCCTGTCACGCTCCGGCATCATGCTCGACCCGGCGCTGTTGGGCGGACGCGGCATCACCCTCGGCGCGATCAGCGTCGGCAGCCGCGCGCATTTCGAGGAGATGAACCGGGCGATTGCGCTTCATCGGCTGCGGCCGGTCATCGACCGTGTCTTTCCCTTCGCGGATGCGCCGACCGCCTACCGCTACTTCGAAAGCCGGGCCCATTTCGGTAAAGTCGTGATCAGCCACACCTGACAGGACTGCGACTGCGGACGGACGTCAGAACGAGATGAAGCTTGGCGTGGCCTTACCCTTGATCGATGTCGCCGTCGGTGGCGACCCGGCGGCCATCCGCGAGTTCGCCCAGACCGCCGAGGAGATCGGCTATCAGGATTTGTCGGCGCCCGACCATGTGCTCGGCGTCAATGTCACGACGCGGCCCGATTGGGGCGACCGCAACACCTCGGCCGATCTGTTCCATGATCCGTTTGTCTTGTTCGGCTTTCTCGCCAACTGCACCCGGAACATCGAATTCTCGACCCAGGTGCTGATTTTGGCGCAGCGCCAGGCGGTGCTAGTCGCCAAGCAGGCGGCGTCGCTCGACGTACTGTGCGGCGGTCGCTTCCGCCTCGGGGTCGGGGTCGGCTGGAACCCGGTCGAGTTCACCGGCCTCAACGAGAATTTCCGCAACCGCGGCCGCCGCTCGGAGGAGCAGGTCGAAGTCATGCAGGCGCTTTGGGCCGAGCCGCACGTCACCTTTGCCGGCAAGTACCATACGATCGAGGATGCCGGGATCAACCCGTTGCCGCCGCGCCGCAAGATCCCGATCTGGTTCGGCGGCCATGCCGAGGTGACGATGCAGCGCGTCGTCAAATGGGGCGACGGCTGGATGCCACTCAATTACGGACCGGACGACGAGGCGGTCGCGGCGTTCGACAAGCTGCGCCGGATGGCCGAGGCGGCGGGACGCGAGCCCACCAGCATCGGCATCGACACCCGGACCACCGTCGGCATCGGCGCCGAGGCCGAGTGGCGCGAGACCGTGCGCTTCTGGAAATCGTGCGGCGTCACCCATCTGACCCTCGGGACCTATTCCGGACGCGGGCATCTGCGGCGCATCGAGGGCCGGACGCTCTGCGACCACCTGGCGGCGATCAAGCGCTACTGGGACGCGGTCGCCGACCTGCTTTAGGCGCCGCCGCCGGCGACAGCCTGCGCCGCGAGTTGGGCAACATTCGCTTTTGAAACCCCGCGCCTTTGTTCCGACTTCTGTGATCGTCGCCCCGGGCCCCTCATGAATTAGCGACTTGGCGCTGATAGACCGACATGTGCGCATAGGCGGCGGCGAGAAGCGGCGTCGCGATGCCCGCTTTCCCGCCGCGCGCGAGCAGGTCGCCAATGATCTGATCGGCCTCGATCGGGCTGCCCTGCTGCAGGTCGCGGTACATCGACGGGGCTTGTGTCGAGCCCGGTGTCGTCAAATTCTTCCGGGCGGCCTCGACGAAGGCCGGTTTCGGCGCCTGGCCGACGGCGCTCACCACGCTGATGACCTCCTCGAGGAAGCTCAGGATGAATGACGTGCCGCCCGGCGCGGCGACCACTTCGCCGATGTTTCCGCGCATCAGGCAGGTGATCCCACCGATGGTCGCGAGCATCGCCCATTTTTCCCACATCTCGTACTCGATCGCGCGCGACAGCCGGGCATCGAACCCCGCGCCTTGCATGAACGCGTCGAGCGCCTCCATCCGCGACGAGACCGAGCCGTCCCGCTCGCCGTAAGCGAGTTCCTGAAACGGGGCGAGCTGTACGATCCGGCCGTCCGGATCGATGGTGGTCGCGACCTTGCAGACGCCGCCGGCTACCGCTTCCTTGCCGAAGCGCTCCTCCAGAATGTCGACATGACGCATTCCGTTCAGCACTGGCATGATCAATGTCGCCGGCCCGACGGCGGCCGCGAAATCGCCGACCGCCGCATCGAGCGAGTAGGCTTTCACCGCCAGCAGCACAGCATCGTACGGTGCATCGATGTCATCCGCGGTGACCAGCTTCGGCTTCACCGCCACGTCGCCATGAGGACTGACGATCTGCAGGCCGCCTTCCCGGAGCCGGGCCGCGCGCCGCGGACGCACCAGGAATGTCACGTCCCGTCCGGCGTGGGCCAGGCGGCCGCCGAAATATCCGCCGGTCGATCCGGCCCCGACTACCAAGAGGCGCATGTTGCCGTTCCTTTCAGTTCCGATTTCCGTAGGGCGGCTCCCGCCGCGAGCGACCGGGTTTCCTTGCGACCTCGACAGCGCGAATGGTGGTCCCTCGGGCACGAGCTAAACGCTCATGCAGCCCCAGCCACAAGCTACCGCGCCAGCACGCTGTTGAGATACCAGGCAATGGCCGCCGTCACATCATGGAAGCCCCGCGTCCTGACCCGGGATCGCCGAGAGGCAGGTCCGGGATCGCGATGCACGCCGCGATCGCGCGCCAGCTTCTTACCGAACCCCGGCCAGGCTAAGCTGGGTTACGGGCTGATCAGGCTCTCTTCAGCGTCCATGTCGTGTCGCGGTAGGCGATATGGACTTCTTCCTGCTCAAGCGCCTGGCCCATCGCGCTCGCAAGTTCGTTCAGAAGCGCCCGGACGGTTCCGTCATCGAGATCGGCGGCATATTGAGGTAGCACCTCGCCGGTAAAAATCGCCACCGGCTCGCGATGGCTCGCGGCGTTACCGTCGCCGTCCGCGTACACCACCTCGCCACGCGTAAACATTCCCGACAAAAACGGCTCACCCTGCGCGGCGCGCGCCCGCATCCAGCGATGGGCGACGCGCACCGCCTCCTCAAGATCGTAAATGCGGCCCTCCGGGCGGTATCCGGCCCGTAATCCCAGCGTGATCTTGAATTCACGCCGGGGGCCTTCCGAACCCGTCACCAGCCGAAACGATGTCATCGATCGCGACCTCCCGCTGGACGGTTTACGCCGCGCCAACGCGCTAATCCCGGCAAGCCATCCGTGCTTCAAGTACCTGCGTAACCACACCGTCGACATTATTGATTTTAAACAAGCGCGGCTCTGCTTGAGCTTTGCTGCGGCTGATGGCCGCCGGTCAGCAGCACACGAAGCCTCGACCCTCTGGACACGAACCCGCCGTGGTAGCCAAACTCGCGTGGCACAGAGGAGCTTCCCCGATGAATATCACCGATTCCCAGGTCCATGTGTATGAGGCGAACACTCCCAAGCGACCCTGGCACAGTGTGCCGAACTGGCCTGATCACGTTACGGGCGACGAGATGGTGGCGGCGATGGACAAGGTCGGCGTCGACGGCGCGATCTTCATCTCCGCCTTTTCCATGTACCAATACGACGCCAGTTATGCGGTGGAGGTGCAACGGGCCCATCCCGGTCGGTTTGCGCTCGTCAAGCCTGTCGACCCGGAGGATCCGGCGGTGGCCGATGTCATTGCCGACTGGAAGATGACTCCGGGCACGGTCGGCATCCGCATCATGATGACGAAGGAGGCGAAACGCGATCCGAGCGACCCGGGGCTCGACCGGATCCTGCGCGCGGCGGTGAAATACGATTTCCCGGTCAACATGCTGTGCTGGGGAAATGTCGACGCGGGCGCGGCGTTGATCAACCGCCACCCCGAGACGCGCTTCATCATCGACCATCTAGCCATCCTGCAGCCCCGCGTGCCGCCGGCCCCGCCGCAGCCCTGGGCCGATTTGCCGAAAGTGCTGGACCTCGCCAAGCGCCAGAATGCCGTGATCAAGATCAGCGGCGCCTGCACGCTGTCCCTGGAACCGTTTCCCTTCCCAGACATTTGGGACCCACTGGCTCGCGTGTTCGACGCCTGGGGTTTCGACCGCTGCCTGTGGGGCACGGACTGGACGCGCGCATTCGCCGTCGTCAACTACGAGCAGGCCGTCGAGCCCTTCCTTAGAACAGACCGCCTGAGCGACAGTGAGCGAGCGATGCTGATGGGCGGCGCGTGCGCCAAGGCTTATGGCTGGTCGCCGAAGAAAGGTTAGCAACTCCCTTGTGGGCCTATCGGGGTGACGCGGTAGCATCTGCGAATTATCGCTACTGGTCGCGGCCCCCGACGTCGGTCTTATGAATGGCCGGACACGGCGCGACCGCGGCCGCTCTTTCGGTCAATGCACCGCCGCGACCCCCGTGACGGGAACGCCGGAAGCACCCGGTCGCCGCGCGCTGAGCAAATGCCGTGCTTCCTCCCGCCGGCCGGCGTTGAGATAGGCCTTCAATAACGTAAACTCGATCAGGTCGTGCTGTGCGCGGCTGCCGCCGATGCGTTCGTTTTCCGCGGCGAGCGGGGCAAGCGCCTCGATCGCCGCGGAAAAATCCCCGCGTTCGAACGCCGCGAAGCCGCGCGACAGCGCCGGGAGGTAAGAGCCGGACGGGTAACGCCCCTCGCGCGCCAGCTCCTCCATCTGGCGGGCCCGGGCATCGAGCGCGGCCTCATCGCCCATGACGGAATGCGACAGGATGACGTGCAGATCGGCGAGCCCGCTGCCCGGCCGCGGCAGCGCGCGGTTCGCATACTCGTACATCGCGCGCCACGCATCGGCGTCGCGCGGCTGTCCGGCGAGTTCGGAACGCCACAAAAACGCTGTCGCGTCCGACATTCTCTGTTGCGGCCCGCCGCTGTGCCGATCGAGCTTGATGGCCTCCCGATATAGAAGCAACGCCTCGGCCCAATTGCCAGCCTGGAGTTCGCAAAGCGAGAGATGCCAGCTCAGATGGCCGTGGAAAAATCCATCGCGCGGATATGTGGCGAGCCAGGAGGACAGGTAGGCGCGGGCCGTGTCAGGCTCGCCACTCTCGTAACAAACATGCGCGAACCCGTGCGCGCCATGCGCGTTGTTCGGGTTAGCCGCCACGGATCGCTCGATCTTCGGCCGGGCGGCGGCGACCTGCCCGTCCTCGGACAGCGCCATCGCGTGATAGGCCAGGAACCACCAATCGTCGCCGTAATGCGGGGCAAGACTGTCCATCAGCACCGCGATCTGGTGCTTCTGCCCGATGCGCCCGGAACCGCCGATGACGCCGTTAGGGTTGGCGGCACTGGCGACCACCAGCGCGTCGCGGGGCCACGCCGTCAGATGCGCGTCCAAAGCGACGATCGCGGCGTCGGTCCGGCCCGCGAACACGAGGTCGAAGAACGCGATGTGACTGGCCTCACGAGCCGGCAGACCGGCGGCCACGTCTATTGCCGCCGCCAGGGCCGCCCGCGCCGCCGCCACGTTGCCTTCGCGCATCAGTACCTGGGCCTTGCCAGCATGGGCCAGGGCGAAACCCGGATCGGCGGCGATGGCGCGGTCAAAGGCCTCGATCGCACCAGGATAGAGGGTCAGCGCCAGAGCGCAGCCCTGAACGTAGGCGTCTCGCGCAGCGGCGTAGGTAGTGGACAAAGGAAGGTCGTATCGGTCCGCCAGCATGGTGGATCCTCCCCCCAAGGCTCATAACCTGAAGTTCATAGGTTCAAATCCTATCCCCGGGACCACATTTAGTTAAATCAAATCGATAAGATAGGCCCGCTCCAGCGGGCCTTTTCGTTATGGCGAGATGGCGAAGGAACGGGGATTCGTCCCACCGCATTGGCTCCCCGGCTCCACAGGCCAGCGAAGCAGCAACCGTCGATGGAAGATGGTCGATGGGTCATCGGTTACGGCGCGCAACGCAGCGGGCTCGGGAACGATTTCTGGCCGCCATGTCCGCACCGTGATCGCGCTGTCGGCGGCGTCGAACTGGTATGTTTGCTCATGAAGAGCTGGAGCGAGCCATGACTTACGATGTGTCGCCACCCGAAAACCGGCCGGAGCCCGGCTACTACTACCACTTCAAACATGAGTCGGATGGGCCGCTCAATAACTACGCCTATTACATCTATGGCGTCGGCCACCACACCGAAGACGATTGCCGGCCCGAAGACGCCTTCATGCAGGTCTATCGGCCCCTCTACGAAGGCGCTTATGCGTATCGGCACGGTGGATTGTTCGACCTGCGCCCGCTGCGCATGTTCTTTGAGCCTGCTACGTTGCATGGGAGAGAGGTGCCGCGCTTCACCAGGATCACCGATCCCGAGGTGGTCGTCCAGCTGCGCGCCATCAAGACGCGGATGTATCCGGACGGATGAACACCGGCTTTCGCATTTTCCCGACCTCGTTCCCGCGTGAACTTGCGCTTCGCCGCCGACTCGACCCAGCAAGGCATCTTTGTCAATCGGCGAACCTGCGGCGCGAACGCGACGCAAGCGTTGTCGACTTCGAGACGAGTCGGCCGTCGCGGAGCTGAAAAATCCGATCGAAGCGGTCGAAAATCGCCTCGTCGTGGGTCACGCAGACGATCGCCGCCCGTTGCTCGGAAGCGATCCGACGCAGCAGGTCCATGACGATGCCCGCTCGCTCGCTGTCGAGCGGGGCGGTCGGTTCATCGGCGAGGATGATCTTTGGCTCATTGGCCAGCGCGCGGGCAATCGCCACCCGTTGCGCCTCGCCGCCGGAAAGCTGTGCTGGCATATGGCTTCCGCGGCTTCCGACCTGGAGATAATCGAGCAGTCCGGCGGCTCGCGAGCGCGCGGCCGCCGATGATGCGCCGGCCAGTTCCAGCACCTCCATCACGTTCTCGCTGGCCGTCAGGAACGGGAGCAGGTTGTGGGTCTGAAAGATAAAGCCGATCTTTTCCAGCCGCAGCCGGCGCAGATCGCGTCGCAGCCAGCGCTCGTCGTAGACGACATCCCCGTTGAGGCGCATCCAGCCGCTGCTCGGTTCGGTGATGCAGCCGATCACATTGAGCAGCGTCGTCTTGCCCGATCCGCTCGGGCCGACCAGCCCGACGACCTCGCCGGAAAAAATCGACATCGTAATGTCGGCAAGGGCGTCCACACGCCTGTCGTCCTCCCCGAAATGCTTCGAGACGGCGCGGAGCTCGACCAGTGCGTTCAAGTCGACCAGGTCGGGCATACCCTTATCCGGCAAGCGCCTTGGCGGGATCGACCGTGACCGCGGCACGGACGCTGAGCGCCGAGGCCAGGAGGCAGATCACGACAACGATGGCGAACAGGATCGCTAGATCAGCGGGTTCCATCAGCACCCGGCGCGGGAAGAAATCCTTGAAGGTGGCGGTCAGCGCCACGCCCAGCCCAAAGCCGCTAACGCCAAGAGCGAGCGCCTGCTGAACGATCAGGCCGACGATCGTACGGTCCGGCGCGCCGACCAGTTTCAGCGTCGCGATCGAACGCATCTTATCCATGGTCAGCGTGTAGATGATCAGCGCGATGATCACGGCGGAGACGACTATCAAGATCGCCAAGAACATGCCGATCTGTTTCTGCATCTTCGAGATGACGAAGGCTGTCACATAGTCTTCTTCTTGTTTCTCGGTCACGGCCGACAGATGTTTCCAGCGCTCGATCTGCTGCGCCACAGCGGCGGTTGCCACGCCCGGCTGGAGCTGGACCAGGACGGCGTTGATATCGGCGGTGACTAGGGGGCTTCGCCCGGCTGCCCTCTCCCGGCGTTGCAGCGGCGGGGCGACGTCGAACTGGATCGCCTGAGCGTCGAGCAGCGTGACCCAGGCGATCGGATCGCCGCCAGAGTTGACCATGCCCTTTGTCAGCCCGACGACGGTATAGCGGTCGCCATACGGCCCGAGCGGCACTCGGTCGCCGAGATGCAGACCGGAGGACATGTCGGCGACCATCTGGTAATGGCTCTGTGTGATGCCGTGCCCGTCAATCAGTGCCGATGGGCCGCCGAGGCGGCCGGGTTCGTAGCCTTGAAGGTAAATCCGCAACGGCTTGCCGTTCGCGGCGGCCTGCAGCGTCTGGAAGGTGACCGCGCCCGTTTGGGCGACGCCGGGAATGCGCCGCACGAGGTCCCGCGTATCGCGTGGGATACGCGACGGCTCCGCGAACGGTCCCTTGGTCAGCGGCTGCACTACCCAAAGATCAGGGCTGGACGCGCGTGGCAGTCGGAGGGCGTCGTCGAGGGCGCCCTTGTAGATGCCGACCATGACCACCACAATCCCGAGCAGCCCGCCCAGCCCAATCCCCGTGAGAACGAATCGCAGCAAGTTGTGCCGTAAGTCGCGAACCGCGAGGTTCATGGGTGCGGCGCCTCCGCGACGCGTGCGGCTCGGCCAACCCGCAGGCCCGACACCGGCCCCGACACTACCGCGGCACCGGTTGGCAGACCCTCCAGGATCGGGAGGCGGCCATCCAGCAGGGCCGGGCCGAAGGTCACCTCGCGGCGGGCGAGCCGGCCATTTTCAACGGTCCAAACAGTGCCATGCTGATCCTGCAACCCGCTGACGGCGGTCGGCGGAACCGGGATCGCATGAGGCAATACGCTGGTCGTGACGACGATTTCGGCTTGTTCGGCGAGATGAATGTTGTCGGGCACCTGGTCGAAGGCGACATCGACGAGGCGCTCTTCATTGACCGCATCGCTTTGGATCTCGATGCGCTCGATGTGGCCGGGGATCGCCTGCGCCGGGTTCGACCGGAGGACGATTTCCGCCGGCTGCCCGAGGCTCAACCTTCCGGCCAGCCGCTCATCGACATAGGCGCGCACCCACACCGTGTTCGCCGCGACCAGCGTGAACACCGACTGACCGGGGTTGGGCATGCTGCCGAGCTCAAGGTTGCGCGTAATCACCCAGGCGTCGTAGGGAGCGCGCAGCGTGTAGTTGGCGAGAGTGGCCTCCTGAAACGCCAGCTGCGCCTCCGCGGACCGCACCGCCGCCTCCGCGACAACCACGCCGGCTTGCGCGGAGGCGAGATTGCCGGCGGCGACGCGGGCGAGAGCATCGGTGGTCTGTGCCTCCTCCACCGATTTGAAGCCCCTCTCGACGAGGGCCTGCCGGCGGGCGCTGATCGCCCTGGCGTTGGCGAGATTGACGGTGGCATTCTCGACATCGGCCTTGGCCTTTTCGAGATTGGCGCGCGCCTGGGCAATGGCCGCCGTCGCCACCGCGACTTGCGCCTCGATATCTCGCGCGTCCAGCCGGGCGAGCACCTGGCCAGCGCGCACCCGGTCGCCCTGATCCGCACCCAGCGCGACCAGCACGCCCGCGACCTTGAACCCGATATTGGACTGCACCCGCGCGCCGATCGTGCCGAGGCCGAATACTTGCTGGCGCACATTCGATTGCACCGGCGCGGCCGGCACGGTGACTGGGGCGAGCAGAGTAAACCAGGACAGGAACCCCGCCACGCCGAGGGCTATGACAGCGAGCATCGACCAGGCGACGTATCGGCCTCGGTGTGGAGCGCCCTGTCGCGCTCGACGCGTGTCGGTACCGATCGCCTTCCCGGCGGGCGGGTCCGCGGTTCGCAGGGTACGGTGATCGGCTAATGGCGCATCCGTCATGCGCGAATGTCTGCGCCTTCGCCCATCGGGCCGCCTTGATGCAGGTCAATCCGCGATCGGCGGCGGCCGGTCCCGTGCGGGGTGCTTCCTTGCCGACAGCGCCAGAAAAGCAGCGCCGAAGGTCGTCAGGCGACCGAATGCGTCGTCGAAAGGCGCCAGAATCCGGGCGGCCCACTGCAAGCGCGGATAATAGACAGACCCGTATACCGGCCCCGCCACCAGCCCGGCGCGATCCGCCAGACGTTGAAGCTCGCCCGCTGTTCTGAATCGTCCGAGCCGCCATAGAGGCGACCCGAGCCAGGCGCGGATGCGCCGCGCGGCCGCCCACAGGCTCCACTTGCCCAACTCGCCGATGACAAGGAGGCCGCTCGGTCGTAGCACCCGGGCGATTTCCCGAAAGACCGGGTCGGCGTCGGCGACGAAACACAAGATCGTCACGGCGATCACAACGTCGAACCGACCGGCCGCCAACGGGATGCGTTCAGCCTCGCCTACAAGAAATTCGATATCGAAGCCTTCCCGTTCCGCCCTGGCTTTGGCCGCGTCGATCATATCGGAGGAGGCGTCGATGCCGGTGACGATGGCGCCGCGCCGCCGCAGTTCGACGGCCAGATCGCCGTCGCCACACCCCACATCGAGAACCTGGCGGTCCTTCACGTCCCCGAGCAGAGACAAAATCAGCCGGTGCTGCAGGTGCTCGGTGATGCCGCCGATGCCGGAAGTCCGCCATTGCGCATAGACTTCCGGCCCAAGGTCCGGCAACGGGCGGGCTTTGGAACCCGACGCCATCGCACCGTGTCCTGTCGCCGCTACTCGGTGCCAATCGCCGCCAACCACACGGTCACGGCGGTCGCGCCGGCATCGGGGATGCCCAGCACGCGGTCACCGAGATAGGCGGCGCGGCCCAGGCGCGGGTGCATGTGCGCGGTCGCTGCCGTTCCGTCGCGCGCCGCCTGAACGGCGCGCGCCCAAGCCGCGGCAGGCGCCGCGCCGGATTCCAGCGCCGCTCGAAAAGTGGTGGCCGCCGGCAGCAGGGCGTCCAGCATGGTGCGGTCGCCAAGCCGTGCGCCGCCGAGTTCCGAAATCGAGGTTACTGCCGAGATGAAGGCATCTGCCCAGTCGGGCGCGGTGGGTTCGTCGGGCAGACCACGCGCGGCGCGCACCAGAGCCGTCGCGTAAAATGGGCCTGAAGTGCCGGCGACGGCACGACCCAGCGCTGTTGCCATCAGCATCAGCGCCGCGGCGGGCGTGGTCCAGGCCCTATCCGGCAGCGCGAGGATCGCCGCGCCGCCGCGCGTCATGCTCAACCCAAGGTCTCCATCGCCGGCGGCGGCATCCAGCGCCGTCAACTGCGCCTCCGCGCCGGTCATCGCCTCGGCCGCTTTCAGCGCCGCGCGCCGCACCGCCTGCCCGGCGGGAGTGGCGGCCGGTACCGAGAGCGGCGGCGGCACAGGAGCGGCGGAGAGGGGCCGCACAGGCGTAGCCTCGGCCAAGCGACCGCTGCCGGGCCACGCCGGGGCTGTGGTCGGCGCATCCAGCCGCGCGAGCCGCGCGTCATCGACCCGCAGAACGCTCAGCGATACCCCCGGCATTTCCAACGCGGTAAGCAGGTTGCCCGACCAAGCTCGCGCCACCTCTAAGCGGCGCGCCCGCAGCACGAACAATGCCCGGCGCGCGACGATCGCGAGTTCCATCGACGGGGTACCGCCCAGTCCGTTCACCAAAAGGGCCACGCTCGCGCCGCCCGGCGGCGCGAGATCGGCGAGGATCGTATCCAGCAGCTCGTCCACCACCGCATCGGCGGGCAACAGCTTCGCGCGGCGTATCCCGGCCTCGCCATGAATGCCAAGGCCCAACTCCATCTCGTCGTCGGCAAGCACGAAGCCGGGCTGCCCACCGGGCACGGCGCAGGCGCCGAGCGCCACGCCCATGGTGCGGACCACCGCCGCCGCCGCACGCGCCTCAGCGGCTACAGAGGCAAGATCCAGACCGGCCGTCGATGCCGCCCCCGCGACTTTGTGCACCATGACCGTACCAGCGATACCACGGCGTCTCGCCGGTTCCACCGTGTCGCGCAGCGCTACGTCGTCAGCCACGACCACGGTTTCGACCGGAATGCCCTCCGCGCGCGCAAGCTCGGCGGCGAGGCCGAAATTCAACCGGTCGCCGGTGTAATTTTTGACGACCAGCAGCGCGCCGGCCGGCCCGGATGCGACGCGGATTGCGGCCAGCACCGCCTCGACGGGAGGTGAGGTGAAGACGTCGCCCGCTACCGCGGCATGCAACATCCCGGCGCCGACATAGCCCGCATGCGCCGGCTCATGCCCGCTGCCGCCACCGGAGATGATCGCGACTTGCCGGTCGTCCGGCGGGGGCAATTCGGCGCGCAACACGACGTTCTCGCCGGCCAGCAGCGCTTGTCCCGCATGCATGCCAACCTGCCCTTCCAGCATTTCGCGAACCACCGCGCGCGGGTCGTTGATCAGCTTCTTCATGGTGCTCCCCCGATTACTTGGTCATCTGAAGGGCGTTCCGCTATCTAAGGGCGCATTGTAACAGTCGCGCGTGAATGCCTGATCGGCCGGCTACGATCCGCTCTTTATCTCGTCACCGTCGGACGTACGGCCGGAGCGGCTGAAGGCGGCGCAGATCGTCGCCCGGCTCGATCGCGAGTTCGCCAGTCACTTCAGCGTCGAAGTCGTACTGTGGGAACGCGGGCCGCTGATCGCGGCCCACCACTTTCAGGACCCGGAGAACATTCCACAGCCGCGCGGCATGGACATCATCGTCGTGATCCTATGGTCGCGTGCTTTTGCCGGTGGAGCGGTTTCGCGGGGCGATTATCGGCGGACCGGTGACCGGTACCGAACGGGAGTTCGAGGACGCACTCGCCAACGTCCGCGAAACCGGCGGCATTCTATTGCGACACGGGTTCCGCCATCCGGAGCCGGCACCTATTGGTTCCGGCGCGGCCGCACTGGTCAAGGTCGGCCAAAGGCCGTTTCAAAAGGGGTCCGAGTGTGGGGCGCGGCGATCGCCCGCGGCGGGTACTATCGGTAGGGCCGCGTGATCCCGTTCGCGTTGGCCCTACCGACGGGTCGTAGAACTAGGTCGATTTTAGCACGAGCGCGGAACATGCCTCGACCAGATGGGCATCGGGCGAATAGCCGCCCGGGAGGGTGACCCAATCCTTCGGAAACTGCTCGTTACGTTTCCATGACTCGGCTCTCGCGAGCGCCGCCTTTTTTACCGCGGCATCTTGCTGAGCCAGGAACTTGCCGGCACAGATCGGGGCGAGGGCGGAAACGACCGCCGTATCGGACTGCACCGCCGCCTGCTTCTGAGCGGTCCCGGCACTCGTCCAGCCAAAGACGAATGCAAGAACGACCCACCAAGCGATTGCCCCACCAGCCGCGCCCCAGAGGACCGGCCGTGTTCCCGATGGTAACTTCATAATTTAAACAGCCTTGTTCGCGGGGCACGATGATTCGTCTCCCCAGCCATGCAACAGTAGCATAGGACATGGCCCGAGGTCTTGCCTTTGTGGTCGGTGGCGCACGTAGAGAAAGGCGCGAGAGCCCCGTTAGCAAGAAGTACCTAATAACTATGACATTTTTTGCAAATAATGTGAGATCACATTGTAAACATCTGCGACGTACCCCATATGTGGCCGACGAGTTCAGCCGCGGACGCGGCGTCAAGCATTGGTCCATCATCCATCAACCGGGCGGCAATGACGATCAGCCCGGCGGAACCGCGCTGATCGCTCTTACCGATTGCGTCGTCGGTAGTAGCCCAGCATCCGCGATTGGCGCCCGCGCCGAGGATCCGTTCAAAATGGCAAAACACGTGCATGTGCGAGTCCAGCCTCCTGCCGCCGACGCAAGGCACGCCGAGGCCGCCAAAACCACGCGACTGCGCGCGCTTCGGCTGGAAAAGGAAGCGGCCGACAGGGAGGCCGCGAGCCGCGCGGCGGCCCTAACTGCGGCAGCGCCGCGGCGTGCCCAAGCGTCGCGGTCCGCGCCGCGCCCCAAGGCCTCGACGCCAGGCGGCCCTCTGATTGACTGATCTTCCTGATGGCCCGAGAAACCGGGATCGCCATATCAACATACCTACGCTAGGCTCATCAGATGAGATCAGGATCGGATCAGCGGTCTCGTGATCGCTTTAACGGCAGCAAGCCGTCACCGCAGGCGCGCATGCCCCAACAAAATCGCACCCGCGACAGCAACGGTCCCAACACAAGAATCCGCGGTAATTCGCATCAGATCTACGAGCGATATGTCACCCTCGCGCGGGAGGCGGCGATCGAAGGCGATCGCGTCGCCGTCGAGAATTTCTACCAGCACGCGGAGCATTATTTCCGCATCAGCAATTCGGGCCATGACGGTGATGCGCGGGAAACTCAGCGGCCGATCGCGTCAGTGGCATCCGAGCCTGGATCAACCGAGACCGGCGTGGGGGCCTCGCAACCTCGCTGGGACGCCGATCGGCGAGAGGACGGCATCCTTTAGGCGGGGCAGCCCGCCAGGATATCCAACGTGAGGGAGCTTATTATGGCAAAAGGGCAAAGACGGTCCAACCGAGAAGCCAAAAAGCCGAAGCAACCGAAGTCTGAAAAGAAAAGTTCGGCCCCTGCGACGGTTCTCGCGCCGGAGCGCAATCCGATAAAGGGGCAAAGAGATCGCTAACCCCGACATCGATACTGCAACATCACTGTAGCTGCGAAAATCATGCGCCGGCTGTTCGCACCCCTGCGGCCCGACCTTGATAGTTTTCTCTTCGCCGCGGTGGGAGAGGAAATCGACGGGATTCCGCTGAGCATGATTTCGGCGCTGACGCGGCTCGGCCTCGATCCCTGGGATGAAGCTAGCCGGCTTGCTTCGCTGGGAAAGCAAGAGGCCATCGAGCAATTGGCCCGCATGATCGGACGCCTGCCTGGGGCGATATGGCCGGCCGTGGAGGTCGCGAAAATAGCTAGGGGGTTGGTCGATCTGTTACCGAGACGCGACACCACTACCCTCAGGCCGGCGGAAGTTCGACCCCCGGGGCGCGGCAACGCCGCATCCGGTCGCATTAAATTGTGGCTGATCGGCCTGATCCTCGCGGCGGCCGCACTGGTCGGCGTGATCGGGATTGGAGGATTACCGTTCGCCGGTCACCAGCCTCCCGAAGCGGCGCCCACGACCGAAACACCCAAATCGTCAAGATAGAGAGAAGGGATTGGCGGCCCGCCTACGAGGAAGCTCGTGCGCGCCGCCGACGGTTTTTCGCTTTCAGCATGCCCTTGCGCCGGTTGGCCCGGGCGTGTGTTCGGGGCTGCCGCTGTTGAGTTCGCTTCATCTATCCACCTGCATGGCCTTGCGCGAAGGCATCCCTAGCACGCCCATGCCCGACTGGCGAGGGTTAGCGGCCGATGCACCGCTGGCTCGCCGCCCCTACTGCGCCGGCGGAAAATATGGCGCACGCCCGTACGTGCGCATCAGCCAGACGCGCAGGTGCCGCAGTGCCGCTTGGGCGATCTCGCCGGGGCGCGCCACGGTGTCGTGGAAATGCAGCGTGTACGTCGCCGGGACCGCGATCGGATCGCTCCGCACGCGATCCGTCTCGATCGTCATCCCGGTCGGGAGATGAAGTACCTGGCGGACGGCTCCGCCGTCGAGGATCTCGAAATCGGCGCTCGGATAGTCCCCTGGCATTGATCCCTCTTGGTTGCGGGTGTCTAACGGCCTCCCGCCCGCTGCGGCTCCGCGTGGGCTTGGCGTCGCTGAATCACGGCGAGCACCCTGATCCAGGATTTTGCCTGCGATCCCTGCCCGGCGAGTGCCGCGGTCCGGGCGTTGGCCCGCGCCGCGGTCGCGGCCTCCATGCCGTGCACCTCGATCATGTCGCGGGCCAGCGATTGCTCGTTCGCGTCATCGACGGTTTTCTCCGCGGAATTCAATGGAAAGCCCGAACCGCGACGAACGCCGCCAGGCCCAAGCCGAACAGGATCGGAACGACGATTGGCGGGATGAACCAGGTGTTAATCACGCGCGTCCTGCCTCGCTGATTTCGTAGGGGTCCGACATTGCCACAACGGCCGGCGCCTTCGGCTTCCAGGCTTGCGCGAAACGCCTGACTTCCGCGTTTTGAGTTGGCGTCAGGTGGACGGACACACGCTGGTAGGCGATTTGAGCCTTCTGGAGCAGAGCGCCGCGCAGGTGCACCGTGGCCAGGAGGTACCAGCCGCAGGCCTTTACCGAACTCTCCGGGATGTCGGTTTCGCCCGCGTAGATTTCCGCGAGCTTGATCTGCGCGCGGGGCAAACCCTGTTCGGCGGCGGCCAAAAACCACTTCATCGCCTCCGGTCGGTTGCCCTCGACCGCGTAGCGGCTGTCGTCCAACCCATTTTCGCACATCATTCCGAGATTGAATTGGGCCTCGGCGTCGCCTCGTTCGGCGGCTTGAAGCAGGTGCTTTTTCATGCGAATCGCTCCTCGACAGCGGGGATCGCGGGTGTCGGTCGCCGCGGTCGGGGCACCGCATCTCCCGTCCCTCGGGGAGGCGATGCCCTTTCCACAGCGTCGGTGCGGTGGGAGGCCTAGTAATCCATGCCGTCCATGCCACCCATCCCGCCCATGCCGCCTGGCATCGCCCCGGCGCTCTTCTGCGGGCGGTCGGCGATCATCGCCTCGGTGGTGACGAGCAGCCCGGCGATCGAGGCGGCGCCTTGCAATGCCAAACGCACGACCTTGGTCGGGTCGATGATGCCGGCCTTGACCATGTCGACATAGGTGCCGCTCTGGGCGTCGAAGCCGTGATTGGCCTCGCCCTTGTCCATGAGCTTGCCGACGATGACCGAACCGTCTTCTCCGGCGTTGGCGAAGATCTGCCGTGCCGGCGCCTGCAGCGCGCGACGCACGATGTCGATGCCGACCTTCTGGTCGTCATTCTCGGGGTTAAGCCGGCCGAGCGAGTTTATGGCATAGAGCAAGGTTACGCCGCCGCCCGGAACGACCCCTTCCTCGACCGCCGCCCGGGTCGCATGCATCGCGTCGTCGACGCGGTCCTTGCGTTCCTTGACTTCGATCTCGGTGGCGCCGCCGACCCGGATGATGGCAACCCCGCCCGCTAATTTTGCCAGGCGTTCCTGCAATTTCTCCTTGTCGTAGTCGGATGTGGTCTCCTCGATCTGCGCGCGCAATTGGGTGCAGCGACCCTCGATGGCCGCCTTTTCGCCGGCGCCGTCGATGATCGTCGTGTTCTCTTTTTCGATGCGGACCTTCTTGGCTCGGCCGAGCATGTCGAGCGTGACGTTCTCGAGCTTGATGCCGAGATCCTCGCTGATCACCTGGCCACCGGTCAGGATGGCGAGGTCCTCCAGCATGGATTTGCGCCGATCGCCGAAGCCGGGGGCCTTGACCGCCGCGACCTTGAGGCCGCCGCGCAATTTGTTGACGACCAGAGTCGCCAACGCCTCGCCCTCGATGTCCTCGGCCACGATCAACAGCGGGTCGCCGCTCTGCGCCACCGCTTCGAGCAAGGGCAGGATGACTTGGAGGCCGGACAGCTTCTTTTCGAACAACAGCACGTGTGGGTTGTCGAGCTCGCAGATCATCTTCTCGGCGTTGGTGACGAAGTACGGCGACAGGTAGCCGCGGTCGAACTGCATGCCCTCGACGATGTCGAGCTCGGTTTCGAGACCCTTGGCCTCCTCGATCGTGATGACACCTTCGTTGCCGACCTTTTGCATCGCGTTGGCGATCATCTCGCCGATCTCGCGATCGTCATTGGCCGAGATGGTCCCGATCTGGGCGATCTCGGCGTTGGTCGAGATCTTTTTCGAGACCTTCTTGATGTCGGCGACGACAGCCTCGACGGCCATGTCGATGCCGCGCTTTAGATCCATTGGGTTCATGCCGGCGGCAACCGCCTTCGAGCCCTCGCGCACGATCGCCTGGGCCAACACCGTGGCGGTGGTCGTGCCATCGCCAGCGAGATCGCTGGTCTTGTTGGCGACTTCCTTGACCATCTGCGCGCCCATGTTCTCGAACTTGTCGACAAGCTCGATTTCCTTGGCGACGGTGACGCCGTCCTTGGTGATGCGCGGCGCGCCGTAGGATTTGTCGAGGAGCACGTTGCGGCCTTTCGGACCGAGCGTCACCTTGACCGCGTTGGCGAGAACGTCGATGCCGCGGAGCATGCGGTCGCGCGCGTCGCCGTTGAATCTGATGTCTTTGGCAGCCATGTTCGATATCCCCTGGTTAAGCGGCTTTTTGCGTCGCGACGGCCCGGTCGAGCACGCCCATGATGTCGGTTTCCTTCATGATCATCAGCTCTTCGCCATCGAGCTTGACCTCGGTGCCCGACCACTTGCCGAACAGCACCCGGTCGCCGCTCTTGACGTCGAGCGGGTGAAGCTTGCCGTCTTGGTCGCGGGTACCGGGGCCGACGGCGACGACCTCGCCCTCCATCGGCTTTTCCTGTGCCGTGTCGGGGATGAAGATGCCGCCGGCGGTTTTCGTTTCCGGATCGACACGGCGGATCAGGACGCGGTCCTGCAATGGACGCAGTTTCATGGACGGTCTCCTTGGACCAATGTGAAGGAGGGTTGGCACTATCGAGGGCTGAGTGCCAATGCGCAGTCCGGCACATGGTGCGCGACGCGGGAAAATACAACGGCAAAATACCCAAAGTGATTAATTTATGTCAGCCGAAAATTGGTCGCCCGGGAAATCATTACGCTCGATAGTGTCAAGTTTTTGAAAACGTTGTCCTCGTTTTAATGTTTCAACCATAGAACAAAAAAATTGTAATATTCGCTACCCAGTCCCATATTCGCCACAATAGTATTTTGGTAGGCGGAATATGCCGTTGACACGCGTTGACGAGGCGGTCGCCGAGCGGCGCCGTTCTGTAGAGGCTTTCGCACAGGCGCTCTACGAATCGAGCGACCCGGGTGGGATCTCTTGGGCCAGACGAACGCGCATTGTCCGCGATCCGTGGCTGGTACGGGCCGAGCGGCAGATATCCGGTTCCGGTGACCGATCGTCCTAGCGGCAAATTGACGGCCGAGTGTTCGGCTGCCGTCAGGTGAAGGAGAGAATATTGTCGGTTCGGCTCAAGATAGAGGACAGTCGCGAGGGGCTGGTGGCGACGATTTCCCAACGCGACGATGCCGGAAAGATCACCGGCCGTCCCGCCATCTTCCTCGTCGAAGACAAGGAAGAGGCAAAGCGGAGAGCGAAGGCGCTCGCTCGGACATTGGGGTTGAAGACCTACGGTGTTGTCGACAAGACCAGCACCGCCGGGCCGCCGCGCGCCGCTGTCGGGTGATTTTGATCCGCCAGGCAGCGGAACGAGAGGTATTTTATCCTGGTCGCGCGGGAAGTTCCGTCGGAGATTGACGGCCGGCCGATTTTAGGACGAGATCGATTTTAAAGGAAGGCACGCGGATTTTAAAGGAAGGCACGCGCTTGAATTCATCCGACCCGCGCGATTTGACGCCCCGTTGAGCGAGCCGGCAGAGACGCATCCGGCGATCCCGGATAGCACGGATTCGCGCGACTATCGCCGGGCCACGCTGCCATTCCAAGCGCCGGTCTTGGCACGCAGTATCGGACAGCTCGCCACCTCGTTCGGCGGGTTTTGCGGCACCTGCGCGGCGATGTATCTGTGCTTCGGCCAATTCCCGTGGATCACGGCGCCGTTGTCGCTAGTCGCGGCGGGATTTTTGGTCCGCATTTTCATTATCCAGCACGATTGCGGCCACGGCTCGTTTTTTCGGTCGCGACGAGCAAATGCCGTGATCGGCAGCCTGTGCGGCCTGATGACGTTAACACCGTATGCCTTCTGGCGACGGCAACACGCGCAGCATCACGGCATCTGGAATAATCTGGACCGCCGCAAGGCCAGCGGATTGGACATCTACTCTTCGTGCTTGACCACCGCCGAGTATCTTGGCCTCGGGCGCTGGTGCAAACGCAGGTATCGTTTCCTCAACCATCCCGTGGTGGCCAACATTCTGCTGCCGCCGCTGATCTTTATCGTGCTGTATCGGGTCCCGTTCGACGCGACGACCGGCTGGAAGCGGGAGCGCTGTGCCGTCTATCTCACCGATCTCGCCTTGATCGCCTTGATCGGGGGGCTGGGACTTGTCGTCGGGTACGGGCGGGTCGCGGCCGTCCAGCTTTCAACCATGACCGTGGCCTCGATCATCGGCGTCTGGCTGTTCACGATACAGCACCGGTTCGAAGAGGCCTTATGGGCGCCCGACGCACGCTGGAGCTTTGCCGCGGCGGCGATACGCGGGTCTTCATACCTGCGGCTACCGCGCGTGCTGCAATGGTTCACCGGCAATATCGGCTTTCACCACATCCACCACCTGAACCCGCGGGTACCGAACTATCGGCTCGAGGAATGCCACAACGCCGATCCAAATCTAAGGTCGGCTCCCACCCTGACCCTACGCACGGCCTTGCAAGCGGCACGTTACACGCTGTGGGATGCCGATCTGCGGCGTATGGTGAGGATCCCTCGCTCCTGAGCCGGCTGTCTCAGCGCCGCGGGGCTTCGCCGCCTCGACCATGTGGTGCGCCGGCGCCCCGATGCGATTGACCTTCGGGGTTCCCGCACGCGATCTCGTCGGCGCTCATAAGCGTGCCCGCGACCGAATTTCTTTGCCCGGCACCTCGATGAGACAGAAAATAATCTGCCATAATCTCAGCCAATATGGGTTTATCTTACCTTGCGGACGCGGATGAAGATAAATACAGGCGTATCATGGAAAATGCCGTTTCTTCGACCGTTCCCTCGTACGATCATATCGTCGTCGTAGTTGAAGAGAATCACGGGTTCAATCAGATCATTGGAAATTTGCAGCTTCCCTATATTAATTTACTGGCAAATAGCGGATCGATACTTGCGCAATATTTTGCCATCACCCATCCAAGCCAACCCAATTATTTTGCTCTTTACGCCGGTAGCACGTTCGGCGCGGACAATGGTCACTACCTGGAACCAGACCCGACGCTTGCGACGATTCTGCAGGACAGCGGCAAGACTTTTGTGGGGTACAGCGAACCGGCAACCCCCGCTAGGCACACGCCCTGGGTCTCCTTTCCCGAAGGCACTACGGTAGCACGCGACATCGGCGCTTTTCCCACCGACTTTTCTCTGCTCCCCACGGTTTCGTTCGTGGTCCCCGATCTCGCCAATAGTGGACACGACGGCGATCTCCCCGCTTCGGACCAATGGCTGCAATCGCATCTCGACACATATGCTCGGTGGGCGCCAACCCACAATTCACTGCTGGTGATCGTCTGGGACGAAGATGACTTCTCCGGAGCCAACCGGGTCCCCGCCATCCTCTACGGTGCGAACATCAATCTCGGCATCTACGACGATTACTACACGCATTACGATCTGTTAAGCATGCTCCTCGGCGCATCTGGGTTGAGCGGACCGAACGGCGCGGCTACAGCCGCCGGTATCGGCAACGGCGTCTTCTATAATGTGCTGACCGGAAATGCCGGCGATGATGCGCTGACCGGGGGGTCGAGCAACTTTGCGCTTTACGGTTACGCCGGAAACGACGTCCTAACGCCCGGTGACGGAAACAACGCGCTGTACGGCGGCGCGGGGTTCGACGAGGCGATCCTGCTCCTTTCCCACGGCGGCTTTACGTCAAATACATTCAACCCCCAAACCGGTGCTGGAACCCTGTCCGGCAGCGGGCGAAGCGAAGTCGTC
>Ga0080064_1000780_pt1 | contig 75816 bp, 71 predicted proteins | sample Subgrocontami54m_FD_69260 | JGI IMG/M metagenome (GOLD analysis project Ga0080064, IMG submission 69260) | Subsurface groundwater microbial communities from S. Glens Falls, New York, USA - GMW46 contaminated, 5.4 m (SPADES assembly) (version 2) ...
CTTGCTGAAGCTGAAGTAGAGTATGTAGAAAACCATAAATCGCCCAGCATATATGTTTCATTTCAGGTGACTAAGCTTTCACGCGCTGCAAAAAAACTGGAAAAGTTTAGAGATTTAAAAGTAATGATCTGGACTACTACTCCATGGACGATTCCAGGAAATATGGCTGTTTGTTTAAATAAAGATTTTGAATATGTGGTTGTACAGTCTCAAAAATTTGGACATCTTTTATTAGCAAAAGATCTTTTAGCGGAGTTCAATAAAAAGATTAGTGAAGAGTGTAGTGTAATTGAAAGCTTAAAAGGAAAAGATTTAGAAAATACTGTTTGCAAGCATCCGTTTTATGAGAGAGAAAGCCCAATAATATTGGGTGAGCATGTAACTTTAGAAACAGGTACTGGCTGTGTGCATACTGCTCCAGGACATGGTCTGGAAGATTTTTCTGTAGCTCAGAAATATGGAATTAAAGTTATTTCACCTGTTGATTCTAAGGGACTATTAACAGAAGAAGCCGGTGAGAACTTAAAAGGTTTATATGCTCATAAGGGCGGCAATCAAAAAGTTATTGAACTTTTATCTCAAGTAGGAGCTTTAATCCATCAGGAAGATTATTATCACAGTTATCCTCACTGCTGGAGATCAAAAACTCCTATTATGTTTCGTGCAACGGAACAATGGTTTTGCAGTGTTGAAAAATTTAGACAAAGAGCACTTGAGGAAATTGACAAAGTTAAATGGATACCTCAAATGGGTAGGAATAGAATCTATTCAATGGTTGAAGGCAGAACAGATTGGTGTATAAGCAGACAACGTGTATGGGGTGTGCCAATTCCAGCTTTTTATTGTTTAAAGTGTAATAAAGAACATTTGAATAAAATTATCATTGAAAATGTTGCAAAGTTTGTAGAACAAAAAGGTACAAATGTTTGGTGGGAAAAAGATTCAAATGAACTTTTACCTCCAGATTACAAATGCTCATGTGGAAATACAACTTTTAAAAAAGAGACAGATATTATGGATGTCTGGTTTGATTCAGGCTCAACTCACTATTCAGTAATTGACCAAAGGGAAGAACTAAAAGGAATTAGAGATGTAATGTATTTAGAAGGCAGTGATCAACACAGAGGATGGTTTCAGTCTTCACTTTTAACTTCTGTAGCAATTAACGATAAAGCACCATATAAAACAGTTCTTACTCATGGTTTTGTCCTGGATGAAAACGGCAGAAAAATGTCAAAGTCAACAGGTAATGTAGTTGATCCTGAAAAAGTAATTAGTGAGTATGGTGCTGATATTTTAAGACTTTGGGTTGCCAGTACTGACTATTCTTCTGATATGAGAATTGGTCAGAATATGCTTAAGCAACTGGCTGAGGTTTATAGAAATATTAGAAATACTGCAAGATTTATTTTAAGTAATTTGTATGATTTTGATGAATCTAAAGATAAAATTCAATATGAAAAATTGTGGAGTGTTGATAAATATGCACTTTACAGGCTTGAAAAAATAAAAGATGAAATTACAAAAGCTTTTGAAAAATATGAGTTTTATAGGTATTATCAAATACTTCAAAATTATTGTGCAGTTGATTTATCAAGGGTTTATTTTGATATTGTCAAAGACCGTCTTTATACAGGGAAAAAGTCATCAAGGCAGGCTGTTCAGTTTGTTCTAAAAGAAATCTTGGGAGCTTTAGTGCCAATGCTTTATCCTGTTATGCCTCATCTTGTTCAAGATATATTGAATCACTTCCCATTAGGTTTAAATAAAAATATGAATTCACCGATATTTTTAAATTGGCCTTTGATTAATACTGATTTGAATAGTGATTATGGATTTAATAATGTAAATTGGCTTAGGGATTGTATCTTGGGAAAAATAGAAGAATTAAGACAAGAAGGATTAGTTGGCAAATCTACAGAAACAAAAGTTCATTTATTCCCGAAAAATGAGTTTTGGTATAAATTGGAAAAAGAGTATGAAAATACAGAAAGGAATGAATTATCATTAATTTTTATAGTGTCTAAAGTTATAATCCATGAATTAAATGATGATATAAAAAACCATACATTTGACTCTAAAAAAATTATGGAGTTGGCAAATAATTGGGTAGTCGTTGATCTGGCTGACGGCACAAAATGTCCCCGCTGCTGGAAGTATTCCACTGATATAGGTCAGGATTTAAAACATAAAAGTGTTTGTGTGGCTTGTGCAAAGGCAGTTGAAGGTTTAGATTGAGATTGCTTTCTTTACAGCATCCTTAGCATTTTTTGCAATAATTATTTTTTTATCTATTTTTGCCCATTTGCTTTTAAGTGCAATAATCTTTTTGTTATAGAGCAAAGCATATGCTAATTCACTTAATGTTCCATAGCTTCCACCTATCATAATTACTGCTTTGCCTGAATTCTGAACAATATAGTTTCTGGAATGGTTCAGACCGGTTGGAATAACTATATCTAGGTATTTATTCCCATGCTCTGCTTGTCCTTCCAGGAGAATACCAACTGTTAAACCACCCTGTCCTTTTGCACCTTTGCAGGCTGCTTCCATGATTCCACCCTTACCGCCACATACCAGTACATAACCAGCCTTTGCAATTTCTGCACCGGTTTCATATGCAAATTTTTCTAAAATTTTATCTTTTGTCCCGCTTCCAATAACTACTATTTGTTTATTAAATAAACTCATTTAATTTGTGCTTGATTCTTTATCAACTTTTTTATATTCTCCTGCTGTAACTGTATTTAATTTGTCGGGATAAAAATATTTTTTTATTGTGACATTTATTTCTTTTAGTTTAAGTGAATTGATTATCTGAGGATAATTATTTATATAGTTTTGTCCAAGACCATAGAATTCTATTCCTGCGAAAGTGCTTCCAATGTTTTTATTTGTTGAAAGGTTTCTTGAAATAAATGAGTCAATTAATGAGGCTTTAGCTTTTCTAAGCTCTTCTTCTGTAATTCCTTTTTCAACAAACTTATGATATTCCTCTTTAATTAGTTCAATTGCTTTATCTACATTTTCAGGATTTGAACCAAAATAAATTCCAAATTCTCCTTTTCCGTATGAAGCACTGATATAAGAATAGACTGTATAAACAAGCCCTGAATTGTCTCTTACAACCTTGCTGAGTCTGCTTGCAAGTGAACTTCCACCGAATATATAATTTGCAATATGTGCCTTATAAAAATCAGGACTGGTTCTGTTTATATTTCCTGCATGCCCAAGAAAAACATCAGTTTGTGTTTTGTCCTTAATTACTATGTTGTCTGATTTAGTGTTCTCTCTTAGTAAAGTATCAGGTATTTTTATAGCAACTTCTTCTTTTTTTGCACTGGTATATAATCCCTTTTCAATTTGTTTAATTAAGCGGTTAAGTTCTTTTTGATTTAAGTTTGTAACTATAGTAATTATCGCTCTGTTGTTTTTTACTAATTTTTCATGATCTTTAATTAATGACTCTCTGTTTATCTTTCTAATTAGTTTTATATCTGTATCGAAATCATTTGAATAATATGGATGGTCTTTAGGGTATATGAGCTGTGTAAATCTTCTTCTTGCAATTTCCTGAGGATTATCCTTAGTTTCAATAATTTCAGCTATTAATCTTTCTTTTTCATTTTTAACCTCTTTTTCTGTTAGTACAGGGTTGTTAAGTAAATCTGTTAAAAGATTTATAGTCTCCGTTAAGTTGTCGTTTATAGTGGCAGCTTTAAATTTAAAGGATTCTTCATCGCATGAAAAATCAACTTCTGAACCTGTAGAATCAAGAAGTTCTTCTATCTGATCTTTTGTGTAGTTTTTACTTCCCTTTTCCAAGGTTCGTGAAATAATTTCACAATTAAGTTCATTTTCTTTTGGTATTAAACTGCTTCCTCCTTTTATTACACCTGAAATATATGTTACTGGCAGATCATTTTTGTTATATACCACAATAGTGGAACCATCTTTTAGATTTCTTTTTGTGTATGTAAAGTTAAACTTGTTAGTGCTGTTTGATATTTTTGAATTAGTTACTGAGGGAGCTTGTTTTGGTTTTGTATAGTGTTGTGAGCGGCTTATACTTAAAGGTTGCGCCTCATACTTCATTCCTTTTTGTATTTTTGGAATAAAATAGCCAATAGTTCTGTTTCCCTTTTTGAAATAAATTTTTAATGCATTTTCCACATCTTCCGGCTTCACCCTTGATATTTCATCTGTCCAGGTAATGGACTGTTTCCAGTTATTTATGATTTCAAAATATCCGATATTTAATACCTGATGTAAAGTTCCATCAATTCCAAATAAATAACTTGCTTTAATTCTGTTTTTTGCTGCATTGATTTCTTTCTCGGTCGGTGGATTTGAGATTAATTTATCAATTTCACTTAAAATTATTTTTTTTATTTTTGCATGAGATGCTTTTGGTGTAAGTGAAACAAGAATGTAAAATAATCCCGGATCAGCATTTATCTCAGCACCACCTGATATATCTGTAGCAAATCCTTTTTCAACTAAAGCTTTCCTTAGCCTGCTTTTATTTCCCTTGATTAATATTTCCTCGATTATATTTAATGGGTAAATATCTCCGTGTTTGGCATCAACTGTATGATATGCAATTTCTACCAGTTTAAATGTGCCAGCTCTTTTGACCTTAAAATGCTTTTCTTTTGTCTGAGGATTGTCTCTTAAAGTATCATCTGGATTGCCCGGATTTTCGTTCTTTATATTTCCAAAATATTTATCAATTAATCCAAGTGCTTTTGCTTCATTAAAATCTCCAACTAGCACTATAGATGCATTATTAGGGCTGTAATATTTGCTGTAAAAATTATACATTTTATTTCTGTCAATATTTTTGATGTCATCTTTATAACCTATGGTTGGGTTTTTATATGGACTAATTTCATAAGCTTTTGATCTAAGTGTGTGATCTAGAAGTGTTACCGGATTATTTAAATCCCCTTCTAGCTCTGACAATACGACTGTTCTTTCAAGATTTAGCTCGCTTTCATCTAAAATTGAGTTTTTAAATCTGTCAGATTCAATCTCAATTACTTTTTCCAGGTGTTTTGGTGAAATCGTTTCATAGTACACAGTACAGTCTATTGATGTAAACGCATTATAAACACCGCCAAGGTTGTTTATTATTTCTGATATTTGCCCTTTTTTGATTTTCTTAGTTCCTTTAAACATCATATGTTCAAGAAAGTGTGCAAGTCCGTACTCACCTTCTTTTTCATTTCTTGAACCTGCTTTTTGCCATACAGAAAATGTTACAAGTGGTATTGAATGATTAACTTTAAAAAGAATCTTTAGTCCGTTTTTTAGTTTGTACTCCTTAATGCCGCTTTTTTCTGTGATAAAAGTTATTGAAGAACTTTCAGGTTTTTTTACTGGTACTAATGATTTGCTTTTATTCATTGATGTTAAAGAAAATACTGCAGATAACCCTAAAATTACTAAAATATTACTTTTTAGTTTCATTTTTAATTTATAATACTATCTGCATAATCTGAAGTTTTGGTTATCTATGGATTTATTATAAATAACTTGATATGAAAAAGATATTGATTATATTTCTTTTAGCCTTCTTATTGTCAACAGGCTACTCAATAGCTAAAAATAATGTAAGTCATAATTCAATCAAATTTGCATATATCACTGATTTAAATTTGTATCCTACGCCTGGTGCTAGTTTTAAAGAGAAGCATCTGGTTGAGATGAAAAGAGGGATACTTTTGTATGAGAATCAGGCTGTTTTTCAGGATATTATAAGACAAATTAATCTCCAAATTAAGCCTGACATCGTTATATTTGGTGGCAACAACATCTTTAAACCACGTGATGCAAAATCATTTTTGCCAGGGAGTGATTACTTACAACTATTCCTGGACATGGCTAGTGAAATTAAATCTGAAATACTCCTTATATTTGGAATAAATGAAATCATGTCCAGGGAGAAGGAAGATTTGCTAAACATATTAAATTCATTTGGAGTTAGCGCAAATGATTATTGGTGGTCATATAAATTTAAAAATTATAATTTTATTGGACTTGACAGTGAATTGTTTTTCTTAAAAAGTCATTTAGCAAATAAACAACTGGAATGGTTTAGTAAAAACCTTTCAGGGAACCAGGATTCAAAAACAATTGTACTTCTGCACAAGCCTTTAATATATCCTGATGGCCGTATAATTCCAGGTGAATCTACTAAACGTTTTTTTGATATTGTGGCTAAAAATCCACAGGTAATCCTTCTTTTGTCTGGTGGCTCATATTTAAACCGTGTTAAACTTTTGCAAAATGTAGTTTATGTATTAAGCCCAAGTCCGGTGGTCTTTCCATGCGGGTTTAAGGAGATTGAAATTAATAAAGGCATTATTCGTATCAAAACTGTAAACATTCCATTAAAAGGGGTGATAAAGAAGGCTGAATCTTCTTTAAAAGATTCTGAATTTGCCAGGAGCATGTATCCTGATTCTCCCAAAAAAGTCTTGGGCTATGTTACTGGCACAGGCTTTGACATTAATGCTTCCATAAAGATCTCAGACTTAAAACCTGATTTAAGAAATCGTTAAAAATTACTGGGTATTATTTAAGTACATTGAGACTGAATTGAAATACTTTTATGACAGAATGCTTTAAAATTGTTGTTTTAATATTTTGCTTTTTATTATTGCAGCTGCCAGTTTTTCCCAGTATTGAGAAGGTTGATGGGTTGGAATACGATATAAGAGTAATTGATGATGTACCTTTACACCATGCAATTTCCAAGAGATTTGATTTGTATGAAATATATTTTGAAAATAGATCTGATAAAACATTTTCTGTCCCAGGATACAGCATAGATTTGGGTGTAAGCTATAGCAATATTGCTGAAGTTAATTCTTTGGTTAAGGATAAATCTAATAAAAATAAACTTGCTGTTCTTAATATTGCTGCTGGTGCAGCATCACTTGCTTTTGGAGGGATTGCAAGAACTGCTGCAAGTACTGTTAGATCGGTGGGTTCATTTAAAAGAAATAGTTCTAACTTTGCAGATAACAGTAGTTTTTTGGCTCCTGGAAGGACATATGTAATATATCCTGGAGATGGTTTAAGTTTGTTATTGTTTGTGGATAAATTTTTAAATCAGCCCCCAACTATTTTCAGGTTTATATGCCGGGAGGAAGACAGCGGGACAAATTATATTGTTATGAATAAAGAGTTAAAACTTAGAGAGGGTAATAACAAAAATGTGGAACTACAGGAAAGAAAAACAGATGAAGAAAATATAATCGCAGCTCCTGAAAGTAATTTATATAAATAACTATATTTCCCTGTTTTTACTCTTTGCCCGAATAGTTAAAAATACAATTTACTTATAAATGTATAAATGTTAGTATTTTAAGGTTATGACAACTACACTTGCAAAAGAAGAAGGAATTATTTCACAAATTATTGGTCCTGTTATTGATGTTGAATTTCAGCCTGGTTGCCTTCCTGAAATTTATACAGCACTGGTTATAAAAGGGAAAAACAATATAGGTGAAGAAATAAATCTTACAGCAGAAGTCCAGCAAATTTTAGGTGATAATAAAGTTCGTGCAGTAGCAATGAGTTCTACTGATGGGCTTTCAAGGGGCATAAAAGTTATAAACACAAAGAATCCTGTTACAGTCCCTGTTGGTAATGAAACACTTGGAAGAATATTTAATGTTCTTGGTGATTTAGTTGACGAGGGCGCACCTATTCAGATAAAGGAACGATGGCCAATTCACAGACATGCTCCAAAATTAATAGATCAAAGCACTGAGGTAAAAATTTTTGAAACAGGAATTAAGGTTATTGATTTACTTGAGCCTTATGTAAAAGGCGGGAAGATTGGATTGTTTGGTGGTGCAGGTGTTGGTAAGACAGTTATTATTATGGAACTAATCAATAACGTTGCCAAAGCGCATAAAGGGATCTCTGTTTTTGGTGGTGTTGGAGAAAGAACCCGCGAAGGTAATGATCTCTGGAACGAAATGAAAGAATCAGGGGTTATTGAAAATGTTGCTCTTGTATATGGACAAATGAACGAACCGCCTGGTGCAAGAATGCGTGTTGGGCTTTCAGCGCTGACTATGGCTGAATACTTCAGAGATGTACAGAAGAAAGATGTTTTGTTATTTGTGGATAACATATTCAGATTTACACAGGCAGGTTCTGAAGTGTCAGCTCTTCTTGGTCGTATGCCAAGTGCAGTTGGATATCAGCCTACACTGGCTATTGAAATGGGCGAGCTTCAGGAAAGAATTACAAGCACAAAAGATGGCTCGGTTACATCTGTTCAGGCTATTTATGTGCCGGCAGATGACCTTACAGATCCTGCTCCAGCTACTACATTTGGGCATCTTGACGCATCAACAGTTCTTAGCAGACAGATTGCAGAGCTTGGTATTTATCCTGCAGTTGATCCTCTTGCATCTACAAGTGCTGCATTAAAAGCATCTGTAGTTGGTGAGATACACTACAATGTTGCACGAGGAGTACAGCAAACACTCCAAAGGTATAAAGAGTTACAGGATATTATTGCAATTCTTGGTATGGATGAGCTTGCTGAAGATGATAAGTTAATTGTAAACAGGGCAAGAAGAATACAAAGATTTTTAAGTCAGCCGTTTTTTGTAGCGGAAGTGTTTACAGGTACTAAAGGCAAATATGTACCATTGCAAAAAACAGTTCAGGGTTTTAAGGAAATTCTTGAAGGTAAATACGATCACCTTCCTGAGCAGGCATTTTACATGGTGGGTGATATAGAAGAAGTCAAAGAAAAAGCTGATAAATTATCCAAAGTTCAATAAATCATTAAAATTCAATTTCATATTTAGCAGGTTGTCTCTCTAGAAGATTTTTTAATTCTGTCTCAGGTTTTTTATTTCTATAAATAATGTTATATACACCCTGGGCAATTGGCACATCTACTTTATGCTTTTTTGCAAGGCTAATCATTGATTTTACAGTTTCTGTTCCTTCTGCTACCTGACCAAGTGACTTTAAAATGTCTTTCAGCTTTTTTCCTTTTGCCAGGCTAAATCCTACCCGGTAATTTCTGCTATTTGTACTGCAGCACGTTGCAATTAAATCCCCTATCCCTGCTGCTCCAAGAAGTGTTTTTGCTTTCCCCCCCTCTTTAACTACTATTCTTGCAATTTCAGTCAGTCCTCTGCTGATAAGGGCTGCCTTTGTACTTATATTAAAACCAAAACCATCGGACATCCCTGCTGCAAGTGCAATAACATTTTTTAGTGCACCTGCAATTTCTACACCATTTATATCGTTATTTAAATAGATCCTGAAATGTCTCGATGATAAAAGTTTTTGTAATAAGGTTGCTGTTTTTACACTAGTTGATCCAATTACTGAAATTATTGGTGCTTTTGAGACTACATCCATTGCAATATTTGGACCTGATAAAACTGCAATTGGATTTCTTGGTAGATATTTTTTTAAGATCTGTGAAGGTCTTAAATTCTCATTTGTTGTTATACCTTTTGTTGCACTAAGAATAACGCTGTCTTTTTTTATTTTATAGTTTTTAATTTCCTGAATTGTTGATTTAAACGCATTTGTTGGAACAGCTATAATTAAAATATTACCTTTGTCTACCGTATATCTGAGATCAGTTGTCAGGCGAATATTTTTGTTTAATTTTATTTTTACTGGCCTTAATAATGAATTTGATTTTTTAATTGCATTGTATTCTTCATTGCTGAATGTCCATAGATTTACTTTTATACCTTTTGAGCTTAAAAGCCAGGCTAATGTGCCACCCCAGCTTCCTGCACCAAGTATTGAAACAATTAACGATTTTTCTTTTTTCATTACAAACTTCAATTAAAACAGCTTTGTTTGTTTTTAGAATGATTGTATTTATATAGTTAATAAATGTTTATTGATTATGCTTGTAATATAGTATCCCTGAAATACTTTTTAATCACAGCAAATATAATATTATTAAAGTCTGTTGGTTGCTACTTAGCTTATGCAAAATCTTCAGGTAAGCTATTCAATTAGTAAGATTTTGATGATTCGTTCGGCAAAATCTGTAGAATGTTACAAGAGGTAGACCAGGAGCACGTTGCAAAGCCCGACAAGCGACGACGAAGCGAGGAGGGCGGTGAGTAAAACATGAGCAATTACTTTAAACAAGAATTACCTGGCAAATTATTTACTGTAGAAGGCATTGATGGTTCAGGTAAAAGTACGCAGTTAAAACTTCTGCACCAGTGGCTTCAGAATGAAGGTTACGGTGTATTTTTAAGCGAATGGAATTCTTCGCCGCTTGTAAAAACTACTACCAGAAGAGGAAAAACAAAACAGATACTTACCCCGACTACATTTAGTCTTATACATACTACTGATTTTGCTGATCGTATTGAAAGTGAAATTATTCCCCCGCTAAAAGCAGGTGCAATTGTACTTGCAGATAGATATATCTATACTGCATTTGCACGGGATGCTGCAAGAGGTGTTGATCCAAAATGGGTAAGAAAACTTTATGAGTTTGCTGTTAAACCAACAATTACTTTTTATTTTAAAGTGCCTTTAAGTGTTGCTCTCGATCGGATTTTAAGCAGCCGTGCACAGATAAAGTACTATGAAGCCGGGATGGATTTAAATTTATCAAGTGATATAAAAGAAAGTTTTAAGATCTTTCAGGAAAAAATCCTTAATGAATACGAAAAAATGATTGAGGAATTTGGTCTTACAGTCATTGATGCTACATTGCCAATCAATGATCAGCAGAAAAAGGTCAGAGAGATAGTAATGAAAAAAATAAAAGAACTAAAAAAATTCCCAAAACCTTATTCAAATGCCCCTAGATATTTTGCTAAAAAATAACTCTTTATTCAAGCAGCCAAAGTGGTTGAAACTTTGAGTATGAAACTGGTTTAAATAGCCTGTTGTCTAATACAGTAGGATTTATGTTTTTAACTGCAGCACCTATAAGTGCATCCAGAATTGAAGTGCCTTTCCAGCTTTCTTCAATGGGTATATCTTCCTTGCCATACTTTCTTTTGAGTTCAGGAAATCTTTCTTTGACCAGTTTTTGTGCATGTTTTATTGCCTTATTAAAATCACCAAGATGATCCACTAATCCGATTTTCTTTGCCTGAGCCCCTGTATAAATAAGTCCTTTTGCAATTTCACTAACTCTTTTAACAGGCATTTCCCTGCCTTTAGCAACATCGTGGATGAACTGACTATATGTGTTGTCTAAGAGTGCTTGTAGTATTTTTCTTTCTCCTTCTGTTAGTGGCCTGGTTGGATTTCCAATATCTTTATATTCACCTGATTTAATTACAATTCCCTTAATACCAATCTTTGTCAGAAGGTCATAGAAATTTAAGTATGAAGTTATAACGCCAATACTTCCTGTTAGTGTGCCCCGGTTTGCAAAAATAACATTTCCTGCTGAAGCAATGTAATATCCACCGGATGCAGCTACATCACCCATAGTTATAACAACCGGCTTTTTCTTCTTTGCTGAAAGAATAGCCTGATATAGTTCCTGGCTTGCAGCAACTGTTCCGCCAGGACTATTAATTCTTAAAACAATTCCTTTTACATGTGGATCAGCAGTAGCTTTATTTATGAGTTCAAGTACATAGCTGCTCGAGGTAGTGTCCTTTATAAATGATGAACCTGCACTGTCACTTATAATTCCTTCAAGCTTAATTACTGAAATTCTTTCTCCTTTAAAAGGGCTGTGAATTCCAATTGGTTTAACGGATCGAAAAGTTGAATCAGATCCGTAATTAATCTCAGTTATTCTTGACTGTAGTTTTTCTTTTGGCAAAAATGCATATAAAATAACTGATAATATACAAATTAAAATAATTATTGCTGAAATGTTTTTAACTTTATTCTGCATATAATACAAAATAACATTATATTTTAAACTTGTGGAACTCTTCTAAGCAGGTTTCTTCAAAGTATTACAAATACTTCTTCGCGCGGGGTATTTAAAGTTGTTTTACAATTAATTGTGAACCAGATAGGTCTGATTATCAATTATTATGAACTTTATATTCAAAAGTGTTTTTATTACCAGTGTACTTATATTATTAACTCAGCAGGTGTCCTTAGCTGATAATATGCATATTTCCAACATTTTGAAATTTGAGCAAAAAGACACTGAAAGTAAAACTCCTGTCCCTAATGCACGTACAATATCAGGCAATGAACTTGAAGAACTTGATGAATCAAGTATAACTACAAAAATTTATAAAAGTAATGATCCTGCTTTGGATTTAATCGAAAACGATTCTGAGGTAAATACTACTTCATATTCTGATCTGATTAATAAAGATGAGCTTATCAAAAAGAAAGGCAGCAAGATCGTTGAAAGAAAAATTGCAAAAAATCAAACAAGAAGACATGTTAGTTTTTTTGAACAATTAAAAAGGCTGCTTATGCCCTGGTTTGTTACACTTGTTTTAGCTGTTGGACTTACATTAATTTTTAAATATGTAGTTAAAAAAGCATAGGCTTGTTTTAAACACCGGCATAAGTGAATTCGCTGTCAATATCTTTAGAACAACAATGTTTATATGCATTATCTGTAAGCATTTTGAATCTATCTATTGGAAGATTTTTTCTATGTCTTGCTATTTGAACAATGGATGAAAATGCTCTTGTTAAAGTTCTCCAATGTCTTGGTTCTGATAATGCATATAATCTTCGACAAGCATTTTCTTCGTCATGAGTAACCCCCCTCGTTCTTAGCTTTTCAATTTCACTATTAATACTTTGTCTATGTGCTATTGAACGAAATAAAACCCTAGTTGTGTGAAGAGGTGAAAGGATTGAACCGGTTCTTATGATTCTAAGATCCATAGGGTTTATTTCTTGTTTAATATGATTAAAACTTAAGTTAATTATAATACTGCTTAAATTCTCTGAAAATATGGAGGTCTATATAAAAATGGGCGCTAGAGGACTTGAACCTCTGACCACCTGTACGTCAAACAGGTGCTCTACCAACTGAGCTAAGCGCCCTGGTTTTATAAAACCATAAGCACTTAATTACTATATCAAAGACTTATACGAAGCGAAATTAAAAAGGAAGTCGGTTTATTTATGTTGGCTGGGGTTCACCTTTGCCAACAAATCCATCTGGTATTAGCTGGTACCCACCACCGTATACTGTTTTAATATATCTTTTACTGCCTATTTCTATTCTTGTTCTAAGGTGTCTAATGTGAACTCTTATAGTATCTACATCGTCATCTGGTGAGTATCCCCATACTTCTTCAAGAAGCTTGCTGGTAGTAACTGTTTGTCCATGGTGCTGTAGCAGACAGTGTAAGACTTCAAATTCAATTGGTGTTAGCCTGATAACCTTATCTGTTATTTTTGCTTCTCTGCTTTCTGGTATAAGGGTAATATCTCCAGCATGTAATATTTCAGGAAGCGGGAGAGTAGTTTGAACCTTACCTGTCCGTCTCAATAGTGCTCTTACCCTTACATAAAGTTCGGGTAGTTCAAAAGGTTTTGTTAAATAGTCGTCAGCACCTGCATTAAATCCTGATACTTTGTCCTCAGTTCTAGATAATGCTGTAAGCATTAAAATTGGTATCGATTTTGTGACATCATTTTGCCTTAATCTTTGAGCAGCTGTAAATCCATCTACTCCTGGCATCATAAGGTCCAGAATAATTAAATCTGGAAGTTCTTGTTGGGCTAAAGCAATTCCAGTCAAAGCTTCATTTGCTGCAACTACTAAATGTCCTTGAAGTTCAAGATTAACCTTAATCAATTCAACAATTGAACTATCATCATCAATTACAAGAATTTTGCTCATTTACAGATATCTTTCAAAAAACAAAAATTACATTTTTATATTCTATGTAATACCCAAAGTCGAATGTCGATCTAACTTAATTTTGTGACAAATTCTTTTAACTGTATATGCCTTACAGATAATATAAAATTATCTAAAGCTATAAACTATGAATTTGGCTGTAGATCTCTCAATATTGAAACTTATAAGATTTCTTAGAGTGTTTTTCTACACTTATGTAAATTTAGATAATAAATTCAGTTTTAGAATAATAGATATTAAACATTGTACTGGCATTTATCAGCATCAATTAAAAAAACAGATAGGTAGGTATTTATGAGTTCTAAATTCTTTTTAAAATCAGATAAGTATATATTTTCAGTCCAGAGTATTAATGCATCTTCATTCTTTTCCTGATAGTAGTTTTTTCTTATGCCAATTTGTTTGAATCCATATTTGTTGTATAAATTAATTGCTGCTATATTTGATGATTTAACTTCTAGCGTTATCCATTTAATGTTATATATATATAATATAGATATTAAATTATATAGTAATATATCAGCAATATGCTTTTTTCTATACGAGGGATGAGTTACCATTGTTGTTATATGGGCTTCATCCTCAACTAGCCATGTACCTATATACCCTATTATATCTTTATTATCACTTTTTTCTGCTATTAAATATATAGAATTATCTTTATTCAATTCAGATTTAAACATATCAGCTGACCAAGCATATTTTTGATATGTTAAGGATTCAATATTAGAAATTTCCTTTATTGATGTTAATGTTGCCCTTTTTATATTTATATACATATGCTGATAAATTATGTTATTTAAATAAGCAAAAGAATTATATTTTTATACATTCTGATAAATCTCATTATTACTAAGATTTTTACTACCCTATCTTCATGCTGATAAATTGCATTATTTTAAAGATATGAGATTAATAGTAATGCAACTATATTTAAAACTTTAATCATAGGATTGATTGCAGGTCCAGCTGTGTCTTTATAAGGATCTCCTACAGTGTCCCCTGTGACTGCTGCTTTATGAGCATCTGAGCCTTTCCCACCAAAGTTACCTTCTTCAATGTATTTTTTTGCATTATCCCAGGCACCTCCACCACTTGTCATTGAAATTGCAACAAATATTCCTGTAACAATACTTCCTACCAGTACACCACCAAGAATTTTGGGTGCTGCGTATAAATCAATATGCTTGAACAAAACCATAGACAGAAACAATATTAAAACCGGGGTAAGAACAGGTATCAATGCAGGAAAGATCATTTCTTTTAGTGCACTTTGTGTAACTATATCTACACACGATGCATAGTCAGGCTTAGCAGTATTCTGCATAATACCTTTAATTTCAGCAAATTGTCTTCTCACTTCTTCTACTACCTGTGATGCTGCTTTACCAACAGATTCCATTGCAAGTGCAGCAAATAAAAATGGAATTAACCCTCCAATAAATAATCCAACAAGTACAAATGGATCGCCTAAATCAAAATTTATTGCTTGTCTACCGGAAGATATAAGATGATCCCTTAAATCTTGTGTATATGATGAAAACAAAACAATAGCAGCAAGTCCGGCTGAACCAATGGCATAGCCTTTTGTAACTGCTTTTGTGGTATTTCCTACTGCATCAAGAGGATCAGTAACATTCCTAATCTCCTTTGGCAATCCAGCCATTTCTGCAATACCACCTGCATTATCAGTTATTGGACCATATGAATCAATAGCAACAATTATTCCAGTCATTGATAACATAGACATCACAGCAAGTGCAATTCCATAAATCCCAGCCAGAGAATATGATGAGATAATTCCAATAACAATAGTAATTACAGGCAATGCAGTGGATTTCATTGATAAAGCTAAACCTGCAATTATATTTGTTGCATGCCCTGTAACTGATGCCTGGGCAATAGTCCGAACAGGCTTAAAGTGCGTAGATGTATAGTATTCAGTAATCAAAACAAGAAGAGCAGTAATAATCAGCCCAATTAAAGAAGCAATATATAACTTTAATGGACTTACACCTAAATTGGACATCAAATATTTTGTAGCAGGATAAAACATAATCGCTGAAATAATTCCACTTGCAATTACTCCTTTATATAAAGCACCCATTATATTTTGTGATTTATCAAGTTTTACAAAAAAAGAACCAATTATCGATGAAATTATTGAAATTGCACCAAGCACAAGGGGATAAATAAGAGGGTTTAAATTTCCTGCAGCAATAAATTTATTAAATTCAATTGAACCAAGAAGCATTGCTGCAATTGCAGTTACAGCATAGGTTTCAAACAAATCTGCAGCCATTCCGGCACAATCACCAACATTATCACCAACATTATCAGCAATTACAGCAGGATTTCGTGGATCATCTTCAGGGATTCCAGCTTCAACTTTTCCTACTAAATCTGCACCCACATCAGCAGCTTTAGTATAAATACCTCCACCAAGTCTTGCAAAAACAGATATTAAGCTGCCACCAAAACCAAGTCCAATAAGAGCTCTGACATTCTCTGTAATTTTTGAAGGATCCCAGATTTGAAGCAAATAAAAATATCCTGATACACCCAAGAGCCCTAAACCAACAACCAATAGACCTGTAACTAAGCCACCTTTAAATGCAACATCCAATGCTTTTTCAAGTCCGCCATAAGCAGCCTGTGCACATCTGACATTTGCTCTTACAGAAACATTCATACCAATAAATCCGGTTAAAGCACTAAAAAATGCACCAATAACAAAGCCCAGTGCTGTATGAAGTCCCAATGTAAAATAAAGTATTACTGCCAGGACCAAACCAACTATTGCAACAGTTTTATATTGTCTATTTAAATAAGCACTTGCTCCATCCTGAATTGCTTTAGCAATTTCCTGCATTTTTGCATTACCTGGATTAAGTTTTAATACAAGCACACTTAAAAATAGACCAGCAATAATTGCTAAGACAGAACACCCAATAACCATTAACACAAGCTGATTATGCATAAACTACTCCTAATTTTTTGATTTAAGACAAACATAAGTATTAAAATAATATTTTAGTTTGCATTGTCTGAGATATGATAACTATTTAAGCGGGTACATAACAAGTAAATAATTTAGAATGTAACAGAAAGAATGACAACAAGAACAACACTTAGAAGAGATTTAGCAGATCTTAAGCAAAAAATATATTTGCTTGGCGAAAAATGTATTGAGATTTCTGGGCTACACACATCATTGCTTGAAACTCATAATACAAACCTTGAAAACTCATTAATTCAAATATCAAGTGAGGTAAAAAAAGAAAGCAAAGAACTTAATGATCAGTGTTTTATGGTATTAACTTTGCAGCAGCCCTTAATAAAAGACCTAAGGTTTGTTATTGGTTCATTACAAATTGTGCTTAATTTAGAGAAAATTTCAGAGCAATATATTAGTACACTACCTCAAATTGTCGAAGTTAATGTATTGAAATCTGACCTTAAAGAGCAACTTTTAAAAATGTCTGAAAAAGTTCAGGAATTAATGAGAAATTCATTAACCTTATATCTTTCTACAAACACAGACTCAATTCAGTATATTGATAAAACATTATCTGAAATTGGATTCCTTCATGATGTCTTATACAAACAAATTTTAAATGAATTGGCAGTTGATAGTGGACAGAAGGCAAAGGTTGAAGCACAACTACTTGCAACGGTAAGATCACTTGAAAAGATTTCTGATTCTGTACAGAACATTATTGAACAGGTAAATTATATAATTCACGGCAAAGCTGAGACACAAAACACTTAAATTAAGTTGGTCTCAGAACTTGCACCTTAAAAGGGTTTGTAAATCCTGGATCCTGAGTCTCAATCTGCATAACTATTTTTTGACCATTAAAGAATTTCTCAGAATAATATTTTTCAAGTTCAATCAAAACATCATCCCTCAACCATGTACCAGGTTGCAAATTATAAAATTTTCCTTCAAATTCAGTATTGAGTGACAAAGATCTAAACTGACTTAATGCTTTTTGTGATATTGGCTTAAAATAGGTTTTTATCCGGGTAGCCAAGCTATCAACATTTTCCAAATCAACAAAGAACAACTGATCAGATGGTTCTGAAAACTCAATTATTACAAGATCAAAATTGCCTTCCTCACTCAGATGCAGTAACCATTTCGCCCTTACTATATTTAATATTTTCAAGAATTCCTGATACTCCTTTACAGAGAATTTTAGTTTGTCTGAGTTATCATCAAAAAGATTTAAATCATATGTCCAGTTTTGTTTAAAGAATGATGCTTCATAAGAAAAAGTATTTGCTATTGAGGTGAGTGATGATAGCGCATCAGCACCAAACGGTGATTTATTAGAACGCAGCGAAAAACCTCCACCCTGAATAAAGAAATTTCCTGTGTATAATAATTTAGGCATCTTGCCGTCTTGAATATAAATAGCCCATGATGACTTAACTAGATTATTGGTTGAGTAAAAGTTTTTTAACGATGGGAAACTGATTTTTATTTCCTGTACAGGCAAATTTAACCCGTATGCAAGCATTTCCTGAATTTGATTAATATGTTCATCCAGGTAACCTGCAGAAGCATTAAATAAGAGCTGATTTTTATCTTCATTTTCCATGTAATTTGTTACATAGCTTACTGGATAAGGATGATCGATTGGTTAAGAAGACTCACAAATTCATGATTTTGTTAAAAAGCATAATAGCCATTTAAGGTAATATTCAGGGTTAGTTTATATAAAATCTTATTATTTCTAGGGTTATCTCGAATAGAACTCGACTATAAGCCTTTCATTAATATTTACAGGGATCTCACCTCTTTGAGGCATTTGAACAAGCTTTCCCTTAAATGTATTTTTATCAACTGAAACATAACTTAAAACCTGTGGAGTATTTTTCATTGAGTTTTTTACAGCTTCTATTTTTTGTGCATTTTCTTTCAGTGCTATTTCAGTACCTGGTTTTACTGCATATGATGGTATATTAATTTTTTTATTGTTTACTAAAACATGACCATGAGATACTAACTGTCTTGCCGAAAAAAGAGTAGGAGCAAAACCCATTCTATAGACAACATTATCAAGTCTGGTTTCTAACAACTGGATTAAGATTTCGCCTGTAGGACCTTTTGTTTTATTGGCTTTCAGGAAGTATCTTCTAAATTGTTTCTCCGGTATTGAATATGAATGTCTTAATTTTTGTTTTTCATGAAGTAAACTACCATATTCCGAACTTTTGGATCGTTTCAATCCATGCTGACCTGGTTGGTAAGGTCTTTTATTAATTTCAAACATTGGCATCCCGGAAAGTAATTCACCATACTTTCTGGATAATCTATCTTTTGGGCCTGTGTATCGCATATTTTTACTCTGAATAAATCAGGCTTTTAATATTAGCATACAACCCCAAAGAATTAGGTGTAATACCACTAACACTAAAAAGTTATTACATGAAACCTAAAGCATTAAGCGGTTAAATAAACCTTTTTTATCTTTATTAGTATCCTTTTTTTGATTTGTTTTTAAAATAGCACTTGTTTCCAAAGTAATATCCAAATAATTAACTTCAATATTTTGCTTTTTTGCAAACTGAAGAAGCTCATTAATTTTCTTATTTTTTATAGATGATATTGCACTTTCATTTATTGGACCAACATGAAGCACAAAAGTGCTTCCATTAGCTTTTATGTCCAACTCATTTGCAGAAGTAATATAAAAACCGTCAATATTAAAACTAATGTTTTTCACCAGTTCATAGATTTTCTTCAGAAGAATTATCTGACTAGATTTCAATGAGTAAACATTGTCGACATAAATTGGTAATAATTGTTCAGGATAATGCATTATATTAGCTTTATTTAAAGTAATAACTTGAGCTTTGTCAGTAACCAGGAGTACTTCATTAGGATTAATAGTTTTATAAAATATAGATGCCCAGACTGATTTTTCTTTTACGAGTAGATATATTTTCTTTTTTGGAATTAAATATTTTCTTACAACAAGCTCATCAATCAATGGCAATGATTCTTTAAGGTTGTTTGAAATCTTTCTTGGTGAAAGCAGAAAAAAGTTTTTACATTCAAGGTCTTTTGACAGAAACGATTTTAGATGTTCTGCAGGCAAAAGTTTATTATTAAAAACTACAATTTCAAATGGTTTATTTATATAAAATCTATTCAAACCCCATGCTAAGCAAATAAATAAAAGCAAAAAGATGATAAGCGATATCTTTCTTATATTATTTCTCCGTTGTTTGTAGAAATTTCTGTTTTTCTTAATATCAATTTCAAAAGCTGACATAATTATTTACAAACATTCTTAGGGTCTAAATTATACTGACCAAAATAAACAAAAGTTGCAGGACCATTAAATGAAACACAATTTGAACCTTTATCCCATCTTACATTTAATATTCCACCCGGCAAATGGACTTTTGCAGAAGTATCAGTGTAATTATTAATGCATGCTGCAACAAGAGAAGCACCTGCACCAGTAGCACAGGCAAGCGTCGGACCACAACCTCTCTCCCAGACTTTAACAATAAGTTCATTTTTACTTAAGACTCGTACAAATTCAACATTTGTTTTGTTAGGAAAATTCTTATGAGCTTCAATTAGCGGACCCAATTGGTTAAACTCAGAATCAGAGAACTTTTGATCAACAAATATCACACAATGAGGATTTCCGGTTTCTATGTAAGTGTATTTAATCATCTCATTATTAATAGTTAATTCTTGTACAACAATATCTGGAAGTTTTGGAATCCCCATATTAACAGTAACCAAAGCATCAGCTTCAATTGTTGGAATAATATTTCCAGCTTTTGTTTTAACTATAAATGTGGTTTTATCGGTAAAACCTCTTTCAAAAACATATTTTGCAAAACATCTCATTCCATTTCCACACATCTCAGCTTCTGAACCATCAGAATTAATGTATTCCCATTCAAAATCTGCATTTTGTGTAGCAGAAATATCAACAACTATTATTCCATCACCACCAATTCCAAAATGCCTGTCACACAGTACCTTAGCAAGTTTTGATAGATTTATTCCATTGGGAAGATGTCTCTTTTCCAGCATTATAAAGTCATTTCCAAGACCGTGCATTTTTTCAAATGGAAGAATATAAGTAGTCATGTATATAATTCTATATCATTAATCAGTTGAATACAGCCTGTGATTATTAGTATCCAGAATTACATTCTTACCAATTGGCACCAAATAGTTTTTATTATCATGCCCAATAGGGAAGTTATATATTATTGGTATATTTAAACCTCCAAATCTTTCTTCAATTAATTTAGATATATGAAGATTAGATTTAAATTTACATTTATATAAACTCGAAACTATAATTCCTCTAACACCTTTTAATAATGATGTATTAATCAACTGCGTAAACATGCGATCAATTCTGTAAGGTTCTTCAAAACAATCCTCGATAAACAAAATTGCCTTAGAAAAGTCCGGCAAATAATCAGTTCCTATCATCGAAACAATATCAGTAAGATTACCTCCAATTAATCTCCCCGAAGCAACACCTTTCTTAAGAACAACAGAATTCCTATATTTGTAATTAAAATCAAACTTAGGAGACTTAATCATAGTCCATAGACTACTCTCGGTATGTTTGTCATATGGAGATAGAGTTGGTTTTATAAATTTATAACCCAATAAAGGTCCATGAAAAGTTATAAGGTTGCATTTTTTATAGATTGCCAAAAGGAGTATAGTTATATCACTAAAACCAAGGAGAATTTTTTTCTTGGTTTTTAATTTTAAAAAATCTATCTCCTCCAGAATTCGCAAGCAACCATAGCCGCCACGAAGGCAAAAAATTGCATCGACAGATGGATCAAGCCAAAATTTCGTAAAATCGGATAACCGGTTTTTATCAGTTCCAGACAAATATGAGAAATACTTATCTTTAGTAATTAATGATTTTCCTAATTTGACTTTATAATTAAGAGAATTTAAATACTTCCTTACAAGATTAATTGTTTTATAATCATTGAAGCCACCAGCAGGACATATAAGCCCTATAGTTGAGTTGTCTTTTAATGGTTTAGGATATCCTGGTTTCATAATAAAATTGTAGAAGAAAATGGAAAAAATATCGACAAAACCTATTATTCTTAATGGACGAGATGTCGCTGATGAAGTTCTTAAGAAGTTACAAGGTGAAATAAGCTCTATTAAAGCGGGTGGAAAAAGATTACCAGGACTTGCTGTAATTCTTATTGGGGACAATCCTGCAAGTAAAACATATGTAACCAACAAAGAAAAAATGTGCAAAAAACTTGGAATAAATTCACATGTATATAACCTGCCGCCAGAAACAAGCGAAAAAGAGCTCCTTTTACTTATCGACAAGCTCAATAACAATAATGAAATAGATGGAATACTTATACAATTACCATTACCAATACATTTAAAATTTGAAAAAATAATAACCAGACTTGATCCCTTAAAAGATGTTGATGGTCTACATCCAATAAATCTGGGGAAGCTCTTATCAAACCAGGATTGCCTAAAACCATGCACACCTGTTGGAGTAATAAAAATACTAAAACATTATTCAATAGATACAACCGGAATGAATGCAGTAATAATTGGACGATCAACTTTAGTAGGAAAACCACTAAGTATGCTACTTCTTGCAGAAAACACTACTGTTACAATCGTACATAGTAAAAGTGAAAACATTGAAAAATTAGCGAAATCCGGAGACATACTTATTGCTGCAGCTGGAAAGGCTGGTCTGGTTAAAAAAAACTGGGTGAAGAATGATGCAATAGTAATTGATGTGGGGATAAATAAAATCTATGAAAATGGCATTGGTAAACTTGTTGGAGATGTGCTCTATGATGAGGTAAGCACAGTTTGTAAAGCAATTACACCTGTTCCTGGTGGTGTTGGTCCAGTAACAATTGCAATGCTTATGTCAAACACTATTCAGGCATATAATAATAGAAACAAAAATTAGATTGATTTACATATTTTAAAATGGTCAGCGGGTTATTAAATAAATTGGGGTTCTGGGATAAGGACATAAAAAAGAAGTGGAAACTTCATAAGGATTGGGTTTGGTTTCATGCAGTTTCTGTTGGAGAATTAAATGCAATATCTCCATTAATTGAAAATGTAAGACTTTTAAACCCAAACCTTTCAGTAATGATTTCATGTACTACAGAGGCTGGTTATAGCCTGGCAAAAAACAAAACTCAAAACACAGACATTTCAGTAATTTATTTCCCATTTGATATACCACTAATATTGAATAATTTATTCAATATTATTAATTTAAAGCTAGTAATAATTGCAGAGACAGAGATATGGCCAAACCTGCTTCATCTATGTCAGAAAAAAAACGTTCCTGTTATCTTAGTCAATGCCAGACTTTCAGACAAATCATTCAGGAATTATTATTTATTAAAGTTCTACTTTAAAAACGTTGTTAATTTATATTCAAAAATATTAACTCAGTCAGAAGAGGATACAAACAAATTTATAAAACTAGGTGCAATTAAAGAAAGAACCAAGACATTAGGTAATATTAAATTTGGATCAATCAATATAACTAATGCAAATGAAGCATTAGACAATATATTTAATAATAATAAATTGAATCCTATATATATAACCTTTGCCAGTACACATCCTGGTGAAGAAGAGATTGCAATAGTTATTTACAAGGCACTTAGATCTCAATTCCCGGATTTAAGACTATGCATAGCTCCAAGACATGTAAACAGAACCAGAGAGATATGCAATCTCATAGAAAAACATAATTTAAACCCTGTCTGCAGAACTAAAAACATTACAAGATTTTCAAACAATGATATTTTCATATTAGATACAATTGGTGAGTTAAAGGGCTTATATAAACATTCAAAAGTTACAATACTAGGTGGTACATTTGTCAAAGTTGGAGGACATAATATCCTTGAACCAATTAGTGAATCATCTTATACAATCATTGGTCCGTATGATTACAAAATAAAAGACTTAAGTAAAAAATTCAAGGATACAGGAGCATTAGTTCAGGTTAAAGATACTTCTGAGTTGATTTCAAGAATCAAAGTAGCTCTATGCAACAATGAATTAAGACAAGAGGCAATTAATAAGGGATTAAAATTAATAAAAGAAAACGGAAATATCCTTGGAAACATTGTTAATGAAATTAGAGAATTTTTATAAAAAATATAAGAATAACAAGATTATTTATTTACTCTTATATTTTGCATCAATGGTATTTTATCTGGGTTACAAAATCAGATTATTTCTTTACAGATGGAACATCCTTAAAACAATCAAATTAAACGGATTAATAATTTCGGTCGGAAACATAACCTGTGGTGGCACAGGAAAAACTCCCACAGTAATAGAACTTGCAAAATATTTCCTAGGCAAAGGTAAAATTGTTGCTGTTTTATGCAGGGGCTATAAAATAAAAGATTTAAATAAAACTATATTAGTAAGCGATGGACAGGAAATATTAACAGATCATGATGTTTGTGGTGACGAACCATTATTAATTGCAAAAAAAGTCCCTCGATGCATAGTGCTTGTTGGAAAAGACAGAATAAAATCCGGCAGAACAGCGCTGAAACTGGGTGCAACAGTACTTATTCTAGATGATGGATATCAATATATAAAACTAGCAAGGGATAAAAATATTTTAATTATTGACTGCACAAACCCTTTTGACAACAATCAATTACTTCCTCTTGGAAAGCTGCGGGAACTCCCAGACTCACTTCAAAGAGCAGATGCACTTCTGCTTTCAAATTACAACATAGCATCTATCAAAGAAAGTGATTCAAGAACAATAAATGCTCACGGCAAAAACAAACCTACAGGCATTATGCACTATCAAATATCAGAGTTTAAGTCCTTGAATACAAAAGTTATTAAGAAACCAATAGATATGGAAGGCATGAGGTGCATCAGTGCAAGTGGAATTGGCAATCCAGATGCATTTAAATCATTAGTAGAACAAACCGGCATTAACCTAATATCACATTTAAGATATAGCGATCACCATATTTATCAATATGAAGATGTTACAGAAATTACAAAAGAGGCACAAAAACATAATGTAGAAAATATAATTGTCACAGAAAAAGATGCAATAAAAATAGAAGAATTATGTCAGGCTGAGCCAGCTACCTACTGGAGTGCCAACATAGATGTTTATTGGAATACACCAGATTATTTCGAAGCCATATTCAATGATAAGCACTAAGCAACAATCAACATATCAAGCACATTTGAATCTTTTATTAACCCTGTTTTCAGTTTATATTCAATCAAAGAGATATGATTCAGCAGTTTTTTAATCTGCATAAGACTGATATCAGTCAAGAATTCAATTTCAAGCTTTAACCTGAATGGATGCATGCCTATGCTTGATGAAATAGTATTTTGATTAAAACCATAGCTTAAGAGAGTTTTTATGCGAAAATACTGCCTGATCTTTGTCTGCATTGCAGAAATAATATACAGAGGCGGCAACAATTGTTTTAACCTGTTCATATAGCTAAAAAGTCCTTCATATTGGGATTTCAAAAAGCAGGCAATAAAGCTGTCAAGATTAACATCATTTGAATAAAGGCTATGCAACACATCTTTTGTTATTTTTGAATCAGGGAATAAATAGACCTGAAGCTTATAAAGCTCAGAAGGAATCTGCTCTGTTTTATCATTAAAAAAATCACAAAATATACTTAAAGCATCTCCAACAAATATAAGATTATTTGTTTGTGCTGTTTTTAAGATAAAAGATTTAATTTCATTTGTTTCCCAAGGTTTCAACTTAATACATGACTCAATATTTGCAAATTCTTTCAAAGATAAAAACAATTTAGACCTATGCAACTGATTAATTTTATTTTTATCAAGTTTGTCAGAATCTATTAAGAGCAAAATAATATTATTCTCCTGGAAGTTTTTAAGATACTGAATAAATTCCGAGAGAGAATCATTTAAGAGATTTAATGATTCTGAAGAAATCTGAACAGTTGTTAAATATTTTGTATCAGGAAGGGATAGAGCCATAGAGTTATGCAAAGGGAACAAATGCTCTTTATCATTACCTATAACCATATGATTGGAAATAACTGTTACACCCTGTGCAACCAGTTTGTTTGTAACTTCAGACATCTTTAAACTTATAAGAGCTTTGTCATCACCATAAAACAAATAAACATTCTTAGGCATATTTTTAGGCTTTCAAAGATGAATATTCCATTTCAAGAGCAGTAGCAACTATAGGATGAACAATACTGCCTTTATGAATATTCACACCTTTGGCTAATGCATCATCTTCATCAATTGCACCATAACCAAAACTTGCAAGCTTAGTTACATATGGCAATGTAGCATTTGTTAATGCAGTTGTACTTGTAACTGGTACAGCACCTGGAATATTAGGCACAGCATATACACATACTCCATTAATATCAACTATAGGTTGTGAGTGTTTTGTAGGTTTTACACCTTCCACACAACCACCCTGATCAATTGCCACGTCAATAATTACCGCTCCACGTTTCATGCTAGATAAAAGATCATTTGTCATAAGTTTTGGGGCTTTAGCACCAGTAACAAGCACTGCAGTTATAACCAAGTCAGCTTTCCGAACCAGCTCTGCAAGCTTATGCTGAGTAGAATATACTGTTTGCAATCGTCCATTAAAATAGTGATCAAGCTCTCTAAGTTTGTTAACATTGTTATCTAAGATGTAAACATTTGCATATAAACCAATAGCCATCTTTGCAGCATTAATACCTACTGTGCCACCACCAATTATTACAACATTAGCTGGCTCAACTCCAGGAACACCTCCAAGAAGAACACCCCTTCCACCATAGTATTTCTCCAAGAAGTGTGCACCAATTTGCACTGACATTCTACCTGCGATTTCACTCATAGGGATTAAAAGTGGCAATGAACCATTAGCAAGCTGTATGGTTTCATATGCAATGCAGGTTGATCCTGACTTACATAGATCCTGAGCCAGTTTTTTTTCGGCAGCTAAATGCAAAAAGGTAAAAAGTATATGATTGGATTTTAAATACTTACATTCAAAATCAAGAGGCTGCTTTACTTTTAAAATCAACTCGGAAGTATCAAATACATCCTCAGCCTTATTAAGAATAACAGCGCCAGCAGAAATAAAATCATTGTCAGTTATACTGCTCTCAAGACCAGCATCTTTCTGAATATAAACCTGATGCCCCTGAGATTTCAGCGCATAAACCCCCGCAGGAGTTATAGCTACCCTACATTCCTGATCCAGCACTTCCTTTGGAATACCAATTTTCATAATATAATATTATAACCAGTTTACCGGGGTAAATCACTACTTACAAACGAATAATTTAATATTATGTGTTTCAATATACCTAAGCGATTTCGTCTTTTAGTTTATCTATTGGTAGTTGAACAATTTCAGCTTTTGATCTGTTTTCAACCATTTCTTTTGTAACTAATACTTTTTTCATATCATTTCGCGATGGTGCTTCATACATAATATCAGTCATAATTTCTTCAACAATACTTCGGAGTCCACGAGCACCCATTTTTCTCTTTATAGCTTCCTTTGCCATTGAATTAATAGCATCTTGCTCAAAAATCAACTCTACACCATCAAGTTTTAACAGCTGCTGGTATTGTTTGACAAGAGCATTTTTAGGCTCTATCAGAATTCTTTTTAGCGCATTTTCATCAAGCGCATCAAGTGCTGCCACAACAGGAATCCTTCCAACGAATTCAGGTATTAAACCAAATTTTAAAAGATCATCAGGTATTAAATGTTTAAATTCCTGAGAAGCTTTTATATCTCTCTCAAGCTGTGTCATTGGCTGGGAACCAAAACCAATTCCACGGTTTTTATTTAGTCTCAACTCAATAATTTTTTCCAGTCCTACAAACGCACCTCCAACAATAAATAATATATTAGATGTATCAATTTGTATAAATTCCTGATGAGGGTGTTTACGGCCACCTTGCGGTGGAACATTTGCAGTTGTCCCTTCAATCATTTTAAGCAATGCTTGCTGAACGCCTTCACCAGAGACATCTCTGGTGATTGATGGATTTTCAGATTTTCTTGAAATTTTATCAATTTCATCTATGTAAATAATTCCTCTTTCTGCTTTTTTGACATCATAATCAGATCCCTGATAAAGCCTAAGTAAAATATTTTCAACATCTTCGCCTACATAACCTGCTTCTGTGAGAGTAGTAGCATCTGCAACTGCAAATGGCACATTTAAAAACTTAGCCAAAGTCTGTGCAAGATAAGTCTTACCGCAACCTGTTGGTCCTACAAGAAGAATATTTGATTTCTGGATTTCAATATCAACAGATTTATTAATAAGATTATGATTAATTCTTTTGTAGTGATTATAGACAGCAACAGATAATATTCTTTTTGCAGAATCCTGCCCAATAATATGCTGATCAAGATACGATTTTATTTCAGCAGGTTTTGGTAACTCAGAAATAAGTGGTAATTGCTCTTTTTGCTGACTTTGTGACTGTGATGGTGAATCAAATAACTCTTCATCTAAAATCTCATTACAGAGTTCTACGCACTCATCACATACATAAACTCCCGGGCCTGCAATAAGCTTTCTAACCTGGTCTTGGCTTTTACCACAAAATGAACACTTTAAGCGGGAATCATCGTTTTTAGGCATAATTTTTTAACCTAATCTAGCCACATAGACTCATTGCTACTCATTTATAGTTCCACAATGAATAATATCTGAATCATGTTAAATTAAGCAATTTTAATATTATTTAAAGTAATTTTAGTTAACCAAATTACTAATGCATATATCTTGTATTATTTATTATATAAAATATATGTAATTTAATGTTATACAGAGGTTAAAGAAGGGGCTTTATCCTTTGCATCGCTTAATTTTACAATGACCTGATCGATAATCCCATACTCTTTAGCCTCTGGCGGGGTCATTATAAAGTCACGGTCAGTATCCTTTTCTATTTGTTTAACTGGCTGTCCTGTATGGAGAGCCATTAATTCATTTAGTTGCCTTTTAATTCTTATAATTTCCTTTGCCTGAATCTCAATATCGGTGGCCTGACCCTGTGCACCACCCAATGGCTGGTGAATAAGAACTCTTGCATGAGGAAGTGAAAGTCTTTTACCTTTTGCTCCTGCTGAAAGCAAAAATGCCCCCATACTTGCTGCCTGCCCCAGGCAAATCGTAGAGATTTGAGATCTTACATGCCGCATAGTGTCATAAATAGCTAACCCAGCTGTAACTGATCCACCAGGTGAGTTTATATATAACATTATGTCTTTTTCAGGATCTTCCGAATCAAGTAAAAGCAATTGGGCAACAATAATATTTGCAACGTTGTCATCAATAGGAACCCCAAGAAAAATAATTCTTTCTCTTAAAAGTCTTGAAAAAATATCAAAACCTCTTTCACCTCTAGGTGTTTGCTCAATTACATAAGGCATATAACTGGTAATATTTTGTGACACTGCTTGCTCCTTTTTATTTATAAATTAGACCTATCCTAGTATTTATATAGTATAACTTATCATTTTTTCTTTGATTTTGATTGTTTAATATCTTCTTCCCATAAAGGCTCATTTTGTTTAACAAGAAAATCAACTGCTTTATTCCTTAATATAACCATCTGAATTGTATTCCTGAATGATTTATTTGTTTCAAGAGATTTACCTTTTTCACCCATTTGCGAAATCCTTAATTTCATTTCAGTATCAATCTCATCATCACCTGCAGTAATATTCTCAGTTTTAACAATTGCATTTAATACCAAGTCAACAGAAATCCTGTTCTTTGCAGCATCAGTAGCCTTTGCTAAAAGATCCTTATTTTTCTCATCACTCTTAAATTCCCCCCATTTCTTGCCAGCATTTTCACACTGTGTACGAATATCCTGCAACAGATAATCTACTTCTTTTGAAATAAGACTATCTGGCAATTCAAATGAAGAATCTTTAATAATATGTTCAACGATTTTATTTTCAAATTCTCTTTGCGATGAAACATTCTGAAGTTCAATCATTTGCTCAACAACTGTTTCTATAAGCTTTTCATGATTATCAATACCAAGTTTTTTTGCAAAGTCATCATTGATTTCAGGCATAATTTTTTTCTCGAGACCAACTACTTTTACATTAAATGTTGCATTTTTGCCGGAGAATTCATTTGTTACATAGTCCGGAAATTCAATTTTTACTTCTTTTAAATCCCCTACATGAGCACCAACAAGACTATCAACAAAACCAGGGAGTAATTTATCTTTTGCCAGAACAGTCTGAAAATTTGACGCTGTACCACCAGGCACTTCAGTTCCATCGTCAAATTTACCTTCAAAATCCAAATAGACAATATCACCTTCAGCTAAAACACCATCATCAGATTTTTTAAAAGAAACAAAGTTACCAGCAAGTCTGTCTATCGTTTCTGCAACAAATTCATCCTTTTCATAGGTTACTTTCTTAGCTTGCACTTTTAAACCTTTATATTTCCCAAGCTTAACATCAGGTTTAAGTTCAACAACAACATCAAAAATAAATGGTTTACCCGGGAGTAACTCATATGATTTAATTTCAACAACATCTAATATATCCAATTTTTCCTGAATAGCTGCTCTACCCAATATTTCAAAGAAGATTCTCTCAAATGCTTTTTGACTAATATGTGCAACACCAAAATTCTTTTCAATTACTTCTTTTGGAGCTTTACCCTTCCTGAAACCAGGGATATCAACATTTTCTGATACATCTTTCAGTGCAAGCCTGTAACTTTTATCTGAGACTTCCACGGGAGCTTCAACAGCTAATAATATTTTTGTCTTATTATCATGTGATGTTTTTTTTATTTTGAGTACTATGTCATCCATATAATTATTTTTTTGACATTTGTGAATATCTTACTATTATTTCACCATCTTCAACCTTATTGAGCCTTTCTTTGATTAATGATTTTATACCTTTTGTAGTTTTATAGTATTCAACTTTATCACTTAACTTTTGGTTTTGGACAGAAAGGTCATCAACTAATGATTTACACTGATTATAAGTAAGCATTGATTTAATTGCTTTTTCCATATTTACAATAAAACTTTTAGATAATGGAAAGAATAATAAGGTAAATATCAAAAACCAGTAATAGAATTTCCAGTTTAATGACAAAATCATATCCTTATTCCATTTACCTTAAATGAAGCGCAACTGCACCCCATGTTAACCCAGCACCAAATCCTACCAGTAACATTTTACAGGGAAACTTAATTTTATTTTCCTGAATAGCCTCAGAAATAGCAATTGGAATACTAGCTGCGGATGTATTACCAACATGTTCAATATTAGAAATTACTTTTGATTTATTAAATTTCATTTTTTCAGAAACTGAATCAATAATCCTCTGATTAGCCTGATGTAAGACAAGATAATCTATCTGGTTTACATTATGATTTATTTTATCTAAAAGTTCATTTATGACTTCAGGTACAACCCTAACAGCAAACTGGTATATTGCTTTCCCATTCATTTTTACAAAATTCGGACATTTAGGTTTTTTAAACTCAGAATACATAACATTACTATTATCTAGCTCTAAATCTAAATTTACATCTGCACCGGAATGAAGAGAATATCCTAATAGCTGATCATCACCTGCAAGACAGCTAGTCATTAATACAGCCCCAGCACCATCGCCAAAAAGAATTGATACTGTTCTTTCAGACCAGTCTAAAAACCGGGAGTGAACATCAACTCCAACCACTAATACATTCTTAAACTGGCCATTATAAATAAACTGGGAGGCAGTAACTATGCCATAAACGAAACCAGAACAAGCAGCAGACAGATCAAAACATACAGCATTTTTAGCACCAATTTTTCCCTGAAGCATACAGCTCATCGTAGGATAAAGTTTATCTGGAGTAGCAGTTGCAACAATAATTAAATCAATATCCTCAGGTTTGACATTTGATTTTTTTATAACTTCATTTGCAGCACTAACACTTAAGGTCAATCCGCTTTCATTGGCAGAAACAATTCTTCTCTCCTTAATACCTGTTCTTGTATAAATCCATTCATCAGAGGTATCATACAATTTCTGAAGATCGGTATTTTTTATACAAAGGGAAGGAAGAGCCGATGCAAATGATACAAATTTAATTCCATAATTTTTCTGCATAATAGTTTATAAAATCAACATTTAAGTTTTAACATAACTTTTAATCATACTTTGTAGAAGATTAATGATTCCAGCTTCTGAAGCTTCTTTTGCTACTTTTATAGCATTTTTAATTGCAATATGCCTTGAACTTCCATGAGCAATAACACACACACCGTTTACACCAAGTAACTGTGCACCACCATATTCAGAATAGTCCATTCTCTTTCTTAATCTGTAAAAACTGTCCTGTAGAAGAAATGCACCAAGTTTTGAGATAAAACTTTTAGTAAGCTCTTCACGAAGTAAAGATGCTACCATTTTTGCAATACCTTCAGCTGTTTTAAGAAAAACATTTCCAACAAATCCATCACACACACACACATCGCATATACCTTCTGTCACATCTCTACCTTCTACATTGCCAATAAAATTTATAAACTGCTCCGATTTAAGCAAATCATATGCCTCTTTTACGAGGAGATTTCCTTTCCCTGGTTCTTCACCAATGTTAAGCAATCCAACTCTTGGTTTTTCAAGTTTGAATAAACTTTTAGAAAGAGCTATGCCCATCAATGCATTCTGAAACAAATGATTAGGTGTGCATTCAATATTTGCACCAGCATCAGCAAGAATAACAGGGGTTCTCCTTGTAGGCATTACAGCTGCAATGCACGGCCTATCAATTCCATCAATTCTTTTAAGTGAAAATAAAGCTGCTGCTGCTGCTGCACCGGTACTACCTGCTGCAACTATACCGCTGGCTTTACCAATAGCCACCTGCTGCACAGCAATAACAATAGAAGAATCAGGTTTTTTTCTGACAGCATTTGCAGGCTGTAATTCACCCATGTCAATAACATCAGCGGCATGAACTATTTCAAGAGGTAAAAGAGAGGAGTCAGGATATTTCATGAGTTCCTGCTCAATAATTTCTGCAGGTCCAACCAACTGAACTCTTATTGAATGTTCTTTTGCAGCAAGATAAGCGCCATGCACAATTTCAGATGGGGCATAATCACCACCCATAGCATCAACTGCTATTGTTGTCATTTTAGTTATCCCTCATATTTTTTTTAATAAATAATAGATTTATTTTACTGCGATGCAGATTTTTGTTTTTTTCTAGGCATTGCTTTTGCATATTCCCTGCCATTATAATAACCACATTCTGTACAGGCATAATGTGCAATTTTAGATTCGCCACAATTAGGACATTTAGACAAAGTAGGGAGTTGAGCTACCCATTTTGCCCTTCTTTGCTGTTGTTTTCTATGTGATGTTTTTTTCTTTGGACAAGCCATTGTTGAATTAAACTCTGTTTTATTAAGCTCAGCTATTTTAACAATAATATATATTGAATTGCAAGTTAAAATAAGAAAAGAAGGCAATAATAAAAATTAGATAAAGTTAAATTCTATGGCAGTTGAAATTAAGAGGTAAAAGACACTATTAAATATATATAGATATGGCAAATTTGTTATTTGAAATTGGCACAGAAGAACTGCCCCCAGGGTCAATAAATGGTTTATGTACCCAAATTAAGGAGAATATTTTAAAAGATCTGACCTCAAATGGCATTGAAGTTAAAGATAGTGACACCCAAACATTTTATACACCAAGAAGAATTGCAATTATTATTAAAAACCTGCCTGAACAATTGGAAACAAAACAAACAGAAATTAAAGGACCCCCAAGAGAAAAAGCATATGATCAGTCAGGGAATCCAAATCAGACAGCAATTGGATTTGCAAAGAAATACAATCTCGAGCCAAAAAATCTACTAACAAAAACCATTAACGGTGCTGAATATGTTTTTCTTAAAGCAACTACTGGGGGTCAAAAGACTAAAGAAATACTCACAAAGGTTCTGCCAAACTCAATTAGGCAAACTACTGGCGACAAGTTTATGTCTTGGGGAAACTATGATGAAAAATTTGCAAGGCCTATAAGGTGGATTTTAGCAATTTTAGATAATGAAGTAATCAATTTTTCTTTTGCTGGTGTTGCTTCTGATAAATATTCATATGGGCATAGATTTATCTCTGACAAAAGAATTGAGATTAAAAAACCTGATAACTATGAAAGTGAATTACAAAAACATAAAGTAATAGCATCAGCGGAAAAAAGAAAAGCTCAAATTATCGAAGAATTAAAAATCAAATCTAATGGTATACCAGGAAAACTCATTGAGGATCAAGAACTAATTAATGAAGTAACAAACATAACAGAGTTTCCTCTGGGATTGGTTTGCCAATTTGATACAAAATTTAGTACCCTGCCAGCAGAAGTAATAAAAACAGTTTTAAAGAAACATCAGAAATGTTTCGTTTTTATAGGAACCGATGGCTCATTTTCAAATCATTTCATTGCTGTTACTAATGGTATTAGTAACATTAGCATTGAAAATGGAAACGAAAAAGTTGTTAGAGCAAGATTGAATGATGCACACTTTTTCTTTATGGAAGATTTAAAACGACCGTTTACTTTTGAAGAAAGAATAAAAGATCTTTCAAAAATAACTTTTCAAAAAGGAATGGGTAGCATGGAAGAAAAAACAACGAGAATAATAAAGCTGGCAGAGAAGATATACAATGAATCAAATAATAAAGATATAAATAAAGAGGATTTAATCACTGTAGCAAAATTATGCAAACTTGATCTTTCAACACATATGGTTTTTGAACTACCAGAATTACAAGGTAAAATAGGCGCTGATTATGCAAAGCTTAATAACTACTCAAAACAGGTTTCAGAAGGAATTTCCGAGCACTATGATCATTGCCCAAAGTCAACAATTGCTACAATAATTGGAATTGCTGACAAATTAGACAATCTGATTTGCCTTTTTACAATAGGGAAAATTCCCACTGGTTCTACAGACCCATTTGCTCTTAGAAGACAAGCTCAAGGAATTATAGATAGCATCCTAGAAAGTCCAGATCAACTGAAAATCAACATTTCTAAAATAATAGATTTTTATATAAAAGAAATTTCAATGTCAACACCAAAGGAAATCGAAATAAAGATAAAGGATTTTCTTGCCGGAAGACTTGCCTTTACAATGCAATCTAGATATGCTGCATCCGATATAGTTGCCAGTGTATGTTCTATAGGTGATCCACTAACCAACTTAGATGACACCAATGAAAAAATTAAATCATTAAGTATATATTTCGCCGATAGTAAGCATGACAATTTTAATACATTTCTGGTTTCTGCTAAAAGACTAGTAAGAATTGTAGAAGCTAAAGCTAATGGTAGTTTAGACTCAACCAGCCTAAAAACTGATTATGAAATGCAATTACTAAAACGCTTTGAAGAATTAGATAAAATAAATCCGAAACCATATCATGAATTTTTAAATAAACTAACAACCCTTACTAACCCTATAAATACCTTCTTCGATAAAGTATTAGTAAACGATCCCGACCCAAAAATAAAACAAGCAAGACAAGCCTTATTAAAAAGAGGAAAAGACTTATTTGAGAAAATATGTGATTTTAATCAAATTATTGAGAGAAATTAAAATATCAAATGCAACCTGAAGAATACGTAACATTTGACCCAAGGATTCCAAAGCAAAAGTCATTGTTTAATAATGCTTTCCTTGTAGCTATAGTGCTTATGTATATAGTTGAAGTTTTTTTAAATGCACACATAAATGAAAAGGTTTTAATAATACTAGGAGCAAAATGGAATGAAGGAATTACAAATGGCGAATACTGGAGATTTTTAACCCCGTCACTTCTGCACGGCAATATTATTCACTTGTTTTTAAATTTTGCAGCATTGCAAATCTTTGGAAAAGAACTGGAATCAATGTATGGAACATTGAGATATTTTATTTTGTGTGTTTTATGTAGCTGGGGTTCAATATTAGCCAGCTATTCATTCTCAAGTGAAATAGCAATTGGTGCTTCAGGAGTAGTATTTGGAATTATAGGTGGATTAATCATATTTTTTTACAGACAAAGAGAAAAAGTAACAGGTGCAAATTTAAGATTCAAATCAATGTACACACTGGTAATTATAAATATTATTTTAGGATTTACTCTCCCTAGAATTGATAACTCAGCACATATTGGCGGATTATTTACAGGATTATTTTGTGGATATTTTATAAGCCCTGAATACCAAGTTGTAAAAAATGAGATAGAGAATAAACTCTTCGTTGAAAAGAAAAATGATTTAAGCAGATTATTAATAGGAATAGTTTTAATAGCTACAGCTCTATTTTGGTTAACCAAAATATCTGTAGGTTTCCATCATTTAGAAACTTAGTTTTAAGCTACTCTTTGCCAGAATGAAACCTGTCACCTTATTAAGCTAAAAAGTATTTGAGTTAAACTTTTTAACATCGAAAGGTCCGACCTAAACGACCTTTGGACTCTAAAATCCCGTATCGTTTAAATTCTCCTTAGAAAGGAGGTGATCCAGCCGCACCTTCCGGTACGGCTACCTTGTTACGACTTCACCCCAGTCACCGGCACTGCCTTAGGCGGCTCCCTCCTTGCGGTTAGGATACCGATTTCGGGCGTCACCAGCTTCCATGGTGTGACGGGCGGTGTGTACAAGACCCGGGAACGTATTCAATGCGGCGTGCTGATCCGCATTTACTAGCGATTCCAACTTCACGTAGGCAAGTTGCAGCCTACGATCCGAACTGAGAGCGCTTTTAAGGGATTCGCTTCTGATTGCTCAGTTGCTGCCCATTGTGGCGCCCATTGTAACACGTGTGTAGCCCTGGCCGTAAGGGCCATGATGATTTGACGTCGTCCCCACCTTCCTCCCCGTTAACCGGGGCAGTCTTGTCAGAGTGCTCCTATATTGCTATAGGGTGGCAACAGACAACAAGGGTTGCGCTCGTTGCGGGACTTAACCCAACATCTCACGACACGAGCTGACGACAACCATGCAGCACCTGTGTCCTAGCTCCCGAAGGCACCCCGAGATCTCTCCCGGGTTCTAGGCATGTCAAGGCCAGGTAAGGTTCTTCGCGTTGCATCGAATTGAACCACATGTTCCACCGCTTGTGCGGGTCCCCGTCAATTCCTTTGAGTTTCATTCTTGCGAACGTACTTCCCAGGCGGGATACTTAATGCGTTAGCTTCGTCACTGCGGGGGTCGATTCCTGCAACAACTAGTATCCATCGTTTACAGCTAGGACTACAGGGGTATCTAATCCCTTTCGCTCCCCTAGCTTTCGTTCCTCAGCGTCAGTAAAGGCCCAGTCAGACGCCTTCGCCACCGGTGTTCCTCCTGATATCTACGCATTTCACCGCTACACCAGGAATTCTTCTGACCCCTACCTTACTCTAGTAATCCAGTTACTAATGCGGGAATAGGGTTGAGCCCTATTATTTCACATTAGACTTGAATCACCGCCTACGAACTCTTTACGCCCAATAAATCCGGACAACGCTTGCATCCTACGTCTTACCGCGGCTGCTGGCACGTAGTTAGCCGATGCTTCCTTTGCGGGTACAATCATTGTGTTTTTCCCCGCCGACAGTAGTTTACACACCAAGATGCTTCTTCCTACACGCGGCATTGCTGCGTCAGGCTTTCGCCCATTGCGCAAAATTCCCTACTGCTGCCTTCCGTAGAAGTATGGACCGTGTCTCAGTTCCATTGTGGCTGATCATCATCTCAGACCAGCTAATGATCGTAGCCTTGGTAGGCCATTACCCTACCAACTAGCTAATCATACGCAGGCTCATCTTGGAGCAATAAATTTTTCACCTTTCGGCAATATGCGGTATTAGCCCGAGTTTCCTCAGGTTATCCCCCACTCCAAGGCAGATTCCTACGCGTTACTCACCCGTGCGCCACTCCCCTTGCGGGGCGTTCGACTTGCATGTATGAGGCATGCCGCCAGCGTTCGTCCTGAGCCAGGATCAAACTCTCCATAGCTCTTTTTATTTTGTGTCAATCATTTACGATTACTGGCTTTGCCGAATAAATCCGGCAAAGCCTTACTTCGTTAATTAACAACACTTTTACATTACTCAAATTTATGACAGGTTACATTCTGGTAAAGAATAGCCAAATTAAATCAGACATCATCGAGTCTGGTTAATAGCCTTAAATTCTTTACTTCTTAATTTCTAGTTCTCTAATTATCAGTGTTCAGTTTTTAAATTTGCGAATGTTAATAATAACAGCCAGTTAACTTTATATCAACATACAGTTGTATTTTATCTTAAACTATAAAAAGTATTAATAATTAAAAGATAACCATGAAAACAATGTAAAACAGTGATATATGTTAAAAAAGAAGGAAATCATGGTAAATTATTTATTGAACACAAGGGTAAAAATTAAATGACAATAACAAAAGAAAAGAAAAAGGATTTAATTACAAAATACCAAAAGCATAAAAATGATACAGGTTCACCTGAGGTTCAAGTAGCTGTTTTAACTGAAAGGATTAACCACTTAACCAATCATTTGAGTACAAACCCAAAGGATTATGCTAGTCAGAGAGGGTTATTAATGCAAGTTGGTAAAAGGAAAGGTTATTTAAGCTATCTTAAAGAAAAAGATCTTGAATCCTACAGAAGAATTGTGGATCTTTTAGGTATAAGAAGTTAAGCTCTCTTGTTATTTTTAAAAATCACCTTGTGCTTTAGCGGTTAATAAAAGCCACAAAAATAATTATATTAAATTGTAAGAAAGGTCTAAAAAATGAGAAACACAGAAGTTGAATCTGTTGAAAACAGAATTAATGAAGATACCAACGGAAAAGAATCAAATAAAGAAATAGTAATAAGCCTGTCAGGCAAAGAGATTATTATACAAACTGGAAAAATCGCGCGTTCCTGTAATGCATCAGTTACAGTTCAGTGCGGTGATAATTTAATCCTTGTTACTGCAACATGTTCAGAAGAACCAAAAAAAGATGTGGATTTTTTACCTCTTTTGTGTGATTTTGAAGAAAGAATCAGCGCAGTTGGCAAAATACCAGGTAGCTATAACAGAAGAGAAGGTAGACCAACAGAAAAAGCAGTTTTAATTTCCAGGCTTATTGACAGGCCTATAAGACCATTGTTTCCAGAGAATTTCTATCATGATCTCCAGATTGTTGCATTGGCTCTTAGTATTGATCAGGTTCACCCACCTGATGTGCTTGCAATGCTTGGCGCATCAGCAGCACTTACATTATCAAACATACCTTTCCAGGGTCCAATTGGTGCAGTTAGAGTTGGACTTGTTCATAATAAATTTATTGCAAATCCAACCTACGAAGAACTCGAAAAAAGTGATCTAGATCTCATCGTATCAGGTACCAGTGATTCGATTATGATGGTTGAAGCAGGTGCAAAGCTGGTTTCAGAAGAAGTGATTTTAAATGCACTTGCATTTGCACAACAAGTAATAAAACAACAAGTAGAAGCACAAAAGCAATTTGCATCTTTGTATGGTTCAAAAAAAACAGATGTGGCTACAGCCCAACCAAACAAAGAGCTTACTCAGCTTATAGAAAAAAATTCAAAAGAGTCCTTATTAAAATCAATGGATAATGTAAAAGATAAGGAAACTCATAATAAATACGTAAAAGAAGCTGTTGAAAAAGTAGTTTCAGCAATAGAAGAACAAAAAGAAAAAGCAAAGTTTCTAACAGACTTAAAAGATAAAACCAAAGAGGAAATTAAAAAACTTGCAAAAGCTCAGGTTAATCTTTTCGAAGAAAAGTTAATGCGAAAGAAAATACTTGAAGAAGGTGTAAGGGCTGACGGAAGAAAATGTAATGAAGTCAGACTAATAAATTGTGAAGTTGGGATTCTTCCAAGAGTTCACGGATCAGGATTATTTACAAGAGGAACAACACAGGTACTTTCATCATGCACACTAGGAACAAGTGGTGATGCCCAAAGGCTCGATAGCACAGATCCACAAACAGAAAAGAAATACATGCACCACTATAATTTCCCGGGATATTCAGTAGGCGAAGTTAAGCCAATGAGAACACCTGGACGAAGAGAAGTCGGGCATGGAGCACTGGCAGAACGAGCATTAATCCAGGTATTACCAGAGCATGACTCATTTCCATATACAATACGAATTGTCTCAGATGTATTGGAATCAAACGGTTCAACAAGCATGGCAAGCACCTGCGCAAGTACTCTTTCATTAATGGATGCAGGGGTTCCATTAAAAGCACCAATTGCTGGTATAGCAATGGGACTAATAAAAGAAGGGGATAAATTTGCAATCCTTACCGATATCCAAGGACTTGAAGATTTCTTGGGAGACATGGATTTTAAAGTCACGGGTTCTAAAAAAGGTGTTTCTGCTTTACAAATGGATATAAAAATCCAGGGCATAACACTTGAGATTATGAAAATTGCCCTTGAACAGGCAAGGCTAGCCAGACTATTTATTTTGGAAAAAATGCTAAGTGTAATTCCAAAACCAAGAGCAGAGCTGTCAAAATGGGCACCAAGAATATTAAAAGTTAAAGTAGACATGTCTGATATAGGAACAATAATAGGACCTGGCGGAAAAATGATTAGAAGAATTACTGATGAAACAGGTGCAAAAATTGATATTGATGACGATGGCACAGTAATAATTGCATCACCTGACACTGATAAAGCATTTAAAGCTAAAAAGTGGATCCAGGGGCTTGTAGAAAAAATACAGCCTGGTGCTATTTATTCAGGAAAAGTTATGAGAGTAGCTCCGATAGGTGCATTTGTTGAAATTCTTCCAAACAAAGAAGGACTTGTTCACATTTCCCAACTTCAGGATAAAAGAACTGAAAGAGTGGAAGATGTAGTAAAAGTTGGGGATATTGTTGCAGTAAGAGTTCGGGAAATTGATGAGAAAAACAGAATCAGCCTCACCATGCGCGGCATAACCAAAGAAGAGCAAGACAAAGCACTTCTATAATTATCTTCTGCTAAGTATTTTTCTAAAAAACATCTTTAATGGATCATAAAATCTATCGACGACTCTTTCCTTGAGCGGAATTATTGCATTATCTGTTATATGGATATCTTCAGGGCAGACTTCAGTACAGCATTTAGTGATATTACAGAATCCAATTCCATATTCATTTTTTAATTGCTCTAATCGGTTTTCTGAATCAAGTGGGTGCATTTCAAGCCCAGCAATTCGCACAAAAAATCTGGGACCTGCAAATTTTGGTTTTAAATTATGATCTCTAATTACATGGCAGACATTCTGACATGCAAAGCATTCAATGCATTTCCTAAATTCTTGCACTCTGTCAACATCTCTTTGTTTCATAATCCATTTTGTATTTTCTTTTGGCGTAAATGGCTTAATTTTTTTATTTACCTCAAAATTCCATGAAACATCACAAACCAAATCCTTTATAACTGGAAATGATTTCATGGGTCGTATGTAGATTTCATCATTTAAATTAAAATCATCCAGCCTGGTTTTACACATAAGACGAGGCTTACCGTTTACTTCAGCACTACATGAACCACATTTTGCTGCTTTACAATTCCACCTGACTGCAATATCTGGCGATAAATTCCTTTGAATATAATGAACTGCATCAAGAACAACCATACCTTCTTCAACAGGCACTTTATATAAAACTTCCTTTCCTGCGGAGGAATCACCTCTATATATTTTAAATACTGCTTCTTTCATGTTTTATAATAAATTCCTCTACTATTTTTTAACCATAACAGGGTCGGTATCAAAGAACTTTTTTAATTCACTTGATATCTCAGATAACGGCAGTTTATCAACAAGGATATTTTCGTCAGAAGACATTTTGACTATACTGTTCCACCTGCCATGTTCAGGATCAGTATTAGGAAAATCAATACGACTATGCGCTCCACGGCTTTCCTTTCGCTGCAAGGCACATTTAGCAATAGCCTCTGAATAAAGAATCATGTTCTTTAAATCATATGCCATATGCCAGCCAGGATTATACATCCTGGAACCTGTAACCTTAACATTTTCTGCTCTTACACTTAAAGTTTTAAGCTCAGAAATTGCATGCTTTAAGTCACCCTCAACACGAAATATCCCAACATTATTCTGCATTAGCTCCTGAAGCTCAGTATGAATGGTATATGGGTTTTCGTCTGATTTATTTTCAAAAAATCCAGTCATTTCTTTTTCAGCCATATTAATATCAGTATCTTTTATCTGAAGGATTTCTTTATCCAGCCGTGTATATTCTGCTGCATACATACCAGCCCGGCGACCAAATACAAGTAAATCTGAAAGCGAATTTCCACCTAATCTATTAGCACCATGTAACCCAGCAGCAACTTCCCCACAGGCATAAAGTCCCGGGATATTTGTAAGAGCAGTTTCTGCATCGACTCTCACACCACCCATAGAATAATGGCATGTTGGGCCTACTTCCATAGGACCTATGGTTATATCAACATCTGCAAGCTCCTTAAACTGATGGTACATGCTAGGCAGTTTCTTCTTTATATACTCAGCACCTTTATGACTAATATCCAGGAATGCACCTCCATGTGGTGATCCGCGATCTTCTTTATTCTCTGTATAAATAGCCCTGGCAACAACATCCCTGGTGGATAATTCCATTTTTGCAGGGTCATATTTCTGCATAAACCTTTCACCCTTATTATTTTTCAGCAACCCTCCTTCACCACGAACTGCTTCAGTAACTAACAATCCAATTACACCAGGAGGCCAGATCATCCCTGTAGGATGAAACTGCACAAACTCACAATCAATCAATTCTGCACCTGCCTTATATGCAAGTATCTGACCATCTGCAGTATATTCCCAGGAGTTAGAAGTAATCTTATATGCTTTTCCAACCCCACCGGTTGCTAAAATAACTGCTTTTGCATTAAAAACAATAAACCTGCCATTTTCTCTCCAGTAGGCAAATGCACCAGAAATTTTTCCATTAGTTTTAAAAAGTCTGGTTACTGTACATTCCATATAAACATCAATTCCCATGTGTACACCTTTATCCTGAAGTGTTCTAATCATTTCAAGTCCTGTGCGATCACCTACATGAGAGAGTCTTTTATAAGAATGTCCACCAAATGCTCTCTGTAAAATTTTCCCTTCCTGTGTTCTGTCAAACAATGCCCCCCATTTTTCAAGCTCAATTACACGTTCGGGGGATTCTTTTGCGTGCAATTCAGCCATTCTATAATTATTTAAAAACTTGCCGCCTTTCATTGTGTCTTTAAAATGAGTCTGCCAGTTGTCCTGGTTATCAACATTTGCAAGTGCAGCAGCAATACCACCTTCAGCCATTACAGTATGTGCTTTCCCTAATAATGATTTGCAAATTAATGCTACTTTTGCTCCACAGGCTGATGCTTCAATTGCAGCTCTAAGACCAGCCCCACCAGCACCTATTACAAGGACATCATATGTATGGGTTTCAAATCGATCTAGTACGCTCATAATCTCCAGCCGTAAGGGCGTATTGCAATACGCCCCCTACAATAATCTAAAATCTGTCCACACTCCCATTGAACAAAGCCTCACATATAAATCTGCAAATCCCACCATAAACAAACTGGTCCATGCCCAGAACATATGATGTTCATTTGCACAGCTTATCTTATGGTATAAATTAAACTGGTAACCACATTTAAAACTATCCATACAACCACCAATTAAATGCCTGAATGAATGACATGATATTGAATACAAGGAAAGAAGAATCGTATTAAGCAGTAAAACAATAGAACCAACACCTACACCAAATTTACCATTAAAATTAAAAGATTTAATTACATCACTCCAGAGAAAAAGCAATAAAACTGTTGCACCAATTAAAAAATACCTGTGCAGGTTCTGAAGGATAAATGGGAATTTGGTTTCCCCCGAATAAGTGCTTGAAGGTGATTTAACAGAACATGCAGGTGGTCCCAGAAAATAAGAGCGATAATATGCTTTTCTGTAATAGTAACAGGTAAGCCTAAAACCAGCCGGTATCCATAAGATCAAAAATGCTGGTGAGAACTTCCACCAGCTAACAATAATCAGAGGTGAGTAGAATGGTGATAGGTATGGTCCAGATTCATAATTTTTTCCCTGAAATGCAGCCCAGGTAGCATACACCAGAAATAAACCAAGACCAATTGCATAGACTAATGGTTCAAGCCACCAGTTATCTGTACGATTTGTGGATAAGGCTTTTTTATCCTGCTTTTCTAATGTTGCTATGGACATAATTAAATAAAATATTAAATAAACGAAACTATTTTACTATACGAGCAATTTAATATTTATCAAAATTTGAAATTCTTTATCATATTAAAGAATCATATAAAGATCTATATACTCATTAACTGCTTTTTGCTAAATGCTACGGACAGGGAGGGATTCGAACCCCCGGATACCTTGCGGCATCAGTAGTTTTCAAGACTACCTCCTTCAACCACTCGGACACCTGTCCTTTATTTATAATGCTTCAGACAAGCTGAAGCTTCCTTCCATTAATCAAAAGCCCTTTCTTCCTTCTTTTTTTCTCCCGGAGAGAGTTTTCCAAAAAATAGCCTTGGGAAAAGAAATCTTTGCTTTAAAAGCATTGAAACTTCATCACTTGTTGTAGAAAGTTTTTTTGCTGCTTCATTTGCATTGTTTAATGCTTCACGGAATTCGTTCTGTATTAAAGGATCTGCCCTGACCTCATCAATCTGCTCAATAACTTTGGAAGCTTTTACAAGCAGAGAATTAACATTATTAAACGCATCCTTATTTACAGCCAGACTATTCGCATCTTTCAGAGCAGATCTGATGTCAGAAGAAATTGCATTGGCTTGTGACAAGAGTTTTGACAAATTGTTCTGTGCATCTTGATCTGTAACAAACATCTGTGCTTTCTCAACTGCGCTATTTAACTGAGTAATCGTATCATGTGCTTTATCAACCAGGGCATTGAACTCCTCACCATTAGGCAAACTCATAACAAGTTTATCCGTACTTTCTACTACACTGTCTGCTTTTTTTATAAGACTTGCAGCACCTGATGTAACATCCTGAATATTTTTCCCGATAATTTCCGGCTGTATCTGATTTAATATTTGGCTGACTTTTTCAAGAGACTGAAAAGCATCAACAACAGGCTCGCCGTAAACAAGTTCGTTATCCTTAATAACCTCACTAGACATTCCAAGTGTGATATCCAGGAATTTGTCACCAACATACCCACTGGTTCTAATATAAAATTTTGAATCTTTCGGAATATTTATATCTGGTAACTGAATCCTAATTTCAACAAGAACATTATTTTGTTTAGTGTCAAGAGTTAAATTATCTACACGGCCTACCCTTAAACCATTTATTCTCACGAAAGAACCTTTGGTTAAGCCTGCAACATCATTAAACACCACAGTAAAATTATGCTGAACTTGAACAGCAAATTCCCTTAAAAAGGCCCACCCAAAAACAAGCAATATCAATCCGCTGATTACAAATACTCCAATCTTTATTTCATTTGTATATTTCATTTTTTATAATTCTTCAGACAAGCTGAAGCTTCCTTCGCCCAATTATTTTCACCTGAGGGGACACATTTTTTCTTTGAAAACAAGTTAACTTTTTCATTTTACCCTATCCTAACAAGCCTGAAAGAATGGGACCCTCTATCTCTGCTTTTACAAATTGCTTTACATAAGGATTATCGGTTAAATAAAATTCTTCCGGGGTACCTTCATATACAATTTTGCCTTCGTAAAGCATTAGTATTCTCTGAGAGGTCCTACGAATCGTTGATAACTGGTGAGTAACAACAAGGCTTGCAACCTTAAATTTATTTGCAAGCATATTTATATAATCTTCAACAAGTGTAGATAATATAGGATCAAGCCCTGAAGTAGGTTCATCATACAAAATTACTTCAGGTTCAGATGCAATAGCTCTTGCAAAGCTTACACGTTTTTTCTGACCACCTGACAATTGATCAGGGAATGAATTGATATATTTTTCAAGCCCAACAAGTTTTAATTTTTCAAGAACACGGTTATAAATCTCATTTTTTGATAATTTTAGTCCATGAAGCGCAAGTGAAATATTTTCACCAACAGTATAAGAATTTAAAAGTGCACTATACTGAAAAACCATTGCAATTTTTTTAGTGTTAACATTAACTGTCCCAGCATCAAAATTATCCAGCCCGGAAATAATTCTCAGAAGAGTAGATTTGCCAACGCCGGACGGACCAACTATAGCGACACTTTCACCAGGCGCAACCATTAAAGAAACTCCATCAAGAACTTTTAAAGCATTAAAAGATTTAAATACATTTTTGACTTCAATTAAATATTTCATAAAACTCCAAAATAATATTATTTTACAAATGTAGGATCCAGAATTTTCCCGACAGAATATACACTGTTAGTAATTAAAAAATTAAAAAAGAATATGCCAAGCATAGCCCAGACTACAGATTTTGTAGTAGTATGACCAACACCAGCCGCTCCACCAGTTGTTTCCAATCCAAAAGTACAACTCAATGTAGCAACAAGCGCACCATTTATAAAAGCTTTAAACAATGCAATTAATATATCCCTGTTTCCAACAACTGATCTGAAGGAATCAAAGAACATATAAGGATCAAGCTGAACATAACTAATCGCAATAATCATCCCTCCAACACTTCCAATATAAATCGCAAACACTGTCAATAATGGTGTCATAATAAGCGATGCTAATAACCTTGGTGCAATCAAAAAACTCACTGGACTTAACTTCATTATTCTCAAAGCATCAACCTGTTCAGTCACCGTCATAGTTGCAATTTCAGCAGCCATAGCACCACCAACCCGTGCAGCAATCATGACACCTGCCACAACAGGGCCTATTTCCCTGACAATTGATACTGCCACAGAAGTACCAAGAGAGCTTGTATTTCCAATACCCATAAGCTGTTTTGAGATTTGGAGAGTTAATGCCAAACCAATAAAAAAACTTACTACAGCCACAACAGGCAATGTATCAAAACCAAATTTACTTGCCTGATCAAGAAATTCTTTCTTTGAAAATTTGCCACTTAAAATACAGATAGAGCCAAATATAAAATTTCTAAATGACTCACCTAATTCAACAAGCCAAAGAAATGGCTCTCTACCTAACTTTGTTAATGCTTCCATATAAACAAGATATTAATTACTCACCGCCCTCCTCGCGCCTTCGTCGCTTGTCAGGCTTTGCAAAGTGCTCCTAGTCTGCTATTTATAACATTCTAAAGATTTTGCCGAGTAAATCGTCAAAATCTTCCCTGACTGAGAGTTATATTTCCATTTTTACAAAGCACCTGAGTAATTACCAAAGATATTATACTTGGTTTAAATATATGATGAAACTATAAAAATTAATTTAAATACAATATAAACAGAGTAACTAAAAGTTGCAATTACGTTATGCCATCTTAGCCAGGTCTTGTGTTTGTTTAAGCAGACTCTTGTTATCGTTAAGAGCTTCTTTCCACGCTGCAATATTAGTTTCAGCCTCACCATGGACGGTATTAGCCTGTGCTTTTCTAAATATAATCTGTGAATTAATAGGCGCACCAGCTGTTGCAGCATAAACTGCAGCAGCTTCCAGATACATAGTTGCCTGTTCAGCAAAACCTTTATTAGTTAAGTTCTTTGCAATCTGAACAACTGGATTTGCATTGTTTGGTCCACTATTGTTACGTGAGTTTTGTACAATTGCACCTAATAGTGAAACAGCAGCCTGCAAATAAGCCCCAACGGGACCTGACTGAATATATGTACTAAAAGCAGAACCTCCTACTGTTTGTCCGGAAGTCCCTGACAAAGTAGAGCCCGAGGAAGAAGTTGAACCAAGTGTACTACCTGAAGTGCCAGTACTACCTGAAGAAGAAGTTGATCCAAGTGTACTACCTGAAGTGCCAGTACTACCTGAAGAAGTACCGGATGATTGACCAGAAAGTGTTGCACTAGATGCTTTGAGATTAGTAGTATTTGTTGAATGAGTAGTTACCTGAGCAGATGCATTTCCTAGATTTTGTTCTGCGACTTGTTGATTTGCCAAATGTTTTGCTGCTTCTTGATTTGATTCTTCTGCATTTGCTTCTGCCTCTGTTGCAATTAATTGTTGTTCTTCTGCTTGCTGTCTTAATTCATCAGCTTCAAACTGTAATCGAATTTTTGCTTCCTGAGTACTTTCACCATGCTCAGCTTCAAATTCTTTTTGATCAGCTTTACTATTTAATACCTCAGCTTCAGCAGTTGCATCGTCATATTCATTCATTGAGCCAAGTTCTGCAACCCTGGATTCAGAGTGTGCGTCAGCTTCATTATCAATTACTGTTGAACTATTAGCTACCTGTGTACGAGCATTATCCAATGCAGTTTCTTCATCTGGTAATTCAGTTCTGATTCTGGCTCTTTCAGCCTCAAGCGATGCCATTGTATTACTTGAATTATTATTTGATCCTGCAGGAGTTGCTGCATTCTGGGCACCATTATCACCCTGAATTGCTCCATTTTGATTTGATCGTCTTACTGGGCCTAAGTCTGTCATGTGTCCTATTCCTTAATTTATCTGATTTTAGAAATATATTATTTCTATGCTAGTTGGAGCTAGCGAAAGACAGTTAATCAGAATGAGGTTATGAAAAAGTTAAATTCCATAGGTATAGTACTAAATTGTTTAGTTGAAAAATATTTATCAATATTAAATAAATTCGGTTAAAGAGAATTTAAAAAACCGGCAACAAACTAATCTGCTACCGGTTTTTAAAAGTTTATCTGAATTAGATTACACTAACTTAGCGAGATCCTGCATTTGCTTACCGAGCTGTTTATTTTCATTGATACATTCTTTCCAGAATGCAATATTTGTTTCAGCTTCACCATGTATGGTATTAGCCTGAGCTTTGGTAAGTATAATTGCCTGATTTGTTGGTGTGCCCTGAATAGCAGAGTCAACAAGTGCTGCTTCAAGATAAGCTATACACTGTTCAGACAATCCTTTATTCGTAAGATTTTTTGCTATCTGAACAATTGGGTTTGGATTCAGTGACATTACTGCACTAACTTTTGCTATTGCAGCAAGTAATCCTCTTGCAGCCATTAAATAACCAACTGCATTACCAGTACCACCGCCACCACCGGGTGCTCCACCTCCAGGTGCTCCACCTCCAGGTGCTGCTGCCGCTCCGGGAGCTGCTCCACCTCCTGGTGCTGCTGCTGCTCCGGGTGCTGCTCCTCCTCCTGGTGCTGCTGCTGCTCCGGGGGCTGCTCCACCTCCTGGTGGTGCTGCTGCAGCGGGTGCTGCGGCGGCGGCTGGGGCTACTCTGCCTGCTCTGCGATCATCATCATCTGCTGCTGCTGCTGCATTTATTATAGGTCTATATTGAGCATTAGTTGGATCCAATCCTCTTTCTGTCAAAACTCTTTGTACAGCATCACGAGCTCCACCAGGTGGTGCTCCTGCTGCTGCTCCAGTAACTAAATCACGTAAAAGAGGTTGGGGTGCTGCACCTGGTGCTGGGGCTGGTGCACCTGGTGGTAAGGGAGCTGGAGCATTTAAATCTCCTGCTGGTAGTGCTGGTCCTCCTGGTGCCGGGGCTGGTGGTAGTGCACCACCTACGTCATTACCTGCAACAACAGTTGCTGTTGTTGCAAGAACTAATAGCCCTCTCAAAGCTGTTGCAAGTTGCTCTCTATTTCCAGTAGCAATAATTCCTTCTAATTCTGCTCTCTGCTCAGGCGGGAGTTGAGCTATAACTGGACCAAACATTTCTCTCATCCGTCCTCTTACTTGCTCTATATCAATTTCTCCTTCTTCACCATCCTCGGCTCCCTCAGTATCACTAACTTCTTCGGAATCATCATTAGCCACAGGACTGGAATCATCACTATCATCACTGGCACTAGGTCCATTTGATGAATCTGTACTTGTATCATCACCACTATCAGATGATCCATCACTACTAGAATTATCACTATCTGTACTAGTGGGATTATTAGCTCCACTGTTAGCCTGCTCAGCTTCATTTGCAGCCTGCTCAGCTTCTTGTGCAGCCTGCTCAGCTTCTTGTGCAGCCTGTCTTGCCACTCCAGCCTGAGTTTCTGCTTCTGTCCGTCTTTGCTCAGCTTCAGTAGCTTTACTTTCTGCATCTGATTTATGACCTTCAGCTTCCTGACGTTTACTTTCAGCTGTATCAAAATCACCTTGTAATGAAGCCTTCTCAGACTCAGCTTCTGCTCTTTTTTGCTGAGCTTCAGAGACTTTTTGTTCAGCTTCTGCAGCTCTTGCTTTTGCCTGGGCTGCATCTGCTCTTGCTGCTTCTGCGTCTGCCCTAGCCTGTGCTGCTGCTGCTCTAGCCTGCGCTGCTGCTGCTCTAGCCTGCGCTGCTGCTGCTCTCAGTCCTGCGCCACTGCCTGGCCTTGCTGCATCTGCGGCAGCTGCTTGTGATTCTAAACTGCTTGCTTCTGAATCTTTTGCAGATGCTGTAGTCTCTTGAGTCTGTGCTTCAGCATCTTTTGTTGATGCTTCACTTTCTTTCTGTGAAGCAATAGAATTTTCACTTGAGACTTTTCCCCGTTCTGATGTTACAGTTTGATCCTGTTCAGAAATGGTTGCATCTAATTCAGTAATTTGATTTTGAATTTCACTTGCCTCATTTTCAGCCTCAGATATTTCTGATGAAGCAGTAGCTACCTCTGAGTTAGCTGCTGACTCATCAGCACTGGCAGCGCTTGCAGCAGTATCAGCTTGACTTGCATCTACTTTACTTTGTGTTGCCTTTGTTCTGTTTTCGGTAGCAGCAGACCTCATAGCATTTACAGCGCCAGATGCCTCTTCTAAACGTTGTGCTGCATTAGTAACTGGGTTAGCTTTAGAAGGATTTGATCTTGCAATGGTACCAATATCATTCAATGCATCGCTGGGTTTAACCCCTGCACCTAATATACTGGCTTGCTTACCAGAGGTTTCAATAGCACTTGCTAATTGCTTTGTGGGTGAAGAACTAAAACTAAATGACATAATTTTTCTCCTTTATTAGCTATTAAACCTTTCCTTTTTGTGCTGCTTCCTGTCGCTGTGAATATGCAACCTGTTCCTTATATTCAGCATCAAGCCTGTAAATCCCGAGCTTTTTAAATACCAGGTTCAAACCTTCATTATGTGCCCGTGCAGACTCAAGCTGCCAGTTAGAGAACGAACCATCACTTCTTTCAATAGTCTCACATTGTTCTTTTAACTGCTTTGCATATCTCTGTGATTCTTCTGACTGTTTCAACAGATCATCTGCCTGAGATCTCATATCTTTTGCTTTTTTTTCAAAAGATTTTGCAATCTCTTCTATCTGCTCTGGAGTTGCATTTTCAGGTACAGGGATCTCATATTCAGTAGCTACTGTTTCTGATATTGATTTAACTGCTTCTTTTTTATCAATCTCATTCCTTCTCATCTGCTCTGCTTTTTTTCTTAAGCTAGTAGCAATATTTTCCAGGGTGTCGGCAGCACTTAATAATTCACGGGCTTTTTGTGATTTAGAATCTGAATCAGAAGAATAATTATCGCTTTCTTTCATCAGGATTTCAGCAAGTTTCTTCTTGGAATTTCCTTCCATACTATTCTGCGCACTGTCAGCGGCCAAAATAGCACTTGAGGCTTGATTAACCTGTACTGGATTTAAATTTATTGAATCTGTCATACTTCACCAAATAAGATATGAGAATTGGTACATTTTGTTCAGCAGGAAGTTAAACAGAAAAAGGTTATAGGAAGTTTAATAAAGAACTAAGATAACCCCGAATAAAATAATTAAATTAAAATCACGTTAACTAATTAACCTGCAGGTTTTGCAATTTCATTCATGGTTTTAGAAAGTCGTTGATCAGTTTTCATAAACTCTTTTTGAACCTCTGCAAATGGTCCAATAAGAGCAATCAGAGATTTTATTCTGCTTTTTAAAAGCTGTACCATCTTGCCAGCAGGAGTATTTCTATTTGATTCATTAAATTCTATTGTTTCAATCGAGGATAAAAGACCTTGTAAAACGCCAACTGCCCACATAGCAAGTCCAGCTCTAAATATAGGACTTGCATTCATTACAGTTGATAAAAAAGTCATTCCAATTCCCTGCAATGCACCTGTAATACCTTCAACAGAACTTTGATCGCCTGATATTTGCGGCAGATCATCTATTGTTGGCATTCTAGATCTTGAAAATCTATCAAAATCTAATGGTCTTAAACCTGGTCGTACAACAGCAGCTCGTCCTCTTCTCCTAGGACCACCAGGAATATTGTCAGGAAAAGCATCTGGATTTATATCTGGAACTACCATAAGTAAATAAACCTCATATAAAAGGTAAAAATAGTTAAACACAGATATGTTAATAAAAGATTTAAAAGGAGTAGTATCCCTAGATCAAATGAAACAAATAATTTATAGGAGATTAAGCAGAGATTAAATGATTATGTAGAAGTAACCATCCTAAGGGGCACTCTTTGTTGCACTTGGGATTCATCAATTTTTACACCGCGGGATAATGCAACCCTTCCGGTTCTTGCAATTTCCTTAATACCAAATTTCCCTAGCAAATGAACAATAGCATTAATTTTACTTTGATCACCAGTAGCCTCTATTATTAATGTATCTTCAGCAACATCTACAATTCTTCCTCTGAACAAGTCTGCAATCTGAATAATTTCAGATCTGGTATTTGCTGTAGATGATACCTTAATTAAAGCAAGCTCCCTGTCAACAAAACTTAACTCAGTAAGATCAGTAATTTTTATAACATTAATTAGTTTATGTAACTGTTTTGTAATTTGTTCAACTGCAAAGTTACTGGCATTAACAGTAATGGTCATCCTTGCATATAAAGGATTTTCTGTAGGTCCAACAGTTAATGATTCAATATTAAAGCCTCTTCTAGAAAATAATCCTGCAATTCTGGTAAGTACGCCAGATTCATTTTCTACAAGAACTGATAAAACTCTTTGTAAGCCAGCCATATATCTTAATAAGGAAAGTTAATTTATCTAACCATATTCTCTAATTAAATATTCTAACCAATAAAAGCAGTATTTAGACAGTAAAAAATTAATTATTGGTTAATTTTTAAGCTAAATTCAAAGGATTTAATAGCATTAACTAAGATAATAAATGCTAGAATACTCATCCAAAAGAAAAACCAATTATGAGCGAAACAGTTAATCAACACAATAAAATCAGCACCGAGAACGAAAATCTTGAGGTTGAGAGTGCAATCAGACAAATACTTGTTTCTATTGGAGAGGATCCTGACAGAACCGGGTTGCTTTTAACACCCAGCCGTGTAGCCAGAATGTACAAAGAAATATTTTCAGGTATTAAAAAAGATCCGAAAGATGAAATAACAGTAACATATGCTGAAAATCATGATGAGATAATTCTTGTAAGGGACATATCATTTTATAGCATGTGTGAGCATCACCTGGTACCTTTTTTTGGCACTGCACACGTTGCATACCTGCCCAAGAATGGAATTATTACCGGACTTAGTAAATTAGCTCGCGTAGTAGAAGTAGCCTCAAGGAGACCACAGGTACAGGAAAGAATGACTACACAAATTGCAACTGCAATTTTAGAGAAATTAAATCCTATGGGCGTTGCAGTTGTCATAGAAGCAGAACATATGTGCATGTCTATGAGAGGGATTAAAAAGCCAGGTAGTAAAACAGTAACATCAGTATTAAAAGGAATATTTCAAACCAATCAATCATCCAGACAGGAAGTACTATCGTTAATAAGAGGAATTTAAGAAGGTAATCCTTCGTCATTACCTCTTGCTCTTAACTTTGCAATATCAATAGCAAGCTGCTCATAAGCTCTCTCTCTATTCAAGCTAGCCTGATCTTGCTTAGAACTAGCCTCGATTTTCTGGGTCTCAAAGTTATTTTGCAATCCTTGATTATTTCTAATTGGATTACCACTTGTAGCTTCAGCAATTTGTTGATTTTTATCCTCTGTCCTTGCTTTATCCTCAAGCGTGTTAGCATCTTTCATTGCTCTTTCAAATCTTTCAAAAGGAGCTTCCCTTCTGTCAGCAGCCTTATTTGCTTTAATTTCAGATATAGTTTGCATGTTACTTACTATCCTCCACTATTTTTTAAAGGATAAAGAATAGCAGAAGTAAATTACAAGAAGTTTATCTATATCAATATAAAAATAAAATTTCTTTAATAATAATTTTAAAAAAAAATATTCTTCTCTTAGTCTAGAAATCCAGCTTTTATGCATTATACATAAGATGATTATTGGAAGGTTATCTTAGTACAAACACTAAAGTAAATCATCCAAAAGTTTGACTGCACTTATATAACTTTCTGATGAAGCTTTATTTTTTCCTGCTATATCAAAAGCTGTACCATGATCAGGAGAGACTCTTAAAAATGGGAGCCCCAAAGACACATTAACACCATTAAACCCAGCAACAGCCTTAAATGCTGGAAGACTTTGATCATGATAAAAAGAAACATATACATCATATTTTTGTTTTTTACCCAATAAATAATCTCTCCCAGCAGAGGACAATATAGCATCTGGTGAAAATGGTCCAAACGTTCTTAGACCCAAAGAATTAACTTCCTTTATAACAGGTGTAATAACTTTAATTTCTTCATTACCAAATACACCTGCTTCACCTGCATGTGGATTTAATCCTAAAATAGCAATTTTAGGGTTTCTAAAATGGAACCATCTTTTTAATTCTTTATTTAACCTTAAAAGATATTTTTTTAGTTTTATTTTTGAAATCTTTGAGCTTACTGATTTTAAAGGAATGTGCCTAGTAAATAAAGCAATCCTAAAGTCACCTGCCACAAACAGCATAATTACACTATCAGGATCTACGTTACATATTTTTGCCATTGCATCGGTTTGTCCATGAAAATTGATATGAGCCGAATTAACTACTTCTTTTGAAACTGGTCCAGTTACAAGCGCAACAATTCTATTTTTTCGAGCTAAAGAAACTGCATCTTGTAAGTTTTTATAAGCATGTATACCTGTATTCTTTGAGGGCTTGCCCGGGATGTACCGAGGATTATTAAATGATTTTTTTGTTGTGGTATAAAAAGGTACTGGTTTTTCATTACACATTTTGTTTTTGTCTTTAAATAAGCATTCTTTCAAACCAATTACAATAGGTTTAAATTTAAATTTCCAGTTATTTAAAGTTTTTAACAATATTTCTGGTCCAATACCTGCCGGATCGCCATATGTTAAACCTATAAAGACTTCATTCTTCATAGTTACAATTATAAGTGAGAATAATATATGTTACTGCCTACCTAGGGTAATACTTCCGAGTAAACTACTTATAAAGTAAGATTGTATCCGATTCATTCGGTACAATCTGGATAATGGGACAAGAAGCTATTCTAAGTACACTTTGCAAAGCCTGACAAGCGAAGAATGAGCGAGGAGGGCGGTAAATATATCTGTATGTTTAATACTTTGATATAGTATGAATAAGAGGAATTTATGAAAATAGTTATTGAAGGTAAAAATATAGAGCTAACCAAATCATTAAAAGATTACGTACAGGAAAAATTTAAAAAACTTGAGAAACATTATGACCACTTAATTAAGGGGCATGATGTAAGGGTAAAACTTAGTGTTGAAAGAAATCCCCGAATAACAAACAATCATAAGACTGAGGTAATTATTTTCCTTGACGGAAAAACAGTCCGATCTGAAGAAGCATCAGACAACATGTATGCAAGTATTGATATTGTTGCCAATAAACTAGACAGGCAAATAGAAAAATTCAAATCCAAACATTACAGAAGCTATCAGCACGATGAAAGACCAGAACCAAACACTGACATAACAGGATACATGCTTGGAGATATAACCAGAAACAATCAGACAAAAAAGATAAAAAAAATAAAATCAAAGAAATTTAAAATCTATACAATGACACCTGAAGAAGCAATAGATCAGCTGGATATAGTTGATCATGATTTCTATGTTTTTATCAACTCTAAAACAAACCAGATGAATACTATGTATCAGAGGAAAAATGGCGGGTATGGTTTAATTGAACCATTGAGCTAAGTTTCTTTATCACTTGATCTTTTGTTTTCTCTAAGTCACCGGAATTATCAACAGTAAAATTAGCAAGTTTTGCTTTTTCACTCTGACTAATCTGAGCAGTTACCCTACGGGTAATTTCATGCATGGTAAAACCCTTTTTTATGAGTCTCTGAAACTGAACAGACTCATCACAGATAACGCACCATATTTCATTAAATAGTTTTTCCATTTTTGCTTCATGTAATAAAGGGACAAGAATTACTATTATAGGCTTATCCTGAGATACAGATATACAGTTTTTTAAGATTTTTATGACCTCAGGATGTATCAAATTCTCAGTAAAAGTACGGTTTTCAGAGTTTGTGAATATGCATTCAGCTAACACTTTTCTGCTTATATAATCACCATCATTTAGAAGAATGTTTTTCCCAAATCTTTGAATCAGAGCATCAGTAACATTATTTTTAGAAGACAGAATTCTCCTCACCACATCATCTGCATCAATAATAAGTATATTTTTATCAAATTCAGCAATTATATTACCAACAGTAGATTTCCCAGTACCAAAACTGCCTGTAATGCCAATCAGATAAGGATATTTATTTTCTTTCATTTAGTAGAACTCGAATTCTGGAAACTATATTAGCAGTAGATACTTTCTTTCCAGAATTATCAAGGTAAATATTCTTAATCTTTTTATTCTTTATATTATTCTCAATGTTTTTTAATATAGTTTTTCTTAAATTCTCTGCTGTAGGCCTATCTGGTATAAAAGGCAGCTCAAGTGACTGGGAAAAAGAAGGATTATAAGAACAGAAAAAAACAAAGCAAGTTATAAACAAATAAAAAGGTAAAATAATAACTGGTTTATAAATTATATTCATAATCATGATTTATAAGTTTATACCAACTGTATGAAAACAAAAACAAGAGATTCAAATGGTTATAGTCTATTAGAAACAATGACTGTAGTAGCAGTATTAGGAGTCGTAATTGGTCTTTTATATGCATATTCAGATGAAGGCTGGAAGCAATTTTATTCAAGTTACAGCAGGGGGTTATCGCAAACTAAGGCAAAACTGGCAATTCGAATATTAACCGATGATCTCAGAGAAGCAAACAGAAGAAGAATTTATATTGGCAAGGGGATTTCATTTGGTGTACCTGCCCCGGATGATATCAGTGAAGAAGCACCATTTATATATTTTACAAAACCGGTATTTCTGGAAAATACAGGCGAAACAGTTGGGTATAATTATACACTTTACTATTATTCAAAACGAAAAAAGAACGAATATGATTTGTTGCTAAAAAAGACAAGGAAAGAGAGGGAGGAACAACTCACGTTGAAATCAATTAAATTTTTAAATCAGAGTAAATATTATACCGAAGATGAAGATAAAACCTGGCCATTCCTTCCTCCAATTCTTGAAATAAACAAATCAACGCTTCCAGAAGATGAGCAATATACTTCATTTATTAAAAGCATGATTATTACTAATACGGAAGATGCACCAGCTCAGGACATAAATCAACAAAACACACAAAGTGACAATATATTCTTAGATCATTTCTCCAAAATAAAGAAATCAAGCAGGAATATTCCAGTAAGCAGTAACTTTCAGGCGAATTCTCTAACTGACACCTTTAAAAAAGAGGATCTTAATATCTACTTCACACAGAGCTACAAAGCAGACATGCCTATTTCAATAAAAGTAACGATTCATGAATCTCCCTACTTGTTTGGGGTAATGTCAGCAGTAACACAATTCGAAGTAAAAGTTACACCAAGAAACTAGAATTATTTCTGGTTTTTACTCACCGCCCTCCTCGCTCATTCTTCGCTTGTCGGGCTTTGCAATGTGCTCTAAATCTACCATTCATTACACTCTACAGATTTTGCCGAATAAATCGGCAAAATCTTACCAGACAAATAGGTTGCTCAAAAATGTTACGTAATCCAGGCAGTAACTATTTTTGATTGATAAATTTGTGTGTTTGAGGAATAATCCTGATATCAGGAAGTATTCCAATTAAGCTGCTCTGCCAGCCAAGAATAATAGTTTCATCTGGAGGCTGTACATTATTTATCGCCGTAACGGGCTGAAGTATAACCTGAATATCATTTTTACTCACTGAAACAGATTTAATATTCTTTAACGCATATTCAAGTTCATTGAAGTCTGTTTTATTTGAGACAACAATCTTTACCCAGGTTTTAGCATTTGAATTAATAGATATTTTTAAAAAATCAAAATGCTTATCCCATAAATCCCCGCAATAAGCAGATGATGGCAATTTAAAGTCCATAGATATAAAATCAAGATATTCAATTACTTTTGTCAATTCATTAGGCTTATGTCCACCAGATTCAAGATATACAGGAATGTTAAACCTATTTTTAAATCCTGGCAAAAACGATTTAAGGAATTTCCATTGTAACAATGGCTCTCCACCTGTAATGGATAAACTATGATGCATAATCGGATCCAAGGAAGAACATATTTTGATTAATTCATCACTATGTACTGGATTATTATTTTTCTTAAATTCTCTCTTTCCCGGGGATTGTTCGACAAGACAAACCTTTGTTTTATTTAAACTTCCAGGAGTATCACACCAAACACATCTCAAATCACAGACACTAAACCGTACAAATATTTGCCTTACACCAACTAAAGGACCTTCACCCTGAACAGCAGAATATATTTCACTTATATAAGATAAATTCTTCACACAAACAAGTTTAACAAAAAGAACTATTGAGAGTTTGCTATTTGAGCTTTATATATTTCTGCTAGGCTTCTTAAATTAGTCATTTTATCAAAAACGTAAGAATTTGTTGTTATTGAAGGACTGTTAAAACCTTTATATGACGGATCAAAATCTTGTAATTTTGCCATATCTTCCATTTGGTTGTAGACATTCATCAGATTATTGAATGCAGCCCTGTTTGAAGATCCACCACCAAAATTTTCTATTGCTTTTAGTTTTTCTTCTTTTATTCTTACCAAAGCCATAATTTGCTCTTTCTGACCTGTTTGATAATTTGCAGTTGGACCTGAAGTCCATGGACTTTGTCTAACCTCATTAGGACCTACAGAACTCTTTTGTATTTCTGCCAGCTGAATATATAACAGATTTATTTCACTTTTTATTTGTTTCACATTACCATTAGCACCAGATTCTTCGCCTCCAACTTGATTAGGAATTCCGCCTCTCATTTCTGACACTTGTTGCATAACACTAGATAGCTGCACTCCACTAACTGAAGCTCCTGCGGAGCCATTAGAGTTTCCAAGACTTTGACTGCTTAAGCCTTGCACTCTATTATTTTTTATACTTTCAAGCATAAAAAAACAAATATCCCTTACTTACTAGACTAGTTAAGTAAAGTGCATAGAATCACAAGGAAGTTATATATATGTTAGGTGAATTATTAATTTATTTTAATAAAAATAGGGATAGCACTAAATTACAAGTACAATTTGTTTATTGAGATAAGTCCTTTATATAAAAACTAAAATGACAAACAAAACTATGAAGCCAAAAATAGGAATCATTGGAGCAACAGGTTATACAGGTACAGTATTAACCAGATTGCTTTCTTTTCATGACAAAGTTGAAATTAGTTATCTTTCTTCTGAACAACATGCAGGGAAATATTTTTATGATATATATCCGGCATTTTACTCACAAATTAATATTAAATGCAGCAACTTTGATGTTTCAAAGATCATTAATTCCTGCGATCTAATATTTTTTGCTACTCCAAATGGGTTTGCAAAAGAGAGTGTTCCAAAGTTAATTTCAAAAAAAAGCACATTAAAAATAATTGATTTAAGTTCTGATTTTAGACTTGAAGAAAAAATTGCTTATGGATTACCTGAAATAAATAGGGAATTAATTAAAGGATCCAATATAATAGCAAATCCTGGCTGTTACCCTACATCAGTAATCCTTGGCTTAGTACCGGCTCTAAAAAATAAAATAATTAATCCCAATACAATAATTATTGATTCAAAGTCAGGAATAAGCGGAGCAGGTAAACAGCTAAAACAGGAATTACACTTTTGTGAAGTAAACGAATCATTCTCAGCATATAATCTGGCTGGAAAACACAGACATATTCCTGAAATTGAAAATGAAATTTCAAAAATCTGTGGAAGCAGAATAAATGTTGTATTTTCGCCACACCTTTTGCCAATTAACAGAGGGATACTAAGTACCATATATGTAAAATTGACTGACAAAAATATTAAAGAAGATGAAATTATACAAATGTATTCAGATCACTATAAAAACGAACCATTTGTTAAGGTCCTACCAAAAGGAATTTACGCTAATACAAAAAACGTAAGATATACAAACCTATGTCATTTAACAGTCTTGAAAGATGAAAGGACAGAAATGTTAATAATAGTTAGCACAATTGACAATATGGTTAAGGGTGCATCCGGTCAGGCAATTCAAAATATGAATTTAACCTTATCCCTTTCTGAATCATTCGGGCTTGATACTCTGGGACACATACCATAATATAGCTATTAGCCATTGGCTGTTAGCTTCTAGCTAACAACATTATTTAAGCCAACTGAGTAAAAAATATGATTAAAAATTTCAATGAACTGGTTTCTCAGATTAAATCACAAGTTCCCATCCAGGAATTAATTTCTGAATATATCACAGTGAAACGTTCCGGTAGGGGATTTGTTGGACTCTGTCCGTTTCATGAAGATCACCATCCTTCATTACAAATACATCCTCAAAAAGGTATTTTTAAATGTTTCTCATGTGGTACAGGTGGTGATTTAATTAGTTTTTATGCCCTGATAAACAAAAAAAAATGGTCGGAAGCTGTAGTAGACCTTGCACAAAAATACGGACTAAAGATTGAATATGGAGACGAAAGCAAGACAGAGATCCAGATCAAAAAACAGCTTTATGAATTAAACAGAGAATGCCTTGAATATTTTAAAACGAATTTATACAGTAAATCTGGTGAACATGCTCAGGACTATTTAAGGAATAAAAGAGGCTATTCAATTGAAACAATTAAAAAATATGAGATTGGTTATGCACTAAATAGCTGGGAAGCACTTTCAGACTTTCTTTCAAAAAATAAAAAATACAACAAAGAACTACTGATAGCATCAGGACTATTTGTTATTAAAGAAAACCAGGAAGGTTACTATGACAGATTCAGAAACAGAGTAATCATACCTATACTTGATGATAATAATAACGTAATAGGCTTTGGGGGCAGAACACTTTCAAATGATGATGCAAAATATATAAATTCACCCGAAACACTTATATTTAATAAAGGAAGTATTTTATATGGTCTAAACCATGCAAAAGAAGAAATCAGGCAGCTCGACTATGCGATTTTAACAGAGGGGTATCTGGATGTAATTACTGCTCACCAATCAGGACTTTTAAATACAGTGGCTTCACTCGGTACTGCATGTACCATACAACAGATCAGACTGCTTACAAAATACTCTGAATCAAAAAAAATATATTTATGCATGGATACAGATAGCGCAGGAAAAAAAGCAGTTGAAAGTATATTCAGGTTAACTCATGAACTTAGCAGTTATATTAATTTTGATTTAAGAGTTGTATCAAATTTACCCGGCAAAGATCTTGATGAAGCATTAAGAAAAGACAGTGCAGAGAATATCAGAGCTCTAATCATTAACAGTCAAAAATTGAATTATTTTATGTTTGATCAGCAAATAAATGAGTATCTTAATGAAAAAAGTGAGGTTCTCAGAAAAGATATTTTGGCTGAGCTGACTATTAACTTAATAAATATAAAAGATCCTATCGAGCAGCTTGAAAGCATAAAATATATAAGCCATAAAATTAACATTGATGAAGATCTATTGAAACTTAAATTAAAGGAAAAAGTTAAAACCAGCAAATATAAATCAATTAAGTCAATAAAACCAGACGATGCAAGCATGGATGAGACTTATAAAATGCACATAAGCGAAAGATATAAGCAGGCTGAATTTGAAATATTAGCTTTATACATTACATCACTTCCCAGCAACTATGAAGATGTAAAAAAAGATTTAAAAGATTTTGAATTCCTTGACGAGAAACATAGATTACTTAAAGAATATATTGATAATCTGACAGAAAAACCATCATCAACATCTGACATGATTAACAATCTAATAATAGAATTTAATGAATATAAACACCTTATGTCGTTAATAACAGATCTTGCATGGAAGCTTGAAAATGACAGCAAATTTCAGTCAAATACATTTACAGAATTAAAAACAAAAATAATCACAGAAGCAAAATCATCCATTGAATGGTGGGATATGAATAAAAACAAAATGAAAGAACTGACAGGGATGTTGAAAGAACACAAAGATCCAGAGAAGGAAAAAGAAATCCTGAGTGAAATGATATTATTAATCAGAAAAAAAGGACAAAAAGAATAGTAATGAAACTAGCAGTATTATTCCCTGGACAGGGTTCGCAAAAGGTTGGAATGGGATTAGATTTGTATGAAAAGAGTCAAGCTGTACAAGATTTATTCACTCAAGCAGATAAAATATGCAAATATAATATTTCTGAAATTATATTGAATGGTCCACAGGATGAACTCAATAAAACAAAAAACACTCAGATAGCAATAGTAACCGTATCAGCAGCATTCACAATTATCATCAGAAATGAATTAAAAAATATAAACATTAGTTTTATGCCTATTGCAGCCGCAGGACATAGTTTGGGTGAATTTGCATGTTTATGGTTTACAGGAATGTTAGATATTGAAAACCTAATAAAAATTGTATCTATAAGAGCAAATTTAATGCATAATGCACCAAGCGGATCAATGGCAGCTGTAATAAATCTTGATTCAAATAAAATCCAGAACATTATTAACTCAAATGGACTAACAGAAAAAGTAGTAATTGCAAACTATAATAGCCCGAATCAGATCGTAATTGCGGGATACAAAAATGAACTCATAAAAATATCTGAGCTTTTAAAAACTGAAGGCGCAAAAACTATTATCTTGCCAGTTAGTGGTGCATTTCATTCACCACTAATGGAAGAAGCTTCAAAATCATTTTCTGCCGAGCTAGACAAATTACAATTATCAAGAACAGCAGCATTAGAAGTCCCTATTTATCAAAATATTGATGGTAATTATTCAACAGATTCAAAAACAATAATTGAAAAACTTAAAAAGCAAATGACATCACCTGTGTTATGGACACAAACTGTCAAAAATCTCGTCAACAATGGTGTTGACACAGTAGTTGAAGTAGGCCCGGGTAAAGTTTTAACCGGTTTGGTAAAAAAAATAAATCCAGATATCACCTGCTACAACATTTACGATTTAGAGACCTTAAACCAGTTTGTTCATATATATGAGCATGAATTATCCACAACCAAATCCTAAAAAACTCAGAAGTCCATTGCTTGATGGAATTAAACCAAAAAAAATATATTTCAGCATGAAAGATGAGGTCAAAGGAGATAAATCAGACTGGATTTCTGAAACCTTAGACAATACTATTTTTTCAAAACAAACAGCACGTGAGAACAAATCAAAAAAAAACAAAATCATCGATCACGAACAAATAAATTTTTTAGAAACAGCATTTAATATTGCATCAATTTTAATCTGTTCTGTTGGTGGCATTGTAAGTCTGCTGGAATTAACGAATGTAATTACCACAATACAGTCTGGCAGCAATAATAATGTTGGTAGCAGTCTTATAAGTTTTACGATAGTGTTTATTTGTACAATAGCCGCAAATATATTATGCATTGGTTTCATACATTTAATTAGAATAACAAGATATTTATATTCTAATTTTAACGACCAAAGACAAATGATTGAAAAGCTCTCAGAGGTTTATAAATTAAATTAAATAGACATTATTGTTCAGCAAGGTTATCGTATTTTAAATTTTCTACCAGTTCATTTAAAACTAAATGATTAGGAAAGAACATCTGTGCCTTTTCAAGCATTTCAAGTGCTTGTTTTTTCTGATTCAGCGATAAATATATCTCTCCAAGCTTAAAGTATGCTTCTCCATCGCACTTATCTCTTTTTAATGTATTTTTAAGCAATTCTACAGCTTTACCAATTTCTCCAACATTGTAGTATGCATAAGCAAAATATTTTTCTGAATCGGGGTTAGCAAATAAGAGTTTATTAAAAACCAATAATAACTTATCAATAAATGCCTGATTTTTAATACGCAAGAGGTAATAAACAGTAAATTCTAAAAAATGTCGAATTTCTAAAAATGTTGGCCAATTAATTATTTTTTTACCAGAAAACAGTTCAAATAAAAACATGCACCATCTCTTTGGTGGCGAATCAGCCGATTTGGACAGTTCATATTCAGCATCACTTAATTTGTCAGTTATTATCATTAAAAATGAAATACCAATATGGTTACCAGCTATCCCAAAAGAACTTTTTGATAAGTCAAATTTGCCGGATGCAAGGTAAATGCTTGCAATAATTTGCCAATGTTTAGAAGTTAACTTATTCAAATACTCATTATCATTTAAAATAGTTTGAACAATATTTAAAGCTGCCTGGTAATCATCCAAGCTAATATAATTCAATGCTTTAATTATTAATTCATCAATATCTGCTTCCAACATCTTAATAAGTCTATGACACCAACTAAAACAAAATCAATAAATATTGAAAAATCAAAACTAGTTAATAATATGTTTAACAGAATTGCAAAGAAATATGATCTGTTAAATACAATAATGACCTTTGGTCAGCACAAAAAATGGAAAGAATATGCTGTGAAACTTGCACTAAGTGAATTAAAACACACAGAAACAGCACTTGATATTTGTACAGGAACAGGAGATTTACTACTGACAATAAATAAATATTGCAAGAACTGCAAAATAACAGGCATTGATAATTCAGAAACAATGCTTGATATAGCAAAGAGGAAAATAAATAAAATTAACAATTTATCTGTAAGATATGAAAACTTTGAAGAATCAGAGAATATTAATGAGAAATACGATTTAATTACAATAGGATTTGGACTAAGAAATCTTTCCAAGCAGGAAAGCTCAATAAATAAAATTTATAAAACACTAAATCCAAACGGAGTATTTGCCTGTATAGATCTCGGTTATCCAACTAATATTTTATGGAGAAAAGTGTTTTTCTTTTATTTTTTCAGTATCGTACCAATATTAGGACTAATATTTGCAGGTAATAGGGAAGCATACTCATATCTCCCAAACTCTCTTACAAGCTGGTATAAACAGGAAGAACTTAAAACATTACTTTTAAAAACAGGCTTTAAAAAATGTTTCTATAAAAACATTTTTGGCGGGGTTATAGCAATTCATATAGCAACAAAGTGACGCCTGTCAGTGTCATCTTTGATTAACACTCGAAATATAACTCCTATAGTTAGAAATAAATTCCTGCATTGAATCAGACCCAAATTTTTCCATTGCAGCATCTGCAATGGCATTTGCCATCATTGCCTCAAGAACCACACCAGCAGCAGGCACAACACATATATCCGATCTCTCAAAATGAGCCTGCATATTTGATTTTGATTTAATATCAACAGAATCAAGCGGTTTAATCAGAGTTGGTATTGGTTTTGTAGCTACTGCATAAACAACAGGTTCACCATTTGAAATTCCACCTTCAATACCACCTGCATTATTTGATTTTCTTTTATACCTAAGAGAATTACCTTTCCAGTTCTCGTCAATGCATATCTGATCATGAACTTCAGATCCATATAACTCAGATACAGCCTTACCAAGACCAATCTCAACTGATTTAACAGTATGAACAGACATTAAAGCCTGGGCAATTCTGGCATTTAGCCTTTTATCCCATTGTGAGTAAGAACCCAATCCAATCGGAACACCCACAGCAACCACCTGTAATAACCCGCCGAGAGTATCGCCCTTCTTTCGTGCATCATCAATTGCCTGTCTCATGTTTAATGAGGTTTCTGAATCAGGACAACGGACATCTGAAGATTCAGCAAGATCAAATAATTTTTTATAATCTACACCCAAAGATTTAATATCCACAGAAACAGATCCAATCCTAGTAACATAACTATAAATTTTTATATTTAAAGTCGATAAAAGTTTTTTAAAAACTGCACCTGCTGCAACTCTAGCTGTTGTTTCACGAGCACTGGCTCTTTCAAGCACATTGCGTATATCTTCATGAGCATATTTAATAGCTCCCGAAAGATCAGCATGTCCGGGTCTGACCCTGGATACATATTTTGATTCAATTTTTTCTTTATTTTGTGGTTCATTCAAATCAACGGGTGCTGACGACATAGGAATTTCCCAGCTTTTAAAATCATTGTTAAAAATCTTTAGCGAAACAGGAGCACCAATTGTTTTTCCTAGCCTGACTCCACCTGTGAAAATTACTTGATCTTTTTCAATTTTCATTCTTCCACCACGGCCATATCCACCCTGGCGTCTTTTTAAATCAATATTTATATCTTCAGGCAAAAGTTCAAGGTTTGATGGCAACCCATCAATAATAATATTAAGTTCAGGTCCATGAGACTCACCTGCAGTAAGAAACCTTAATGTCATACAGTTATCGTTTACTTACCCACTTTAATATATGCTTCCAGCCATTAAGCATAAGTACCCGTCTTTCAAGAGCTTCCTCAAAAAAAAGTTTTTCCTGAATAGAAATATTAGGATTTAAAAGTCTTCGTCTTATTGAAGAAACTCGTTTTGAATCATTAGATATTTGCCTTTCAACATATCTGAAATTGAATCCTCTTCTTCTTCGAGGCTGCTCTTCACCTCCAGTAGATTCTTCACCTTCAGTAGATTCTTCGCCTTCAGTAGATTCTTCGCCTTCAGCAGATTCTCTGTCTTCAGACCCTTCTTCTTTAGTATCGATCGTTTCATTCTGCCTCTGAATATCAGTTGACAACTCATCTGAATCATCAACAGATAAAGAATCTCCATTACCGGACTCAGACATAATCAAATCTGATTTTTCTGAATCCGCCGCATCATCTGCCTCAGCTTTAACCTCACCATCAACCGACTTTACCAACTCCTGAGTCTCTTCTATTTCATCAAGAATATGCTTTGAAGGTTTCTGAGTTTTAAGTTCTTTAATCTCTTGAATCGTTAAACCATTTGCCCTGAGTTTAACGATTTCATTTAATGTTTGGAATGTTTCATTTAATAGGATGGCTTTGTTGCCTGATCCTTGTTCTACTTTCAGCTCAAAATCCTTTAAATATTTCCTCACAGTAGCTTCTGAAATATCCAGCCTTGAAGAAGCTTCCTTGATTGTTATATCATCGGTATTATTTTTTCCGTTTTTATCTTTTGCCATAAATATAATTATCACCTGTCTAAACCATAATGTCCAGCATAAGCAGAGGGGTAGTTAAATTATTCCAGGTTTTTAGGATTAAATATCACTCCGGTATTTATCTTTAGTTAATATTATTAGTAAAGTTAAGTCAATATACAAATAATACGAGGATCAAGCAGAAATCAAGGACTACAGATAAGTTATAATTTCTTGAAAATGAAAGAAGTTAAATCAAAGATAGAAACATTTAAAAACCCAAACAAAAGCAGGAACTATACTATAACAATTACCTGCGGTGAATTTACATCTGTATGCCCAAAAACCGGACTGCCGGATTTTGGAACAATAACAATTGAATATATTCCAAACGAACTTTGTATAGAGTTAAAATCACTTAAATATTATTTATTAAGTTTTAGAAATCAGGGTATTTTTTACGAACATGTAACCAATAAGATTCTTGATGATATTAAAAATGCTATAAAGCCAAAAAAAATAACCGTAAATGGAAATTTTACAGCCAGGGGCGGAATAACAACCTCAGTAAGTGCAACATACTCAAAAAAAATCAATTAGTCTGGTTTTTAATTTGTTTTCTTTACAAATTCATGCCAGGTCATTCCGCCTAGCACATCATCTCCACTTATATTTGAAGACTTTCTTTCAAAAGGAAATCTTTGATCGTTAATAATAGAAGAAACGTTCTCTGCATTAATATGGTTAGAAACTGCTTTCAGTTTTGTAGTTAACCCTTCACGACCACCTTCTTCACCCTGAAGGACCTTTTCAAGCTCCCGATTAATTTCATCTACATTTTGTCCTTTTATGCCCAATCCACATATTAATGCCTGTCTTAAAATAACTACATTCCTGGCTTTTACTGGATCCCCAAGATTTTGTGAATTCAGAACATATTTTATTATTCTTTCAAGGGATGTAAGATAGTTCTGAGTATTCTGTAATTGCACCAAATAATTATACGAAGCATCCCTTGTAGGACCTGGTGGCGCTGTTAAGCAATTATTTAATTGAGTGATTTGAGTCGGTCCGCCAATTACAGCATTTACTGAACCATTTGCAGCATGGTTTGAACAGTACCATTTTGCAGAAACGAAAGCATCTCTGAAATCAGTTGGTAAAATCCTTGCATAGCCTTTACCATTTACATCATAATTAAATGCAGATGCTGGTTTATACCTATCTTCTACGTCCTGCAGAACCGATGAAACAATTGGATCGGGAGGACCTGATGCTGAAATATACCCAAGCAATAATGCCACTCTGTCTCCATATTCAGCAAGCGAAACGTTCTGGGAATCAATGTTTGTTATCTGATATTCAACACCATTCTTATAAGTACCTGCATGCTTAACCAAATCAGCTGATGTATATGCCTGAAGAAGCTTAACTGCTAAAGTCCTTACAGCAGGCTCAGATTTATTTTGCCTGATAGTACCAAGGTCGTTTTGATCATATTTCTTTCCGAAATTTGGATCTTTATCCTGTGTATTTAACTCTGATATAGCATCCTTACACTTTTTGCTGTCAGCATGTCCTACTTCTGTATAACAAAGCTCAGGCTGAATCTTTCCGCCAACATCTTTATTGTAGTTAATTAAATCCTTTACTCCTAGAACACCTAGAATTGCACCAGCAATCATTAAGACCTTTGATCCCCAGTCAGCAGCTGTATTTTCCTTGAAAATTGCTGCTGCTATAGCACCGCCTGCTAATCCTAAAAATCCAAGAACAATTTTTGAAACTTTTACACCAACATCAAACGTACTGCTAATAAAATTCTTGCCAGCAGAAAAGCTATTATCAACAAAACCACCAGCCTGAGATGCACCAGTTACTGCTCTTCGCCTAATTGCTTCAAATGGTGTTGTAGGATTATTTATTGCTATTGCGGGTGTTCTCATAAAATATGATATTAAATAATAGTTTTATATATAAAATAGGTTTTAAAAATTATTTCTTTTTTAAAATGGGTCTAAAATCACGTTTTTGTTTTATTTAATATCCCCTCCTTTTGTAAGTGGATGGGGTAAGAACATTAATGAGTTTCTGTAGCAGCCCCATTATCAGGCTGAACTACGCCCCTTACAGCTTCAATAGCTCTGCCAAAGAGCTTTCCAATACCTGGCCATTGAGACAGCAGAGCTCCGCCAAACAATAAACCACCGATACCGGCAAATACTGCTTTACCTTTAGAACCTTCTTCAGAACTAAATAATGATCCTATCCATGCAAGAATACCTAATGCACCAAGAACTAGAGTACCGTATGATTTCCAGCCACCCTGACCTGCAGTCGAATTTTCTTCTTGCTCACCTACTGGTGGAACATTTGGCAGTGGTGCATCTCTTAGTGGTGGTACATCTTCGGTTGTATTAACTGCTGCTGCTTCTACTGCTTTTGCTTTTTCTTCGGATTCAGCAAATAATATTTTTGTCTCAAGTAATGGCCTAAGTTGCTCTCTAAGTTGTCTAGCTTTGTCTGCATCACTTCCAACCACATTATCTTTTTCAGCAACTATAGTAGTGTCAGCAACTGCAGCAATTAGCTCATCTATTTTCTGATCGTTTAGATGCTCTGTAGCAACACCTTTAAGCCCAATTAGCATTGCTAATTTCGTTGCTAAACCTTGAATTGGATCTACTGTTCCTGACATTTCTATCTCCTATTCTTAAATACAGCTATTGAATCTATCATTTCCTTAGCTAACTGTCTTGTATGTGTTACTTCAATATTATTTTCTATAAGGTTCTTGAATACGTTTACAAGTCAGACACTATATACTTACACTTTACTAAATCTTAACTTTTTAAGTCAAGTGAAATTCGAAAATCTTTCTTAAATTTCTCTCATAGAATTTCTGGTTAAAATTTTTCACAATTAAAAAACCCATACAAAGAGAAATTTATTTTAAAATACTAAAAATATTGATTAACTTGGTTAAGATTAAGGCTCTTAACATTAAAAGTTAAGAAGGAAGGGTATGAAAAAAAGATCCACTATTTACAAAAGTACTATTGCATATCTTGGAATTGGGACAAATAAAGGCAATAGAAAAAGAAACATTCAGAATGCATTAAAGCTGCTTAATAAAAATAAAAAAATAAAAGTAATTAAAGTCTCAAAGCTATTAAAGAATCCTCCACAAGAAGGAATTAAAAGTGGTTATTTTTTAAATGGTGCATTAAAAATAAAAACAAGCCTGCCTCCATTAAAGCTGCTTAAAACATGCAAAGATATAGAAAAAAAACTTGGGAGACCAATATCAAAAAAAAAGAAATCAAGGATTATTGATTTGGATATTTTGTTATTTGGAAATAAAGTGCTCAATACACAAATCCTAAAAATACCTCATCCAAGACTTACAAGAAGGTATTTTGTTTTAATACCGCTTATAGATTTAAACAAGGATTTAATACATCCTGTGTTAAATAAAAATATTAAATGCCTATACGAGAAATTAAAAAAAGTTATTTAGCTCTTCTTTGAGTTCCTGGTTCAGCAATCCTTTGAAATGCAGTTGGTTCGATTCCCAAACTTTGCAAAAGATCAATTAAACCATTAGGAAGTGTTTCTACACCAAACAAGCTTCTTACTCGACTAGATGAAGATGCTAACACTCCACCTAATCCAAAGGTACCCAAACCAAATAATGAAGTTTTTAATTTTTCATCACTTATATAGTAACCAAGTAGTGAAAGTACAGCACTTCCTGCACCTACAATCCACTTGCCAACACCATCCCCCCAACCAGCAAGAGTAGGACCAGGTTTTCCATTTATACCAAAGATATTTCTTATTGGACTAAAAGCAGAAGCTAGTACTCCTCCAAGTCCAAATGTACCTAATCCAAATAATAAGCCTTTTGTTTTTTCTTCTTTAAAAAGGTAACTTCCAAGTGTAACAGCTGCACTACCAAGTCCCATAATCCATTGTCCATAACCATTATTCCAGCCGGGGGCATTTTGGGGTGTTTTTGAATCTCTACCGGTAGGTTGCTGTCCCTGAAAAAGTGGAAGGCTTTCACCTTCAGGTGACATCATCTGAAGAAGAGGACTTAACATGCCACTTGAATTAAATTGCCTTTGTATCTGAGCTACCAATTCAGGATCATCAATATTAGATAAAACAGAATGCAACATTTGCTGTGGGTTCGAACTCCTTGGAGGAGCAATAACTCCTTCTTTCATTAACTCTGCAACTTCTTTCTGAATTAGTGCTTTAAATTTCTCCTGAAAAAAGGGCTTTACCTCGTCAGGAAGTTCAAGAATCAAATTAGAAAAAACCTCTTCAAGCTCATTTAACCACTGCTTGGTCCATTCATTAAGAGCCTCTGCACCATTGATATCATCAGGTAAAGGTCTGTCAATAATTTCTCTTAGATCCTGAAGAAATTTTGCTTTTATAAACTCAGGAACTGATTCCTGTAACTTACCGACAATTTCATGGAGTAGTTTCTCATGTGGTACCTGTGGAACTGCCAGCAAATCTTTAAATTCCCTGCTAAATTCCTGTGGTGTACCTTCTAAAGAAGACTGAAGTAAAGGATATAAGTTATTTAAACAATATTTTGTAAATGAAACCAGCGTAAAGACGGCATGTTTTGAAACATCGGTCCAGTGTTGATCAGGATCATCTGCTTCTTTTCTGACATCATAATTTAAAGCAACTATAATATTTGAGCTTAATTCCCTTAATTTCTTTGGATCACTTGGGGTTACTCGCTTTAGGACAGGATGGGAATGGACTGCTTCACTTTTTCGTAAAACATCAATTACATCTTCAACAGTAAGTTTTCCTTTATCCTTGGATTCTGCTCTTTCTTCCAATTCAGGTCTAATAACACTAAGATAGTGTTTTGCTATAAACCTATTATTTAAAGAAACCAAAAATGATGACATAAAAAAAAGATGACCAAATATTAATACGGCTAATTAAGACATTAACTGATTAAAAGCAAGAAAGTCAATAAAAAGTCTAAAGAAAAAGTTAAAATTATTGGTAAGCAACAAGCATTAAATATTGTGCAAGTGCTGTTTGCAAAGTTAAATAATAATTTGCCTGTAAAGTAGGCAGCCTAAATCTTTTATGAACTCCTATTGTTATTGTAGGAATTGAAAGGTCATCAAACAACAAATGATTAATTGTCTTTTTGTCTTTATTAACTATATCAAGTGAATCATAACCAATTTCACCAATATTTTTTATTTTTAGCATGCTGATTAATAAATTTAAATATTCAGTCTTATTTCTGAGTGAAACATTGTTCCAGCTGTTTAAAATAACTGAATTGGGGTTATTCCACTCTTCGATTCCATGAATGATGAGCACTAGCTTCAAATCAATATTTTTAACAATCTGGGTTAAGAAACTAACAAAAGGAGAGTTTAAATAATAAACAGGATCTGCTGCAAGGCAATATGAACTAATTAAGGCATGTGCACCAGTAAGTTTATGCATAAGTACAGAAAGTGCACCAGTATAAGATTCCGAAGGATTAAAATTTCCATCATGAAAATATGTTGTGGCATGCGGAGAAATAATAAGAACAGGAATACTTCCTCCATAATATTCAAAATCAGGCTCTCCTTCAGGAGGATATTGTTCTGCTCGCCGTTTCAACCTGTCTTCAAACTGGCTTGACCATGTTACAGTATCAAACCCTATAGGCTGCTGAATCAGGTAACCCAGAGCCTCTCTAAGCTTAGTAAATCTTGCTTCCGAGTGAAAAGATACCCATGGGCTAAATGGCTCATTACCTACCACCACCACTTTTTTACCTTGCCTGTGAGCATAAAACATTTCCATCGTTACTGATTCAGTGAGCTGGGTTAAATTAGCAAGCAATGAGTCAGCACGATCAATTAATGAGAGAGAATGTTTAACAGAGGACATTTTAGAAATATCATCAACATTACTTACAAAACCAGTTAGATCCAGCTCTATAGGGTTAGCCACACTTAAACCAGATTTCAAGAATGTACTTGCTGCATATACTTTCCAGTCTGTAGGAGAGGAAAGAGATGGATCAGATACATTGCATGGTGGTCCAGACAAATAAACTGATGCTATCACCATGGGTTACCTCTATGATTATTTAAATTAAATTCATTCATTACTATATTGAGAATTAACAAGATTTTTTAGGTAATTTAATCGACCTATTTCATTTACTATATACCACTTTTCAACAATTTTTGGGTATGTAAAAGATTAAATAATAAGCCACACAAATATAACTACAACACAGAAGTTAAAAAAAGAATAAGGAATAAATATAAAATGTTCAATTCATTTCAAAAAAGAACATATGAAAGCTGGAATGGGGTTGATACAAAGACACTCCTAAGAGGGTTGATTCTTGTTAAGGATAAAATATCACAGCTTGATCCTGAAATTGATGATTTTGCACTGACAGGGAACTTATTGATAGACCTTTATGAAATATCAGAAGAACTTGAAAAAAGGCTGCTTCTGTCCTGAATCTAGGTAAAAATTTGTTTTTAGTATAATAGCATTTAATGCATCTTACACTGTCTCAAGAAATTATAGATTTTGACAACAAAACAAATGTACTCGTAAATGAATACTTAAAAAAACACCCGGATGTAAATTTAAAATTATTTTGGCAGGAACTTTACAACAAGTCAGTCATAGATAAGGATAATAATCTTTTTAAGAACATTCTCCTGATAAAGTCAGTATGTAGATCCATGCCTGGATTAGGGCTTTTTATGCTTACTCAGTTTGCATGCATTCATATATTAAATCAGATGGGATCAGATAGCTTAAAATCAAGATATCTGGAAAAATTAATATCCGGCGATCTGATAGCATGTTTTGCCCTTACAGAGCAAAATGCAGGTTCAGATGTAAGCATGATAGAGACAAAGGGATATAAAAGCGGAAATAACTGGATGATAAATGGATCTAAAATCTGGGCTAGTAACGGTTCAATTTCAGATTTAATATTTATTTTTGTCCAGACAAAAGAATACAAAGACAGATCAGGAATAACTTGTTTTTTGGCAGATTCAAAATCGGACGGCATTACAATATCATCTGATATTCCAAAACTTGGGGTAAAAGTTACACCGTCAAATGAAATAAAAATAGATAATCTAAAAATCACAAGCGATAATTTAATCGGGGACATTGGTGATGGGTTAAAAATAGCACTATCAGCAATTTCAAATGGAAGACTGTTTTGCGCAGCCCAGGCAACAGGATTGCTCGAAGGAATATTAAATGACTGTGTAAAACACAGCACAAACAGAAATCAGTTTGGAAAACCAATATCAGATTATCAGGCAATACAATGGTATATTGCAGATATGACAAAAGATTTTGAGGCTTGTAAAATGATTCTGTATAAAGCTGCATTATCGAAGGAAAACAATGAAAAGGATACAAGCCTTCTGGGAAGCATGGCAAAATATTTCTGTACTAGTTCAGCAAGTAGACATTCCTCCTTTGCCGTACAGATACAGGGAGGCAAAGGATTAAAGGATGACTCCTTTGTAGCAACCTCTTACAAAGATGCAAAAGTACTTGAAATATATGAAGGAACAAATGAAATACAAAAGTTTATTATCGCAAAAGAACTTAAGCTCAGTCAGTAAATCTTTTAGCGAGAATTATTCACTTAAAGATTTTATAAGACAAATAAACCTACGTAGTCCAAAATTAAAAAAAATTGAAGCCTTATTACATGGAAGATTTGAAAGCATAAACAAAGGAGATGGATTTAGTTTTAATGAAATTAGAGAATATAAAATCGGTGATGATTTAAGAAATATCAGCTGGAGCACAACAGCAAAAACCGGAGCTCTTCATGTAAAAGAATATTTCTCTGAAAAAGAAACTAAAACCTATTTTATTGTTGATATTAGCAATTCAATGTTTTGTGCAGACAAACTAACCATATTTATCCAGCTATTTGCATTTTTACTGAATACATCTATATCATTCAGCGAAAAAATTGGTGGATTATTTTTTTCAAAGGGTGTCAAATACCATTTCCCGCTCATGCAGGCAGTTAGTCAGGCAAATATTATTTTTCAAACACTTTTAAGTCACCTTGACAACAAATCAAATATCATAAATGACGAGCCAGCACTAACTGATATTTCAGGGGCGCTTGATTTTAGTAAAAGATACTTTAAAAAGAAAGGATTAATTATATTAATTAGCGATTTCATAAACCTTAATAAATGGGAAAAGCAATTATATGAAATGTCACAGACTTATAACATATATTCGTTTCAGGTTTATGATACTGTTGATTATTCATTGCCTACAGCAGGCTATGTAAGCATTATTGATCCTGAAACACAAAACAGGTTTATTGTTAATACCGACAACAAACTGATACAAACAGCATATGAAAATGAAA
>Ga0080064_1000781_pt1 | contig 75783 bp, 66 predicted proteins | sample Subgrocontami54m_FD_69260 | JGI IMG/M metagenome (GOLD analysis project Ga0080064, IMG submission 69260) | Subsurface groundwater microbial communities from S. Glens Falls, New York, USA - GMW46 contaminated, 5.4 m (SPADES assembly) (version 2) ...
GCCCTGTCCTTGCCTGGCCCCTTCGCCGCCGCCCGTTACCGGACGACGCTGGCTGCATACCTTTCCTTGCGGAAAGTTCGAGCAAGGATTTCTGGACGAGTACGGACCCGCCTAGGTAGGATTAGGTCCTCCTTTCGCAAGAAAAGACCGCACCGTTTGTGACTTAGCCAACAACACCTGCGGTTCACGCCACACACAAGGCCCGCACGAATTTGTCAAAAAGCCCCCAACTGGCTCTCGCCTACCGAAAAGAGGCATAGGAGGACTGGCATGCCACGGTTTTCTTCGCGAATCGGCGACTGGAACCCGAGCACCTGCGCCCTTACCGCAATCTGGTTGAATCGGATCAAGTGAGCCGCATTTACCTCGACGAATTGCCTGTCGGTGGCGCCGCAGCTTCTGCATTCAAATTCTCGGAATAGTCGAGCGGCGCCTCCCGGCGCAGATCGGCAATGCGCAATCCGCGCCGCCCTTCCAGAATCGCCAGCAAGTGCGGCAACACGAATTCCGTCCGCCAGCCGCGCGTCAGCAGTGCGGCGGCTTGCATGACATCTCCCTGCACGAACGCCCGCACCAGGCTCTTGACGTCCTGATTGCTGGCGACCAGGTTGGGCGCCAGGTGTTGCTTCGTCGCGAAATCGAACAACGCCGCTTGAACGATGCTGACCGCCAAGGCAATCTGCGGCGGGTCTTGCTCGCGCTCGGACGGCGCCGGGCATGCATCCAGCGGCACCATGCGGCCACGCTCGATGGCGGCGAAGATGTCGCCCAGGTGTTTGTGGGCCAGGCCGCGGACGACTTGCAGATCGCGTGCGCTTTTGGCGGGACGGCGCGCGATTTCGACGAGCAAATCGTCGCGGACGATGACGCGGGCCGGGCGGTTCAGTTGCAGCGCCGTTTGCTCGCGCCAAACGTATAGTTCGCGCAGAATGGCCAGCCGGCGGCGATCCAGCGAACTCGCGCCGCGCACCTTGCGCCATTTCTCGCCCACGGCCTCGGTCGTCGGCGCTTCCGGCGTGGCCAATTCGGTCAGTCGTTGAAACTCTTCCTCGGCCCACGCCTGTCGGCCAAGGCTCTGCAAGCGCTCTTCCAGTTTTTCCTGGATGGCGAGCAGATGGCGCACGTCATCGAAGGCGTAGTGGATTTGCGACGTCGTCAACGGGCGCCGCCGCCATTCGGTCAACGTTTCACCCTTGGAGAGCTTTCGGCCCAGGACGTGATACACGAGCGAGCCATGGCCCAGCGGATAGGGCAACCCCGCCAAACCTGCGGCGATTTGCAGATCGAACAGCCGTGCGGGAACCTGGCCGAACGCGAGATGGCACAGCCGGACTTCTTCGCGGCCGGCGTGCACCACGACCCGATGGGTGGGGCTGGCGACGAATTTCCAGAACGCGTCGAGTGATTCGAAGGCGAAGGGATCGATGAGGTAAAGCGCCGTCTCGGTGGCGACCTGCACGAGGCATAATTCCGGGTGGTAGCTCGTTTCGCCGACGAATTCGGTGTCGAGGCCGAGGCGCGAGCATTCCGCAAGATGGGCGCAGCATGCCTCCAGATCGGCGGGGGTCGTGACCAGGATTTCGCGAACGGATTCCATTCGTTTATTGTAACTGCCAAAGGCTGTAGGCACAGGCGGCTCGCCTGTGCCGTGCAGGCGAGCTGCCCGCACTACGTGGGATACTGCCCCTCACTCACGCACCAGCCGCCGTCAATCGTGAGCACCGTGCCGGTGACGAAGCGCGTTTCGTCGCTGCACAGGAACACGGCGGCGTCGGCACAGTCCTCCGGCCGGCCCGGACCATCGCTTAGCGGTTGCTTCGTTTGCAGATATTGGCGAATCTCCGGATCCTGGCAGGCGCGCGCGGCCATCGGCGTGTCGATCAGGCTCGGCGCAATGACGTTGATGCGAATCTTGTCAGCAGCATAGCGGGCGGCGGCCTCTTTGCTCATCGCAATAATGCCGCCTTTGGTCGCCGCGTAAGCGTAGGTGTCAAAAAACTTCGGCGACGGCGCCCAGGCCAATACGCTGGCCATATTCAAAATGGCGCCGGGCCGACGGGATGCCAGAAAATGCTGAACGGCGGTGCGATTCGTGAGGAACACGCTCTTGAGATTGGCGTCGAGCGTCGCCTGCCAACCCGCGTCGGTGCATTCGTGGAGGGGGCCGTCGCCGTGGCGCCGGCCGCTGATGCCGGCGACGTGATAGAGCACGTCCAAGCCGCCGAGATCGTCCTGGACATGCTCAAACAGAAGGTTGACCTGCGTAGTGTCGGCGGCATCGCAAGCGAAGAACCGCGCGCAGCCGACGCTGCTTAAGTCGTCGATCGCGGCCGCGCCTTTGTCCACTGACCGTCCGCCAATGACGACACGGGCGCCTTCCTCGAGGAAGCGGCGGGCGGCGGCCAGGCCCAGCCCCGTCGTGCCGCCGACGATCAGACAACGTTTGTCTTTGAGTCGAGCACCCTTCATAATGCACATTGTATGGTGAGTGGTGAGTGGTGAGTGGTGAGTGGTGAGTGGTGAGTGGTGAGTGGTGAGTGGTGAATGGTGAATCGCGAGGGCGCTATGTTAAACGAGATGATCGGCCATCGTGTTGTCGTCGATCTGAGCAGTCAGTTTGTCTGCATGGGCACTCTGCGCCGCGCGGATGTGCTGTTCCTGGAGCTGGAGGACGCCGACTTGCACGATCTGCGCGACACGCGCACGACGCGCGAGAACTATGTAGCGGCGGCCCTGGCGACGGGCATCAAACGCAACCGTAAGACCTTGCTTTTGGCGCGCTCGGAAGTGGTTGCGGTAGCGAAGGCGGAAGATGTCGTCGGCGAATGAGCGTTTGGCTTGCCGTTTCGCGCTCGCGCCGCGCCGGTAGGGGACGCGTCCCACTTCGTTTTCTGCGAGCGCGAACCGACAAGTCATGTGGATAGAGTCCCCTGCGTCAACTCCACGATCGCGCCGGCAATCTTGTCGCGGTCGGCGAGCAGGCCTGCGTCGGCGTTGCCCCAAATCACGAGGCGCATTCCGTCGCGCTCGCGCCGCAGCGTGATCATGCCGTGAGGCGTGCCGAGACGCAATTCGCGCCATTCTTCCCGAGGTGTTTCGTCGGGAAAACTCAGTTCGCCGTCGATCATGCGCAATTGACATGCGACGCCGCCCGCCGCCAAGCGCTCGGCGAGCGCCGGCCAGGTCGGTGTATTTGCTTGCGGAAAGACGATACGCTGATCCAGTCCCATGATCTTGAATTAGTGAATGCCGCGCTGCGTCGTCCACGCATCCTTGAAGAAGCGCACCCAGTTGGCGTGCATGATGCCTTCGACGTCCGGCCCCTTGTAGCCGCGCTTGCGCAGCATGTCGGGGATGCGCTGCAAATCGGCGATCGTGTCGAGGTCGGCCGGCGATTGCTCCTGGCCGAAACCGCCGTCGAGGTCGGTGCCGATGGCGGCGTGCCTGGCGTTGCCGGCCAGCTGGCAAACGCGGTCGATGTGGTCGATGATCTTTTCGAGGGGGACAAAAGTCTTCGTCTCGCCGCGCACCCAGTTGGGGATCATCATCCAGGTGTCGAGCGCGTGGCCGATGACGGCGCCGCGCTGGATGAGCTTTTTCGTCTGCTCGTCGGTGAGCTGACGCTGATTGGGCGTGAGCGTGCGGTTGTTGTGATGGCTGGCGAGGACGGGGCCGCCGTAGATTTCCAGGGCCTCGTCGAAGCACTGATCGGAGAGATGAGTGACGTCGAGGATCATGCCGACACGCTGCATCTCCTTGAGCAGCGCCGGACCTTGCTCGAACAGGCCGCCCTCGGTACCGGTGCCGTGGGCGTACGGGCTGACGCCGTAGTGTGCGGGGCCGACGATGCGCAGGCCGGCGTCGTACCATTCCTGGACCTGGTCGGGCTGCAAGATGCAGTCGGCGCCCTCCATGCTGAGGATGAAGCCGAGCGGCAGGGTCTTCGAATTCTCGTCGGCCTGCCATTCGCGCACGTGTTTTTCGAGCGTGGGCGCATCCTTGATCCAGCGCAGGTGTCCCTCCTGGACCATGCCCTCGTAGTAGCGGAGCTGACCGTAGCCGGCCCCGTAGGCCGCGGTCATCTGGCTGTAGCGCTGAATGGCCGGCATGGCGCCGATGCGCAACAGGCGCGGCAGCAGCGTGGCGATGAACGTGGTGATCTTGCCGCGGCGCAGGTCGGGGAAGCTGACGGTATTGCAGCAACGGCCCTTGTCGGTGTAGCCGGCGTCCTTTTCGATTTGGCGGATGCGTTCGCACGGCAAGCGCAGATCGCGGTTCCAGTCCAGGGCGTTCCAGGCGAGGTCGAGGTGTGCATCGAAGATGAGCATGGGTGGGGCCCTTCGGGGTGGGATAAAAGCAGCAAGCCCACGGATGGCAGTCCGTGGGCTTACAGTTTATCGCAAGAGAAACGCCGGGGCCAGCGTTGTGGCGGCAAGTTTTTCCAAAAGACTTGGAGTGCGGTGCTTTGACACCGCTTTTGTTTTTTCCTTCCAGTCACTTCGCGAAAAAGGCAACAAAAACAAAAGCGGCGTGAAAGCGCCGCACTCCAAATGTGCGGCTACGCCGCGTTAGGGATTGGCTTTGACTGTGAGTTGGTTGCTGATTTCGCGGACGCCGGGCTCCATGCTGAGCATACGTTCGACGAGACCGGCCTCTTTCGCTGAGGCAACTTCGCCGCGCAAGACGACCGTTGCACCGTCAATGGCGACGGTGATCTTGTCTTTGCTTTTCAAGGCCGAGGAGCGCTGGATGATGTCGATCAATTCGGCTTGCAGGGCCGAGGCGATGGGTCGCACCACCGGCAAGTCGTCGCTCAACCCCGTTACATAAGGAATCGACCGCTCCAGGCCGTGCGTGCTGAAGCTGGAGTTGGAATTCGACTTGGAGCTGGTGCGTGTGGAGGCGGATGATTTTGAAGTTGTCGTCGTCTTGGTCGCATACAGCGGTGTATTGAAATTTCCCTTGGCATCAGTGCCGGTAGTCGTCAGCAGGCCCCGGGACATGGGATTCATGTAGTACGGGCCGAACACATTCGACGCCGCGGGGATGGTGCTTGTCGACGAACCGGAGCTCTTGGTTGTGGTGCCGGTGGTGCCGCCGGAGTAGCCGGCGCCTTGCAAGGTCTGGCTGCTGGAACTGCCGCTGGCGCCGCCGGAGAGGGAGGAGCCGCCCGACATGCCGCCGCCGCTGAGCAAACTGCCGCCGCTGGAGGCCCCGCCGGTGCTGCCGCCGGTACCGGTCGTTTGCGCCTGCGCGAGTTTTTCCAGGCCATAAAGGGCAAGCCAGGCAAACAGGGCAGCGACGACGCATTTGAGCAGACGGCGGTTCATGGCTTTCCCTCCTCAGTTTTTTTCAGCGACTTGCCAAGCTTGCCCCGCAGGACGGCTTGGCATCTCCCGTATCTTCTACATCGGTTGCCAGGGCGCCGACGCTCCATTCTTCTCGAAGGCTATTATGAACATCGCCAATCCGGCCTGCAACAGCTTTTGACGATTTCTCATCGGTTCCTCATTTTGATTTCCCTGCCCGCGGCGATGCGATACCATCATAGCATCGCCCGCCCTGGGAGCATCTTCATGCCCGCACTGCATCTTGCCACGTTTCGAAGCGACGTCACGCCGCCACTGGGCCATCCCTTGTGCGGCGGCTGGATCGAACCGGTGCGCGGCGTCGATGATCCGCTCAAAGCGCTCGGCGTCGTCCTCTTGGGCATGGGTCAGCCGATTGTGTTGTGCGTGCTCGATTGGACGGCGCTGCGCAACGACGCCCATCTCGCCTGGCGGCAGGCGTTGGCCAAGGCGACGCACACCGTGCCCGAGCGCGTCGCCGTTCAGTGCGTCCACCCGCACAATGCCCCCTTCGCCGACACCGGGGCTGAAAGGCTGATCCAAAAAGTGGAGATGCCGCCCACCTCGCTCGATCTGCGCTTCTTCAACCGCGTCGTCGAGCAATCGGCCAACGCGGCCCAAGCGTGCCTCGCGCGGACAACGCCGTGGACGCACATCGGCATCGGGCAGGCGCGCATCAGTCAGGTGGCGTCGAATCGACGGATTCTGGGCCCCGATGGCCGCGTGCGCTTCACGCGCACAAGCTCCACGAAAGACCCAAAAATACGGGCCGAACCAGAGGGGCTGATCGATCCGTTCCTGAAAACGCTGAGCTTTTGGAACGGTTCGACGCCGCTCGTCGCCATGCACTACTACGCCACGCACCCCATGAGTTATTACGGCGACGGCCGGGTCAGTGCCGATTTCTGCGGCCTGGCACGCCAGAAACGCCAGGACGACGATCCGAAAACCTTCCAGATGTACTTCACGGGCTGCTCCGGCAACGTCACCGCCGGCAAGTACAACGATGGCGCCCACGAGAAACGTCCAATCCTGCGCGATCGCATGATCGACGGCATGACGGCCGCGTGGAAGGCGACGCAGCGGCACGCGATCAAGGAGTTCACCTGGCGCGTCGAACCGGCGCTGCTGCCGCCGCGCACGGAAAAGACGTTCAGCGCCGAGGTAAGCCGACGGGACTTGGACAACGTGAAACTGACGCGGGCTCGGCGGGCCAACTGCGCCTTCCAACTGGCCTGGCTGGACCGCATCAAGCGGCCCATCGACATCACCTGCCTCGATCTGGGCCCCGCGCAAATCGTCCACCTTCCCGGCGAGCCCTTCATCGAATACCAGCTGCGCACCCAGGAATTGAAGAAGAACGGTTTCGTCTGCGTCGCGGGCTACGGCGACGACGGCTGCGGCTACATCCCCACCGCCGATGCGTTTTTGCAAGGCGGCTACGAACCGACCGTGGCTTTGGCAAGTTCGCAGAGCGACGCGATCCTGATGCGGGCGATTGCGCGGGTGTTAAATGTGAATCGCAAATGATCGATCGTACACCGTTGCGAACGCGCTTGGGTGAGCGTGCAATAGTTCTATGATTCATGTTTCAGCGTCCCGTTTAGCGCACGCAGGCCCCTTGCGTGCGCTAAACGGGTCGGCGCTTGCATCCTCACGGCCGAGCGCGCAGCTCAAAGCTAATCTCGCGCGGCTGGGCCAATTCGCGAATCTGCTCCGCCAGCGGTGCCGCCTTCTTTTTGGCGTCCTCCAGCGGCATGCCTTTGGGCGTCTGCGGCCGAGTGTGCCCGACGAAATCGAGCCAGGCCAGGTCCAGCAACTTATGGCGGTCGAGCATCAGCTTGCCGATCTTCGCACTGCTTTGATTGGTGGACAGCGCCGACAGCCGTGTCAGGTCGGCGCCAGCCGTCAACTCGCGCTTGGATATGAGTGCGAGCTTCGTCTTGCCTTCCCACAGCTCGTAATCGACCTTGGCCCCGATGAGTCGGAGCTGATGCCGATTGATCGCCTCGGGCAGCCCGAGGCGGTCAATGATCTCAACCGGCCAGCGCGGATCGCGCGGCATCGGCACACGCGTTTTCCAGGTGAACTGAATCGTCTCCTTCGAGAACTTGAAGCCGCCAAGATTTCCCTTCACGTCCTTCCTGGCCCCGATGTCAATCACGGCCTCGTCGACAACAGCCGGCGCCTGCAGCGCCACCAAGAACTCGCGCGCAATGATCGCGTGCCCGGCGGGACTCGGATGAATGCCGTCGCCGGACAGGTTCAGCTTCGGCGCCGCCTTGCGCGCGTCGGCGATGAAGCGGCGCAGGGCTGCATTCGCATCGGCGACCGGAATCCCCTTGGCCCGCAGCGTCACCAGCCATTCGGAATAGCGGCGCAGCACGTCGGCATAATCCTCATAAGGGGTCATGTAGCTGAAACTGCTGGCCGACAGCGGGCGCAGGTTCTTGCGCACCGGAATCGGATCAAACGGCGCCGGCGTCATCAGCACAGGCTTGGCACCGGCCACCTTCACCTTGTCGAGCAAGCTCTGGATTCCCGCCTTGTACTTGGCGAAGCGTCCTTCGTCGAACGGCGCGTAGATGCCGTCGTTCATGCCGTAACAAATGACCACGACGTCCGGCTTGGTTTTCGTCAGCGCGCGCTCAGCCCGTTCATGCACATTGGGCCGTGGGAACGGATGATCTTCTTCGGTCAGCCCCGACACGGTTTCGCTTGGCAGGCCGAGATTGATCAGTTCATACTGCTTGTCCGGAAAACGCGTGGCCAGATAGGCATCGACATAGGCGATGAAGTGCCCGGCAAAGGTGTTGCTGTCGCCGAGGAAAAGGATTTTAGGCGTGTCCTTGAGGATAAACGTCTCGCCGGCGCGGGCGCCGTTGATCCAGTCAAGCATCACCACCATCGTCAAGGCATATCGCAGCATGATCCCCTCATGGCTTGCCGTTTAGAAGCTGTTTCAAAACCGGGGTCCAGAAACCCGGTTTCTTGGAGAAACCGGGTTTCTTAGCGTTTTGAAACAGCCTTAGCGTTCGCGCGTCTTTTGCAATGCATAAATCTTATGGCCCTTCGCCACGACCCGAAACGGTGAACAGCCGCGCGTCTTTTGCAATGCATAAATCTTATGGCCCTTCGCCACGACCCGAAACGGTGAACAGCTTTCCCGGTAACAGTATATAATGCGGGCAATCGCAATGGTTCGACATTCCTCGAAAGGCAGGCGATGAACGACGCTCCGCTGGCCCCTGCGGAACCGCTGCTGCGCACTCTGGCGCCGGCGTTGCGCGAGTTGGAAAAGCGGGTCCGGCTTTGGCAAACCGCCAAACATCGCCAGCCGCTCAGCGCTTTGCAAAAAGCCACGCTCGAAGGCCTCGCCCATGACCTCGACCGTCAAGCCGACGCCCTTCAGCAAGATACGCCGCTCTTGATCATCATGCTCATGGGCGGCACCGGCGTCGGCAAATCGACGCTGCTCAACGCCCTCGCCGGCGGCGCCATCGCTCAAGCTTCGTTGCAACGCCCCACCACGCGCGATCCGGTCGTCTACTATCACGAATCGATCCAGCCGCAACGCCTCGATCCAGCCCTGCAGCTTTGCAAGCTCGCGGCTCACGAACGGCCGGCATTGACTCAGAAAATCCTCGTCGATACGCCGGACCTTGACAGCAACGATCTCAGCAATCGCGACAAACTGCTCAAGTTGCTGCCGATCGCCGACATTGTCCTCTACGTCGGCTCGCAGGAGAAGTATCACGACCGCCTCGGCTGGGAGCTGTTTCTGGAGCATCGCCAACGCCGGGCCTTCGCGTTCGTGCTCAACAAGTGGGACCGCTGCCAGCACCCCGGCGCCAGCGGCCGCAAGCCGGACGACGATTTGCTCGACGATCTGCACGGCCAGGGCTTCGAGAACCCGCTGATCTTCCGCACCTGCGCCCAGCACTGGGTCGATCATCCCTGGCAGAACGTCAACACTTGTGGTGCGGGCGTCTCGCCTGCACAACCATCTGCAGGCGAGACGCCTGCACCACAAACTCTTCCGCCGCCGGTGGAGGGCGAGCAGTTTCTCGAATTGCTGCGCTGGCTGGAAGCGGGTTTGAATCGGTTGGAGATTGAAGCGATCAAAGCGCGTGGCGTCAGCCAACTCTTACAGCAGCTTCAACAAGCGATGGAAGCGCAATGCCCATCGGACATCACCGCAGCCGCCCAGCGCGTCGGCCCGGTTTGGGAACGCTTGATGGCTGAGGAAGCCCAGGCCGCCACCGCGACCTTGTTGAACACCCTCGAACCGTATCAGAAGGAGATCGAACATCATTTCGCCATCGAACGGCAGAAGCAATTCACCGGCGTGATGGCGTTCTATCTGCGCTGGTTCAACCGCCTCCGTTATGCCGGCAGCGGCTTGCGCGACAAGCTGCCCTTCATTCCGCGCCTGGCCACGCCGGTGAGCACGCCCAAGAGTTTTGACCTGGCGCAATTCACCGAAGCATGCAGCAAGGCGGCGTTCGAGCAAAACCTCGACGCCCGCCAGCGCGCCCTGGCCAACCGCCTGCTCGTCGAAGCCAACACCATTGGCGTGCCGCTGCAACTGCTGAGCGACCAGGCCGAATCGGTCAGCCGGCAGGATTGGAAAGGCAAGCACGCCCAGGCCATGATGGATATCCTCGAACACGTCGAGCGGTCGTGGACGCAGCCGGCCGGCGTGCGCCGCGTGCTGCAAAAATCGCTGATCTTCTTGGCCGATTGGCTGCCGGTCGTCGCCGTCGGCGGCATGGCCACCTGGATGCTGGCGAAATACACGATCAGCGAGCCGCGCTGGTCGTTCCAATTCAGCGACCTGTTCATGCCGCTGGTCGTCGTCGTGATGGTGATGATTGTCTTGCATGTGCTGATCGTCATTTTCTTGCCGCTCAACTGGAAGACGATCCGCGCCGACTTCGAGCGGCAACTGCAGGAACGATTGCTCGAGGAAATGACCAAAACGTACGGCCCGCTGCCCGGCGAACTCGCCCAGGATTTGCTCGCCGAGCGCCGGCATGTCGAGCAATTTGTGCAAGAAATCCGTGAAATCGCCACCTGGCTCGCGCAGCGCGAACAGGCGGCGAGCATCACGGCGCTGTACGGGAAATAGCGCATGTGGCTTGCCGTTTCGCGCTCGCATGGAAATGCCAGTTTGGTAAGGGATGAACGAAGGAACGTCATGGCAACGGAAGCTATTACGAAAACGACGCGGAGTGCCGAGTACCATTGTTCTCACGGCAACATTCATTTCCTGAATTACCCGGCGTCGCCGGCCACTGCCCTGTCCTCGTTGTCCGACGATCTCGCACAGTGGTTTGTACGAAACTACGATTCACCCACGCGCGCACAACGTTTCGCCTGGCCAACCCTCGCTCAAGGCCACAACCTGCTTTTGACGGCGCCCACCGGCAGCGGCAAGACGTTCGCCGCCTTTCTGCCGATCATCACACAAATCTTGACGGACCCTGGCCCCGGTTTGCGTTGCCTGTACATCGCGCCGCTCAAGGCCCTGATCCGCGACGTCGCCAAGAATCTGCGCCGCTGCCTGCGCGCCATCCCCAAAGCGAACCACGTGCGCATCGGCCTGCGCACCGGCGATACCTCCCGGCACGTTCGCAAACGGCTGCTCGAAGCGCCGCCGCACATTCTGGCGACGACGCCCGAAAGCCTCGCCGTGCTGCTGAGCCAACCGGTTGCCCGCGCAAAGCTGAGCACGCTGCGCTGGATCGTCGTCGATGAAGTGCACGCCCTGGCCGGCAACAAGCGCGGCGCCGATCTCGCTCTAGGTTTGGAACGCCTCGAAGTCCTAGTCGAGCGACCTCTACAGCGCATTGGCCTGTCTGCGACTTGCACGCCGCTGAACGAAGCCGCTCACTTCCTCGTCGGCGCCGATCGCCCATGCGCCGTTGCCTCGGTCCCCGATACGGCGAACATCGACCTCGCCATCGAACCGTTGCCGCTCACGGACGAAACGGGGCTGCCGGCAAGTTTCATGAAGCGATTGCTGAACCGGGTGCACGATGAAATCGTGCACCACAAGACGACGCTGATCTTCGCCAATACGCGTGCCCTTGCCGAACGTGTGGGCTGGGCGCTTGCCAAACGCTATCCCGAACGCCTTGACCAGATCGCGGTGCATCATTCGTCGCTGGCCCCCGCGCGGCGCCGCGCCGTCGAACGCCGGTTGAAGCAAGGCAAGCTCTGGGCGGTCGTCACCAGCACCAGCTTGGAATTGGGCATCGACATCGGCAGCATCGACGGCGTTGTCTTCGTCCATCCGCCCGGTGGCGCGGCGCGCTTGGTGCAGCGTCTCGGTCGTTCCGGCCATCGCCCCGGCCAACCGCGGCGCGGACTCGTGCTGACCTCCTCCACCGCCGAACTGATCGAGGCAACCGTCACCGCCGCCGCGGGGCGCGAGGGGCAAATCGAATGCTTGCAGGTGATCGAACAACCGCTCGACGTGCTCTGCCAGCACTTGGTCGGCATGGCGATGAGCGAGACCTGGGCGCCGACCGATGCGCTCGCGTTGGTGCGCCAAGCTTATCCCTATCGCAATCTTCAGGAGGGTGATTTCGCGCGCTGCCTCGATTATCTGTCGGGCCGGCACGCCGACGGCAGCGTCTGGTTGCCCGCGCGTCTCGCCTGGACCGACGACAGCCGTTTCACGATTGCCTCCGAAGCCATCGCCAAACTACTGCGCCGCAACCTGGGAACGATCGTCAGCGACGAGCTGCGCGCAATCAGGTTGATAACGGAAGAAGCCGGCCAGGAGAAGAAAACAGCGCTCGGCACGTTGGACGAATTATTCGCCGACCGTCTGCAGCCGGGGGATCGGTTTCTCCTGGGCGGACGGCCCCTGGAATATCGCCGGCGCGAAAGGGCTGCGCTGCTCGTGCGTGAAGCCGGCGGCCAACCGGCGCCCCCGCGCTGGACGAGCAGCGGCCTGTCGTTGCCAGCCGAATTGGTGAAACGGCTGTTCCTTTTCCGGGCCGCGGCGGGCGAAGTGCTGCGCGACGGCCGCGATGCTTTGGCGGAATGGTTGCGATCGCATTACGGACTGGAAACGCCGGCCAGCACCGAACTAACGCAGTACCTTCTTCTGCAAGAAACCGTCAGCGAGATTCCGGACGACCGAGCGCTGCTTATTGAAGGCTTGACGCACGACGCCGGCATCGAATACGCGCTGCACACTCCCCTGCCCCGTGCCGCCAACGAGGCGTTGGCACGCGGGTTGGCGCTGCGGCTCGAGCGCGACCTGGGCATGCACGCCGAGACGCTTGCCGTCGATCTGGGCGTGCTGCTTTATGTGCGCGGTTTGCATCAGCTTCAACCCGACACATGGCGAAGACTGCTGACGCCGAGCCATTGGGGCGAGGACGTTCAGTCAGCTCTGGAAGGCAGCTGGCTCCTGCGCGAACGTTTTGCCGATGTCGCCATGACCAGCCTGATGTTGCTGCGCCATCCGATCGGCGGCCGGCGCAAGGTCGGCGGCCGCGACTGGGCCGAGCGCCGCTTGTTCGAGCAAGTCCGCGCCGCTGACCCCGATTTCGTGTTGCTGCAGCAAGCGGAACGCGAGGTGACCGTGGAAGCGTGCAATGGCGCTCTATCGCAAGCGTACTTGCATGAATTGTCGTGGAAGATGATCCGCAGCCGCTGGTTGAGCGAACCGTCGCCTTTCGCGGCGAGCTGGTTGACCGGACAAGAGGCTCGAACATCGGCGAGGGCGCTGAGCGTCGCCATTTGAATAGGCGTGGAGCCCGCAGCGCAAGCCAGGGATTCTGATTCCCGCGCTTGCGCTTCGGACTTCCGGGAATAATGACCATGCGCGTGCTCGACGAGTGGTTACTGACGCCCTATCGCCTGGCGATCCACGAGCCGACCGCCACCGCGGTCATCGCCGACGTGCATCTGGGTTACCGCGAAGTCCGGCAACAAACCGGCGACGCGGTGCCGTTGCTCGACGTGCACACCCAACTGGCGTCGCTGCGCCGTGCACGCCGCCAGTTCGCTTTCGACAGACTTATCGTTGCGGGGGATCTTTTTGAGCGAGGCGTGGACCGCGCATTGCTGGATCAGTTCGTTTATGAGTTGCAGACTTTACAAATCGCCTTTACCGGCCTGGTCCCAGGCAATCACGATCGGGGTTGGGAAATGATCGAGCAAATCGTTCCCTTGCATCCACAAGGCGTGATCCTCGGCGAATGGCGCATCGTCCACGAAGAACTCGTCGCACCCGCGGCGGATGCCGCCCTCGCCGGCGCGTCGGGCTCTGGAAAACTCGTGCTCGGCCATTGGCATCCCGCCGTTCGTCATCAGGGCCGGCGTGTGCCCTGTTATCTCGTCGGCCCGGAACACATCATCTTGCCGGCCTTTTCGGCCGACGCCGCCGGGGTCACCAATGACCATCATGAATTACGCCGCGGCCTGCAGCACATGGCCATTGTCGGTAATAAGGTCATCGCCGTGTGATCCGCTTCTTCCGCCGAAGACGCAAATCGAAAGGCCACGGCGTGTGTTTTCCAAAATCTGCGAAATCGGCGCAATCTGCGGATGGTTCTTCTTCCTGGGGCGCAACGAAAACCCACGGAGGAGGCTCCGTGGGTTTCGCCGCGAAACGGGCATCGCGCGGTCAGTCAAGGGTTACCAATAGCGAACGCGCCACCAATCGTGGCCCGACGCTTCCCGGCCGTACCACCAGTAACCGTCGCGCCAACTCAGCGTAACCGAACGCCAACCGAGCGGCACCTTCGGGAACGGGTACATTGGTCCGATGAACGGCCACGCTTCGTACGGGTAGTTGTTGGGATAGGCGACGCGCGACACGTTGTTGTAGGGGGCGTAGGTCGGCCAGGCGTGCGGCGGCATCGGCGGCGGCTGCAATTGCGGATTGGGCATGCCGGGCTGGGCCATGAAGATCGGCAGCGGTTCCGGCGGCATCCCGGCGCGCGGCGCCATGCCCGGCTGCGCCGTCATTTGCACCTGGCCCCACGGGTTCATCGGCGCCATTTGGACCGGCACCATTTGGACTGGCCCCGTCGGGTACTGTCCCATTTGGATCGGTGCCATTTGAAATGGCGCCATTTGAACCGGGGCCATTTCCGGTTGCGGTGACGCCACCTGAAGGGGCGCGAGTTGAGCGGGAGGGGCGGCCGTTTGAACCGGCGCAGCTTCGATCTGCGGAGCCGGCGCTGGCATCGGAGCGGGTTGCACCGGCGCGGCGGCCGTTTGAACCGAGGCCACTTCGGTTTGAACACGGGCGCCCGCCACCGGCGCCGCGGGTACCACGGTCTCCGTCACTTCAACCGGCGCCGATTTGGCCGGGGACTTGGACGTCGGCAGCGCGGGCACGTCAATAGCCTCGCCGATCGCCAAATGGTCGCGAACACGATTGACGCCGCGCACCTGGCGAACGTTGCGCAGCACTTCATCGCGCTGCTTGGCGTCCGCAACCTGGCCGGTCAACTCGACCACGCCGTCCGTCACTTCAACGTCAACGTGATAGTGTTTCAATCGGTCATTGGCCCGCAATCGCTCGGCAATCGCGATCGCCAGCTTTTCATTCGCCGTCGGGGCCGGCATCACGGTGCGGCTCGGCTGCGGCGCCGGCAGTACACGGCCCTCTTGACCATGAGCTACGCCGGCGGCGGCGAGATAGAGTCCAAAGGTGGTGGAAATGAGTTTACGCACAGCAACCTCCTCCTTGCGGGTATGCGCACGAGATTCCTGCGTAACTCTGCCCGCGCCGCCCGCCGTTGGCAACTCGCGCGCTGCCAATGTTGCCACGCCTGGGCGAACTCTCTCCGGCGCAATCGTGTCAACAATGCGATCTTGCGCGGCAAGAACGATCGCACCAAGTGCGTGAGTTTGGTCAGAAAGAACAGCCGCGCCAACTTCGCGGAAAATGCCGAGAAATCCCAAAAGTGCTTAAAGTTCGAAGGGCGCCGCGCCGATCCTGATCGGTTGACGCCTGCGCCGCTGATTCTTATAGTGAATGCAGCGACGCACCCGTAGCTCAACTGGATAGAGCAATGGCCTACGGAGCCATAGGTTGCAGGTTCGACTCCTGCCGGGTGTAATTCCTTTCATTGCAAGCACTTGCGTCAAGTCGCAACGTCTCGCAAAGTCCCGCAACGCCAACACCTTCCGGCGAATCTTGCGAAACCGTGCGAATCGGTGCGGATGCTTGCTGCGCCTGATTTTGCGCCCCGCGCGCGTCGCTTTGCGCGCCGCCTTGGACGGCCCGCTCGAAATGCTCGCTGGTTACTTGCAGGTAATGCTTGGCTGCAACCCGTTCGCTGTTGCCGATCCATGCACAGACGACGTGCATCGGGAACCGCTCTGCCAGCTCCGTTTCGCGGCTCGCTCGGCAATTGATGAACAGCTTGGGCCACGGTTTCAACCCGGCCTTGCGGATAATGCGCCCCAGGTGTTGCCGTAGGTTGGCATTCGTCCCACGATGCTTGGCGATGACGTGCAAGCTGCCCTCGGGCGCGGCATCGAAGGCGGCTTCCAGGTGGGGCAGCAATTCGGGGAAGATCGGAACCCAGCGCTCGCCGCCGTCGTCGTGATGCTCCGTCTTGGGCGCGTGAACGAGAAACCGCCCGCGCTCCCAATCCACGTCGGGCCACGAAAGCGGCAACAGCTCCGAAGGGCAGCGCAGCCCACCATACCGGGCCAGCGCGAAGATCAATCGCCATTCGGCATCAGGGCAGGCGTCGATAACCTGCTGCGCAGCTTGGCGCGTGACAAAGAATTCCCGTGATTCGCTCGCTTGCGGCGGGGGCATGATGCCGGCGAAAGGGTTCTCCCGGATGACCTTGTCGCGCACGGCCGCATGGAAGAACTGCCGGGCAAACTTCACCAGCCGCCACGTCCAGGCTTTGGCGTGTTTGCCGGCCATGGCGCGCGCGAAGTCGTCCGCTTGACCCGGCGTAATGGCGTCGATGGGTGTCGCCGGCTGGAAAAACTCGTTCAGCTTCGCCACAGCCAGCTTGTAATTCTTGACGCTGTTCGGCTTGGCGCCGGCCCGCTTGTCCAGCCACGTTTGCAGGAACGCCCCCAGCGCCGGCACGTCGCTCTTGCCGGCCGGCGTGCGCGGTGTCACCAACCGCGCGGCGGCAAGGCGCGTATGCAAGGCGTCGCCGATCTTGCCCAGCCAGGCCGCCGTATCGCCGTCGAGGGCCATGCCCGTGATCGCCGCGGCGTTCATCGTTTCCACGCGCCGGCAGATTTCTTCCGCCGTGCGCACAGACGCTTTGCCAAGGCGGACCGTCTTGCGGTCGCCGGCGTGGTTCACGAACAGGATGCGACGGGTTCCGTTGGATGCGGTTGAAATGCAGGCCATGATTCCGACCCTTTCTCAGAAGAGACCGGGCCGCCGCGCCTGCGCTTCTGAGTTCGCAAGACAGCGACCGCGGTCAAAGTTTCAGCTGGGAGAAGTCTACAGCGGGGCCGATTGCTGTCAATCGCTCGGGCGCGGATTGCTTTCTTCCCTTCCGCGCCACCATTGCGCGCGGCGCCGAAAGGCTTCCGCGGTAGCGTCGGCGACTCCCGCAACGGTAAGAGGAACTTCGGTCCATTCCGGCTTCCCGGTCGGCCGAATGCGGTTCAGCCAACCTAGCATGCCTTCGGGCGCGAAGGCGGCTTTCTCAGTAAGGGCGAGGGCGCGCTGGAAACGGTCAAATCCAGGAAACTCTTCCCACAACAATAAGGGCGGCACATTCAGCCGTTCGCAAAACAACATCCATCCTTCGGCTTTGGTCCGCAGCACGAACCCCACAGCCAGGGCCAAGTCAAGGGATCGCTGCCAGGCCGGCGATTTACCGGCGTCGTGCTTCGCCGGTTTTCTGCCCATTTTCGATTTTGACTTCACTTTCACGGTGGCGCCTTCGACATCATCCGGGAGGGCGAAGAGTTCGAAATAGCGGGCGGCGTCTTCCACCAATTCGATAAAGAACATCCAGGCCAGTTCGTGAAAGGCTTGCGCGCATGGCAAATGGTCAGGCACGGTCAGCGTGACGCGCAGACTGGCATTCGCCAGCCGGTCCCGCTCGGCTTCGTCGCCGCGCCCACTGGCGGCGAGGATCAGGCGGAAACGCTCTTCGGGAGTCAGGCAGCCGTAGTTCTTGGCGATGGCGTGCGTGTTCATCGCTTGGCGTCTCCGTTTCGTTGCTTCAAGACGGCTTCCAGGGCTTCCAGGCGGCCGGCCAAGTCGCCCGCTTCGATCGCTTTCAGGGCGATGCCGGCGAGGTAGCCGATGGTGCGGGCTTTCTCCAGCGTACCGGCGTCGGCTTCGGACCGGACTGCGGCAACCTGTTCCTGCAACAGTTCGAGGATGTCGGCGGCAGTTTGCAGGCGGAAGGGCAACGGCAGCGGGGTTCCACCAGGGGTTCCACACTCGCCTGCCCGGTCCATCCGTGCCCATTCCCGCTTGTAGCTCCGCCGGCGTTCGGGATCAGCATAAGGCATTGCATATCTCCGTTTCCCATCCCCGCCGCGGGTCTTTCCCGTGATCGTTTGCACACGGACCTTTCGGGAAGCAATCGGGCACGGTGAGGCACTTTCTTTCCATTCGCGCCTCTGTCAATCCGCCAAGCCCGCGAACAGGTCCGCCGGCTGCCAACGCGATCGCCGGCGTTTGCGGGGCGGGGCCTGCACCAGCACGGGCCGCATGTCGCCAGCCTGCAGCGCGATGACCTTCGCCGTCCAGCGTCCGTTGCGCTTGACCCATCCCCACACTTGAAACCGCGCCCCGCTCGCCAGCCACGTCGCCAACTCCGCTTGCGCTCGAGCCTTTGCCAATCGTGCCGAAAGACAGCCCAGGGCCGTCGCCTGCACGCCCAGGACGGTTTCGCCGGCCTTGACCGCAACCACGTCGATGCAGTGGAACAGGTCCCGCCGCACGCCCGCTTGGGCAATCCAGCGCTCCACCACGTCGGCCGCGTAACCGTGCCGGCGAAGGTGGGCCAGGGTCAAGGCAGTAGGGGACATAGGTTCCAAGGTCCGGCGCGAACGGTTCGGCGCCAACGTTCGCGCGCTCTGTTGCCCGAATCGACGCTTGCCACGGAACGAACGGACGGTCCGACGGTCCCCACACCCCTATACGGGGGTGTGGGACCGTCGTTCGGACACGTCCGGGGGGAACGGTCCGACGCTCCGTCACACCGTTCTGTATGACCGTTCCCACCGTTACGCAGCGTCCGCGATCCGCCGAAAGCCCGCACATCGTGTTCGCGCCCCGTTGCCGGTCGTTTTGAAAACCTGGACGCGCTCCAATACGTTCACCACAAGCCGCTCAATCGTGGCGTTGAATCGGCGGTCCGAGAGTCTGGATTCGGTCCGCAGCCGGGCCTTGTCGATGCCCTGGCGGTCCGCGTCGATGCGGTCAAGGGCAGCCATGACCCGCGATTCGTCTTCCTGGCGCTGGATCGTTTCGGTCTGGCGTTTCTCATCCGCCTTGGCGTTCTGTTTGGCCTGGATTGCATCGCCGGCGGTCTGCACCCTGACTTCCCAGCGCCGGCCGCTGAAATCATCGTCGAGATGCCCCTCGTCCACGTCCACGGCCCACAAACCGCCATGGCCGATGCTGCCCCCGGCCGACAGCCACAACCGATGCTGCCCGGTCCCAGGTTCGTACTTTTCGCGCCGGCTCAAGAGCAGCCATTGCCGGGCAAATTCTTGGCAGCCGGCGAACGCCAGGTCTTCCAGCTCAAGAGGGTCCGTGTTGTTTGCCAAGTTCTTCCGCGCGTGATGAATCAAGAGGGGCGTGCATCCGACGCAAAGGCAGCTCTTGGAAACGCGCATGAGCAAGGGGCCGACGTCGAACATGCTGGCCGCGCTTAGCCCGTGCTCGCCCACGTTCGCCAGCAGCGAGAGATACAGGGGATCCAAAAGCAACACTTGCACACCGCGGTCTTTCAACCCGGCCGACAGCTCGGCAAGGTCGCTGCTTCGCGCCAGTTGTGGCAGCGCGAAACCCCAAAGGCAATCGGCCGTCGGCAGCAAAACACCGCGGGCCCGGCAGACGCGCAAGGCAGTCTCTTGCAGGGTGTGTTCACCGCTCTCCCCGGACAGCACGGCCACGCGCAAGGGCAGGTTGATCGGGAACTCTCCCAGGAATGGCGTCCCGGTCGAAAGAGAAATCGCCAGGTCCACCACAAGCGAAGTCTTGAGCGCCTTTTTGGGCCCGCCGATGATGCCGGGTTGCCCGCGCACCAGCAGCCGGCGGATCAGCCAAGACAGGCGGAAATCGCCGGCGGCGAACGCGGCAGAGTCGATCGGCGCGAACACGAAACCGCTGCCCGTGGGTTCGGTTCGCTCGGGCGCGTCGGCCTGGCCGTTTGCCTCGGGCGCGGGGCCGGCGTGCTGACCGTTGCGGGATGGCGCCGCCGTGCCCACCGGCTTGCCGTTCCGAACAGGCGCGCCGCCATAGTCACGCTCGTCGGCGTCGCCGCGTTGACCCACGGGCCAGGCATCGGACGGGAGGAAATCGCGATAGTCGGCGCTCACCGCGCCCCCCTTTCCGCGTGCAGCTCGGCGCGCACGGCCTGACGCGCGATCGCAAAGATTTCGGGAGCGAGCGCCGCGGCAATTGGTTCGCGGGCGTCGGGGTCAGAGAGGGTACGCGCAAGGCGAGCAACATCGCCGGCCGGCCACGGCGCGGGAAACTCGCCTTCGCCCAGCTTCCGTGCCCCGCGCCGGATCAGCGGGAAACGCTCGCATAGCCGGCGCCACAAGCGCAACCAGGTGGGGGTCAGACGGTCAGCGGCCGCGCGTTCGGATTGCTGGCGTGCGCGTTGACATGCGGGGCAGTCCGTCGCACGGTCGATGCCGCAAACGAGTGGATCGTGAACCAGTTCGCCGGCGGTAGTCTGGACGCGTGAAATCGACTCGGGTAGAATGCTCATGTCGATGCCTCTTTCAACGGGGGCGACAATTCCGGCCGGGTTGCCGCCCGGCCGCTTTGCTGCGCGGCGTGCGCCGCGAATTCCTGTAGGTCTTCCATTCTGTATCGAACGGCCCGACCGATCTTCGCGCAGGGGAGCGGGCCGCGGGGCGCGCTGAGTGCCCACAGCGTGCGTTCGCTCACGGCCAGCAGCTTGGCCGCTTCGCGGGGGCGCAGGAATAGCGGGGCGGCGTCGAGGATGTTACTGTTCATGGCGCACCCCCTGGCCCTTGTGAGGCGGCCAGCGCTCGAATCCGTTCACCGTGCGGATCAGCGCGTCGCGGTCGCACTCGCGATATTCAGCCGCCTTCTCTGCGATCCGGAGCAAACCGCGCAGCAGTTCCACTTCGCGAAGCGCATCACCCAAACGATCGCGCACCACTTGCGGGGGCGGCAAGCCTTCAATCAACGTTGGCTCGGCAAACATGGTTCGGTCTCCGCGCGAATTGAATCGCGGAAACCAGTATAAGGCATGGTCAGAGACTGACAGGAAATTGCCCGGTATGTGAAGAATTGAAGAGCGCTCTGGCCCAGGAAAAATCAAGGCGCCGCCATACTTGCGCCGCCATTCATCTTTTCGGCGGGAGGCTAACCTTGCAGACGGACTTTGGCCCGAAACCGATTCTCGAATGAACGACCTTAAGCTGCTCACAAGCTTTCCGAAAGGTGGTTCGCTTGCATTTGCGATCAAGGAAGTTCTGTTGTAGCTCTTTTGTCGGAACCGATCCGTAATGCTGGAGTACTATGCAAAGCAAGTTTTTGCAGTCCTCGACTGTCCAACGTTCGCCCTGTTCGCATCCCGGACCTATCAGCCGGAGCAGACTTTCATCGTCGCGGACAATAGAGTATGCCGACTTTCTTTTCATGAGACGGTGAACCAGTCGGGTCACAAGTTTCCGAAATTGAACTGTGAGGCGGTTCCTTTCGTTCAGGTCGATCGTGCCGACGAATAGGTTGGATTCCCTCCAGTCGATCTTTACTCCGAATGCGCGTCGGAATGCGCGAATGTGTTCAAGGTCGCCCGGGTCATCCACAACCACCCGAAAGGTGATTTCGATCAACTGCCATTCGGCCAGCGCCTTGCCTTTTTCCGAGTAGAGCGCTTCAAACAACCGGCGCTGTGTCGCAGGGCAGTTGTCGCCAAGGATTCCGTGCAACTTTCTCTCATGTTTCGCATACATCTCCGCGAGCCTTTTAGCAACAACTTCCGGTGGTTCGCTCTTGGCCCATTCCTTTTCCAGCCACTCAGCCGCGGCTACCAAATCGCATCCCTGTTTACGCATCGCCCATTCACAGCAATCAAGTAGCCTGTGCAAAGACTGTGCAGACACGCGCGCTAGCGTTGTTGCCGCCTTCTTGTATTCAGTTCGACGATGCCAATGTTGCTTAAGGTGATGTTTGGGAATCGCAAGGATTTCTTGTACGCACAAATGAGCGCGAACCAGTTCCACCGCGGTGGGATATTGCGGCTTGGATTCACTAAACATGTTGCCGATGCCTTTCATTCGGCTGCCTTATGGGACGAGAGGCAGGGGCAGCCGGTAAGGCGCCGGGGTTCGGATGTACGGTCCTATCCCCTGCCGAAGATGATTCTATCCGTCCGCCGCGCACCGGACATCGCTCCCGCGTTCCCAGGTGCGGCGCTGATCGCCCGGTCCACTGTGGCCCGCGCGTCGGCCCTTGAGGATTGACTTTTCTGTTGTTCCCCGCCTGGCTTGCACAGATAATCGGCCTCATCTCTCTGCGGGTTCTTCCCATGGCCGAAATCGTCAGGTGCGGTCGGTGCAACACGCCTCTCCACATCAACGCCGCGCCGGGTACGGTCGTACCATGTCCGGTGTGCGGGATTCCGGTGTCAGCGCCGATTCCGCAAGCGAAGACTATCGCGAAAGCCACGTTTACGTTCAGCTGCCCGCGGTGCGGCACGCCCTACGAATCTGAGCCGTCGCACGCGGGTCAGAAATTCGCTTGCGCATGCGGCCAAAGGTTACAGGTCCCAAAGCCACCGATTGCGAAAACGGTTCTCGGCAAACTCCCAGGCGCTGATGATGCAGCGGCAGAGCTGGTCGTGACACCCGAATCAACTGCGCCAGCGCCGTTGCCCTTGGCCACGGCTATTCGGGCAACGCCGCCGCCGTTGCCACAAGCCGAACCATTGGGGTCTTTGCAGGATCAGACAGAACTACGGCCCCGAAAAAAGAGGGGCGAGAAGTATTGCTGCGAATGCGGCGAAGTCATCAACGCCAAAGCGGAGATTTGTCCAAAGTGTGGCGTGCGCCAACGTGCGGGCTTTGGACCCAGGGAAAACCCGGACTGGGAACCGCACCGCGGGACGGTCATCCTCGTCCTGGGTATCGTCGGCCTGTTTACCGTCCCTTTCATTTTGGGACCAATTGTCTGGATCTGGGCCAACGCCGACTTGCGGAAAATGGACGACGGGCTAATGGATCCCGAAGGCAAAGGAAACACGCAAGGTGGAAAGGTATGTGGCATGATCGCCACAATTCTGTCTCTGGTAGCCCTTGGCTTTATCGTCTTGTATTTCTTGTTCTGTTGCGGCCTATGCGGCCTAGGCGGGTTGATGATGCCAAGGAACGCCCTACCCCCACCAGCTTTTTAGTTTCCGGGGCTGACTGAAATTCCTTGGAGTCAGCCGCCCCACCTTTGCGCTCGGCGTCGAAACGTCTTCGCTGCATGGTCGGCGACTCCCTTGACTGTTAGCGGAATTTCGGTCAGCTCTGGTTTCCCGGCCGGCCAGCGCTACCGCGTTCACCGCTTCCGCGCCGTGACCCCGCCATTTTCGAGGATCGCTTCTTCCGCTCGAAAGATAGGCAAGGTCCGGCTGCAAACGGCTGGAGAAAGTGGGGAAACGAAAACACCCGCCAGCCGGCGGAGACTGACGGGCTCGCAGGATGCAAGGATGCCGGCAAGCGCCGACGCCGGGAGTTTACCGGCGGGCTGGGCGAAGGGACAAGGTCAGCGTTTGATGTCCCCGACATAGACCATAGCTGCCGGCCAGTCCAAGCCGCATCGGAAACACGGAATGTCTCTCTGTTCTGCCACGGATCGCTTAGAAATGAAGAACTCGTGGCCACAGCCTGGGCAGCGCGCATTGTTCGGCGCTCCTGGCATCCTCCAAATCAACAAACAAAATCCGCTGCATGCAACGATCGGCAGCGTGATGCCGAGCACCAGTGCCACAACCCAGCCGTAGGAGCCGGATTTCTTTGGTCGATTTCCAGTTAGAACCGGCGCCTTCGGAATCGCATTTGTTGGCTGAAAATCAGACCCGCAAGCTGGACAGCGGACAACATCCCCGACGCGACGCTTTGAGACTTCAAGTTCTGTCTCACACGATGGGCAGACGACATTGACGAAACGCATTTTCGCCGGCAACGGAACCGGCGTCGGATTCGGCTTCACCATCTCACCATCGACGAGGCGCACCTTTGCTTGTGGCGGCAGCCTCACGACTGCTTTGCAAATGGGACAATCGATCAACCCATTGTCAGGCTGAACATTGATGCGAAGTACGGACTGGCATGCCCCGCACCGGACCATTGTGGCCATCGGGCGAACCCTCGACGCTCTTCTCTGACGGTTAGCGTCCGCAAATCTGAACGCAGACAATACCGTCGTCTGGCCGGCCAATTCTCCCACCGCATGGCGACATGCAAGCGGAATCTGACAAAGGCGCGGCCACGGCTTCCGCGCCATCACCCAGCCTGTCCCGTTGCTCAGATTCTATTCCCATCCGCCTTGCGCAGCGCCTTGCCGATCTTCGCCGGCGTCGCCACGGCCGGCGCGCCGATCGATCGCGCGGGTTGCGTTCATCCTTTGACGGGTTCGCCGGTGGACGCCGATAGCGGCAAGAGCTTGACGACGTGGCCAAGGGAAACCGTTTCGTAGCGCTCGTACACGGGTTTCGCTTGTCCGGTCGCGGGGACGCCAATCAGGATGGTGCTCAACCCAACCATAACCAGCTCCGGATGACGAATCTCGTAGGTGGTCCCGTCCGAAACTTGGATGCGGAACGGCTCGAACGGGCGCTTGCGAACGGCTTGCAAAAGATCATCGTCAGACATGGCACACACCTTGGCACACACCACAACGAGGATTCAAAGATGGCGCCGGCCGGGCGGTGTGTGCCAAACCCCGCCGGCGCGTGCCGCCCTGGCCAAGGGGGGCAACTTCATCTTACACGACACGGGCCGCGCGGGTGAAGGGCAGCGCCGGCTCAATCGGCGTCCCGCAAGGCGCGTTTCGCCAGGTTCAGCCAGTTCAAGGCGTCGCCCGCGGGTTCCGTGCCGGCCAGGTTGCCTTCCATCCGGGCCAGCAATTCGCGGACGGCGGATGCCGTTGCACTCTTACGCTTCCCGTTCCGCGGCCCGCAGCGCCCGGTCGATCTTCTCCACCGTGCCGACGCTGGGCGACACCTTGCCTTGTTCGATCCGGTTCAGCGATTCCGGGCGGATGCCGGCGCGGCGCGCCAGCTCGGCTTGCGTCAGCCCCAGCCGGCGGCGATGGCGGATGATCTTGCGGGCCAGGGACGCCTGTGCGTATGCGACGGCCGGGTAATGGCCGTCGGCGTCGCGCTCGGGCAAGAGGGGTTCCCAGGCGTCCGCTTTTTGCAACAGGCGGTCGAAATCGCGCTCTGCCAGCATGACCATCGGTTGACCCTTGACCATGACGCGCCGCGCGGCCACGCCGTTGGGTTGGCATCTCGTCTTCATGGCATTCGCTCCGATCAGGGCGGCGGCTTGTTGACGCGGATGCACCAGCGCCCCGGCGTCCGGCCGGCAAGGGCGGCGTCGATGCGGGCGGCCAGGGCTTGAACGTCGAGGTCGTGCGTCGCGGAAACGATACCGCTATGGGTCTGTCCCTGCCGGTCGAGGCGCTCGTAATCCCGCCGATTAAACGTCACCACGACGCGGCCCAAGGCATGCGCGCGTGCCAAGATCACAGGATCAGGGGCTTGGCGCCGGCCGTCCTGTTGGGCCGTCAGCACGTCATGCCCAATAGCGCGCAGTTCGTTGACAACTGGGTAATCAAAATTCTCATCCGCGTAGAGAAGCATCCGGCGTTACTCCCCGGCGTCAGGGTAACCCTCTTCGTTCTCGCGAATGTCGCGGTCAATTTCGTCGGGATGGGCGGCCGCGTATTCCCACGCCGCGGCCAGGTCCGCGTCAGTCAGCTGCGGATACGCTTCCAGAATCCTCACGTCGGATGCTCCCAGGCGTCGGTAGGCGATAATCCCCCAAACGGGGATGCGATGCCCCTGGATGCAGGCGCGCCCGCCACAAACGCCCGGCGTCTTGGTAATGCGGCTGGTCGTGGTCGCGGCCATGGTTGCGTCTCCTGCAAGAGCCGGCGAATGCTGCCATTGGGAAGCAGTTGCCATGCGCTCAGTATCCGGGCCGTGGGCGGGCGTGTCAAGGTTCTTGACGTGTCGCCCGCGGCCCTTCGCTCGCCAACTTCCGCGCGCATCCGGGATCGGCGTCGGGGTCCGCGGCCGGGCTATGTTAAGATCCTCAAAACCCGTGAAAATTCACGCCGCAGTCCCACAACGGTCTACGCCGGCAGCTCCCAGGGATTTTATCCACCTACCCGCTCTTGTGCGACCAATACGGCCGGCGACGCGGAGCGCTAGCGCGACAAGCGCAACACCTAAAAAGGCAAGGCTGCCCAGCACCCATGTTCACGCTTGCCGCTCGCCAGCGGCCTTGCTGGCGCGTCCGCAGGCATGTTGCTGCACGATGCCGACGATCGCCCGCCGTGCCTCTTCCGGCAGCGTCGGCCAAGTGTCGAGGATCAGCGTCAAGCGGGGGTCCGCCGGCGTCGAAATCCCCGAAAAGTGCGCCGCTTGGCGCGCCGCGTCGCCGGCGGATTCGCGTTTTCCCCGTGATTCTTGGGGGGTGTTCGACTCCTGCCGGGTGTATTTCCCTTCCTCAGTATTTCCAGGCAAATCGCACCATTCCCCAGTGTTTGCCAGGTTTTCCTGCTCATTTTGCGACATGCTGCGAATCGCTGCGGATGCTTGCTGCAGCGCATTTGCAGCGCAAAATGCAGCGCCGTTTTGGGCAGCCCGCGTGAAATGCTCTTCAGTCACTTGCAGGTAGTGCTTGTGGGCAACCCGTTCGCTGTTGCCGATCCACGCACAAACGACGTGCATCGGGTACGATTCGGCCAGTTCTGTTTCACGGGTTGCTCTCAGATTGACAAACAGCTTGGGCCATGGTTTCAACCCGGACTTGCGGATGATCCTTTCCAGGTGCGTGCGGAGATTGGAATTCGCTCCGCGATGCTTGGCGATGACGTGAACCGTTCCCGGCTCGGCAAGGTCAAACGCTTCCGCCAGGCAGGGGCGCAGCTCTGGGAAAATCGGAACCCATCTTGTACCACCGTCGTCATGATGTTCGGTCTTGGGCGAATGTACCAGAAACCGATCGCGCTCCCAATCAACTTCGGCCCAGGTCAACGGCAACAATTCCGATGGCACGCGCAACCCGCCAAAGCGAGCCAAAGCGAAGATCAGACGCCATTCGGCATCGGGGCAGGCGTCGATGGTTTGCTGGGCAGCTTCGCGCGTGACAAAAAACTCCCGCGATGCCGTCGCTTGGGACGGCGGCATGATGCCGGCGAAAGGATTTTCCCGGATGATCTTGTCGCGCACGGCAGAATGGAAAAACTGACGGGCAAACTTCACCAGTCGCCACGTCCATTCCTTGGCGTGTTTGTCCGCCATCGCCAGAGCGAAATCTTCCGCTCGCCCTGGAGTGATTGCGTCCAACGGCACGGCGTCGCCGAAAAACCCGGTCAGCTTCGCGGCGGCCATCTTGTAGTTCTTCGCGCTGTTGGGCTTCGCCGACGCGCGGTTGAATTGACGCCTGCGTCCGTGATAAGATGATTCACTGAGGCAATATGCCTGCCATGAAACAAAGTGAACCAAGGGAGGTATGCCACATGACCATCGCCATTACGGGCATCGTCGCGAACGGCGTCGTCGTTCCCAACGCGCCCTTGCCTGACGGGGCAGAAGTTGAAATATACATGAAACCGAGTCCACCGGACGTTTCGCCCGTTGTTGCGGCTGGCTTGACGACAAGTGAGTTGCGACGGATGCCGCGCGAATTGCGGCAGGCGGTCTTGGCGGCGGCGGCTGAAATGGCGGAACAGGACTACCGCGTCGACAAGGAACTCACCGGTTTTGACGCATATCGCGAGGAAGAACTGGATGACGATGATATCGCCAACGCCATCGCAATTTGCGTCGGCGCTCCCTGAACGTGACACAAACCATGCCCGCCGACAAACCGCGGCCGACGCTCGCCGATTACGTCACCATTGCGCTCAGCCCGGCGCTGATCATGGCGATGATCGTGAGTCTGCTTTGGTTTTTGGTGGAAGTCCTCTACCGCGGCGAGTTCGCCGGGCGGGTGCAGCATATTCTGTTCTTCTTCATCTTCGGCATGGTGCTGGTCGCACGCATCTCGATGGAAACCGGCATTGCCGAACGGGCGCCGCTGTACGGCGGCGTGCTCGCGTTCTGCGTCTGGCTCGGCATGGGCAGCTTCGTCAACTATCCGGCGGAGTTGGCGGGCAGCAGTTGGCTGATCAACGCCGGACTGATCGGCCTGGTGTGGTGGCTGTCGTACCGGCTGACGTATAGCTGCACCTACCTCGACGAACAAGCCGAGGCCACCGGCACCGGCGTGTTGCACGCGGCCGGGCTGGATGACGCCGCTGGCGGTTTAGCGTCACACGAGTCCCCGGACAACACGTCAACCATCGACACCAAACCATCGCGTCCGCCCACGTGGTGGGAGCGCTACCAGCGCTACCGCGCCGAACAGAAAAAGAAACACACGCCCGGCGTCTGGGTCGTTTACTTCGCGTTGGCCGCCTTGCCGATCTACGGGCTTGGGCAAGCGCTGATCGACGTTGACGACGTGGAGCGGCGCAGTGCCACCTTTTGGCTCATGACCTTGTACGTCGCCAGTTCGTTGGGCCTGTTGGTGACTACTTCGTTCCTCGGCCTGCGCCGCTACTTGCGTCAACGGAAGTTGCAGATGCCGAAGGCGATCACCGGCGCCTGGCTGGCGGTCGGCGGCGGGTTGCTCATGGCGTTCGTCGTGATCGGGGCACTGCTGCCGCGGCCGGCAGCGGAATTTTCGATCCTGAACCTGACGCCGGCCGGCTCCAAGCCGCGCGACGCCTCGAATTTGGCAATGACGCAAGGCGACCCGGGCAAGGGCGAGGGCCGGCCAGGCGCCCAAGAGCGCGACCCCAAAGGCGCTCCGGTCGATAGCAAGGACCCCAAAGGCAAAGGCGAGGGCGGGAAAGGGCAAGCCAAAGGACAAGGTTCCGGCGCCAAGAGCGATCAGAAGGGCAACTCAAACGACCAAGGCAAACAAGCTGAGGGCGACCGCGACGCCAAAGGCAAGCAGGACAACCAGCAGACGCGCGAGGCGTCGGCCGCATCGAAATCCGGGCAGCGACCAGCGTCCGACGGCAAATCGGGCAGCCGTTCCTGGCTCAGCTCGCAGCCGTGGCTTCAGAAAATCGCCACGGCACTCAAGTGGATCGTGTTCGCCGTCCTGGCCGTCGTTGCCATTGTCTTCATCTTGCGCGGCGGCCTGCGCTACCTGGCCAACTTTTCCGAATGGGCCAAGCGCCTGCTCGCCGCGCTGCGGCGGTTCTGGGAGTCGCTGTTCGGCGGTCGGCATGGCGAAACATCCCCGAAACACGGCGACGCCGAACCGCACCGGGCAGCGCGACGGCCGTTCCAGGCTTTCTCCAATCCGTTCCTTGACGGCCGTGCCAATGGGATGCTGCCCGCGGATCTGGTGCGCTACAGCTTCGAGGCACTCGAGGCGTGGGCCCAAGAGTGCGACCTGGGCCGCGGCGCCGAGGAGACGCCGATCGAATTTGCCAACCGTCTGGCCGACGTGGCGCCGGGGCTGGAGCTGGAGACGAAACGGCTGGGCGTCTTGTATGCCCGCGTTCTCTACGCCCGCGGCGCCCTGCCGCCCGATTGGCGGACGGCGGCCGAAAAATTCTGGGAGCAACTCGAAGCCGCGCCCAGGCGAATTCCTGCCCCGCAAGCTGTGTAAGGTTGGCAGCGCCCCCAACGTCGCCTGAAGCCAACGCACGACATCGTCAGTCTCTAGGCACCGGCCGCGATCGGACACGAGGCGCGCGATTCCCAGCGACATGCCTTCCGCGCGGCCCGGCGCCAACGTCGCCTCGCTGAGACCCTGAATCTCAAGTTCGTCCACGGCGACTGCTTGTATCCGCACGACCGTCTACTTCCGCCATTCGTCGATGAGCGAGGCCACCAGGGCAGTCCAGCCCGTTTGGTGCGACGCCCCGAGGCCGGCGCCGTTGTCGCCATGAAAATACTCGTAGAAGAGCAGATGGTCTCGCCAAAAAGGATCTTCCTGGAATTTCTGGGCGCCGCCGAAGACCGGCCGGCGACCGGCGGCGTCGCGCGTGAATATGGCGATCAAGCGGTCGGCGAGCTGGCGGGCCATCGCGGGAAAGGTCGGCGGCTGGCCGGCGGCCGTGCTCGGTGGAATCTCGAAGTCCTGCCCATAGGCCTTGGCCAGCTTGCGCAGCGATTCGATGAGCAAGAAGCAGGTCGGAAACCAGATCGGCCCGCGCCAGTTCGAGTTGCCGCCCTTGATCTTGCTGACGGCCTCCGCCGGCTCATAACCCACGCTCAGCCCGTCGACCTGGAACGGATGCTGCTCGTGGAATTTCGAAAGGCTGCGGATTCCGTAGGGCGACAGGAATTCGCCCGCATCCAGGATGCGCCCCATCAACCGGATCATTTGGGTCTCGTTGACGATCGTCAAGACGTGGGTCTTTTCGCCGTCGTGCTCCACGGTGTGCACGACGTCCTGCACCAAATCGCGGCGGTTGACCATGAACCATTTTAAGCATGCGGTGAAGTCCTTGAACGGCGCGATCCAGCCGACTTCGAGACGCTCGACGGCGAACAGCGGGATGAGCCCGACCAGGGAGCGCACCCGGAACTTGCGATAGCGGCCGTCGGGATAGCTGAGCACGTCGTAGAAGAAGCCGTCCTTCTCGTCCCACAACTGATAGCTGCGGTTGCCCATCGACTTCATGGCGGCGGCCACGTAGGCGTAGTGCTGGAAGAACTTGATGGCCAGTCCCTCGTAGGTCGAGTTCTCCTTGGCCAGTTCCAGGGCGATGCGCATCATGTTGAGGCAGAACATGCCCATCCAGCCGGTGGCGTCGGCCTGCTCGAGCTCGGAGCCGTCCTCGCTGCGGGCGCTGCGGTCGACGACGGTAATGTTGTCCAGCCCGAGGAAGCCGCCCTCGAAGATGTTGTTCCCATCGCCATCGACCTTGTTGATCCACCAGGTGAAGTTGATGAGCAACTTGTGAAAACAGCGTTCGAGGAAGGGACGGTCGGCCTTGCCGCTGCGAATCCGGTCCATGTTGTAAACGCGCCAGATCGCCCAGGCGTGCACCGGGGGATTCAGGTCGGAAAACTCCCATTCGTAGGCCGGAATCTGGCCGTTGGGGTGCTGAAACTGCTCAAAAAACAGGACCCACAACTGGTCCTTGGCATACTGCGGATCGACGAGGGCGAACGTCACGCAGTGAAACGCCAGGTCCCACGCGGCAAACCACGGGTACTCCCACTTGTCCGGGACCGTCATCACACGCATGGTATTGAGATGGCGCCAGTGTTGATTGCGAAGCTGCTGCCGCGCGGCCGGCGGCGGACAATCCGGGCGATCGCCGACGAGCCATTTCTGGACGTCGAAGATGTAACTTTGCTTCGTCCACAGGAGCCCGGCCAGGGCTTGGCGCTGGACGAGCTTTTCATCGGCGGTGGCGCTGGCCTTGTGAATGCTGGCGTAGAATTCGTCCGCTTCGGCGCGGCGCTTGGCGACGACGCTGTCGACGTCCTTGAGCGGCAGGCGCAGCTTGCGATCGTCGCACAGCCGCAGCCGCAGCACAACCGAGCCGCCGGCAGGGACTCCCGGGAAAACGTAATGCAGCGCCGCCTTGGTGCCGACCTGATCCGGGTTCGTGCAGCGCTCGCCGTGGATGATGAGGCGGTGGAACGCGTCCTTGACGAACGGCTTGCGGCTGGCGTGGTCGGCGCCGAACACGCGCGGTGCATTCGTCTCATTGTCCGTGAAGAGAAGTTCCGCTTCGGGCGGACCATAAAGCATGCGCTGGCCCAACCGGTAGGCGACGGGAATGTTGGCGAGCGTCTCCATCGCCCTATCGTCCGTCGCCAGGCTGCGGAACCCGGCGCCTTCGAGCCCCGGGCGGATCGCGGGCTCCGTGCGCGTCGGATTGGTCCAGGCCCAGGTGTTGCGGAACCAGAGGTGCGGCAGGATGTACAGCGGCGCGGGTTCCTTGCCGCGATTGAACGCCTCGATGCGGATGTGCAAATCCTCAGGGTCGCCCTTGGCGTATTCGATCGCGATGTCGAAGTAGCGATCCTCATCGAAAATGCCGGTATCGAGCAGCTCGAATTCGAGACCCTGACCGGCGCGACGGCGATTCTCCTCGACCAAGCGCCCGTAGGGGAACTCCCCCTGCGGGTACTTGTAGAGAAACTTCATGTAAGAGTGCGTCGGCGTGTTATCCACATGAAAGTAGTATTCTTTGACGTCTTCGCCGTGATTGCCTTCATGCGCCGTTAGGCCGAACAGGCGCTCTTTGAGAATCGGATCGCGGCCATTCCAGAACGCCGGCGCGAAGCACAGAAGCTGGAAGCGGTCGCAGATGCCGGCGATGCCGTCTTCGCCCCAGCGATACGCTTTGCTGCGCGCCAGATCGTGCGGCAAGTAGCCCCAGGCGTTGCCGTCGTCGCTGTAGTCCTCGCGCACGGTAGCCCAGGCGCGATCGCTCAGGTATGGCCCCCAGCGCCGCCAACCGCCGATGTCGTCGGCGATCTCGCGCAGGCGCTCTTGTTCGTGCGTGATTTTGGGTTTCTTCAGTTCGGTGACCTTCGATTTCTTCCGTTTGGCCATGACGACACCACGATGGCGCTGTCCCGGCCTGGAGCGCGACCGGCGACGCAGAGTTTGTGAAAAAATGGGGACTGGCTCCGGCCATCCTGCAGAGAACGTTGGAAATACCGAGACATGGCCGGTGCCTGTCCCCATTTTTTCACAAACTCTCAGGATTGCCGTCTGTCATCATGGGCGGAATGCGCGGAGTTTGCAACCAATTACGGCCAGAGCGACCGGGAAGACGGATTGGCAGGGGCCTACGGACGGTGCAATCGGTAGTTCTCGCTCTTACGGCAATAAATGATCGATCCGAACAGCGTGTGTCTTTCGCCGTTGCAGTGGATGCAGCCCCGCATTATCCTGAAGACAATCCAGCCGGGCTGAGGCTCATGATTCCACCCTTTAACGACGATGGCTATTTGCCAGCGGGGATTCATCGTGCCACGTTGGAGGATATCGCTGCTCGTTTCGGGCAGGAATCCGAACTTCGGCAGGCGCAAATGGAATCCCTGCGTTGGCTGGTCGATCTCGCCCGGCGTGCAGGCGTGCAACGGATTGTTGTCAATGGCAGTTTTGTGACTGACAAGCTTGAACCGAATGACGTAGTGCTCTGTCACGCATGAATTGATGAGTCGCCAGAAGTAAGAGCCGCGCACGAAGTAAGCGGCCCACTCGCAGCCGCTTACTTCGTGCGCGGCTCTTGTGATCCATCATTCGACGTGTGACATAGCAGTAGATTGTGTCCTGTTGATCGGCCCCAATTTCCCGGACGACGCCGCGGCGGAAGCAGAACTGCTAGCGGGCCTGCCGTTTATCAACATGGAGCTGGTGGATCCGGAGGGCTTTCGACAGTTCACCGAGAGGACCTTTGCGACCGATCGAAACTTGATACCCAAGGGAATGATGGAGGTTTGGCCATGAGCATCGAAAACCGGCGCCAGCTTGAAAATTCACGCGTGAAAGTTCAAGAGCTGGAGCAACTTTACCTGACAACCCAGCAAGGCCACGCGAACAGCGAGCATGTTCGAGAATTGACTTTGCGATCGCTCAAAAAGAGAATCAATCAATTCAGAGAAGAGATCACCCGATTTGAAGCCCGCGTTAGTTCGGTTGCGCAGGATAGTTGATCGCCGGACTCCGGGCAGATTGCGAGCGCTGTCGCGAGCTGCTCGATTTCGTTTGAGCCTACACGTGCCGCAGATTGCGTGCCGCGGCCAGATCGACCAGCCAGGTGACGCGGCCGGGCGGCGGGGGTGCGATTAGTTGCGACGGGAGCCGCTGCGGGTCGGGCGGTCCTTCGAGGACTTCGGCCAGCACGCTGGCTTTGTCGGCGCCGCCCGCCATGAAGAGGATGTGGCGGGCGCGGTTGAGGATTAGCGGCGTCAGCGTCAGGCGCGTGACGTTCAGCTTGGGCACGGGGTTGGCGACGACCCAGCGATTCGCCTCGTCAAGCGCGGCGGTGTGCGGAAACAACGACGCCGTGTGCCCGTCCGAACCGATGCCGAGCAGCACCAGGTCGAATGCAGGGGGTTGGCCGTCCGCTGGTGCGCCGAGCGTCGCGGCGATTTCGCTCTGATAGTCGCGCGCAGCGGCGGCGAGATCGGAGCGATCCGCGGGCATGCGGTGGATTTGCCGGGCGGGCAGGCTGAGCTTGTCCAGAAGAGCGCGTTTGGCCATGCCGAAGTTGGAGTCCTTATGGTCCGGGGTGACAGGACGCTCGTCGCCCCAGAAGAAATCGACCCGCGCCCGATCGACCTGGGCGCGAAACGGTTCGTCGCCAAGCAATTCATAAAGCCGCCGCGGCGTCGAACCACCCGCCAGCGCCACGGCGAACCGGCCACGGGCGTCGATCGCTTCGTGGCTAATGGCGATGAATTCCGCCGCCGCCGCTTGCGCGACGTGTTCGGGAGAATCAAACACGCGGACGATGCGTCGGGTCATGACATCACGAACAAAAAAACGATCCGCAGATTGCGCCGATTTCACAGATTTGAAATGCAATGTGGACTCTTCCAATCTGCGAAATCTGCGCAATCTGCGGACTAACTCTGATCAATGCCCGCCGAATTTACGGCGCATGGCTTGTTCGACGGCCCAGCCGAAGATCTCCTCGCCGCGCGACGTGAAGCGCGAATACAGCGAGGCGCTGAGCACGGTGGCAGGCACGCCTTCTTCGATGGCGGCCTGGATGGTCCAGCGGCCCTCGCCGGAGTCGGGCACGCCGTGCGGCGGTGCGTTGGCTTCCTTCCGTTTCGTCACCGTGTTGTGGTCCAGCGGCAGCTTCGGGTGCTCGAGGAACGCCTCGGCGGTCAGGTCGAGCAGCCAGGACGCGATCACGCTGCCGCGTCGCCACAGTTCGCTGATTTCCTGGAGGTTGAAGTCGTACTGGAAATGCTCGGGATCGCGCAGCGGCGACACTTCGGCGCTGGCGGCCTCGCGGCCCTGCTTGCCGACGTTGGCGTGCTTGAGAATGTTGAGGCCCTCGGCGTAGGCGGCCATCAGGGCGTACTCGATGCCGTTGTGGACCATCTTGACGAAGTGGCCGGCCCCCGCCGGGCCGCAATGCAGATAGCCGTCGACGCTGGTGCCGGTCGCCGTGCGTGCCCCATCCACCTTGTCGCCCTGGTCGTTGACGATCTTCTTGAGCGTCGTCGGCGGCGTGCTGCCCTGGCCGGGGGCGAGGGCCTTGAAGATCGGGTCGAGCCGTTGGACCGCCTCGGCCTGGCCGCCGATCATCATGCAATAGCCGCGCTCCAGGCCCCAGACGCCGCCGCTCGTGCCGACGTCGAAGTAGTTGATCCCCTTGGCCGACAGCTCGTGGTTGCGGCGAATGTCGTCGATGTAATACGAATTGCCGCCGTCGATCAGCGTGTCGCCCTTTTGCAGGAGCGGCGCGTAGCCGCCGATCACCTTGTCGGTGATGCCCGCGGGGATCATCAGCCAGACGGCGCGCGGTCCCTTTAGCTTGGCGATGAGTTCCTGCGGCGTGGCGGCGCCGACGATCCGGCCGCCGCTCTTCTCGATCGCCTGCTTGATGGCCTTGATGGCTTCGGGGCTGAGGTCGTCACGAACGATCTCGACCGTGTTGCGAATTACCTCGGCCTTGGCGTCCGTGACGACCACCTCGTGCCCGGCTTTCGCCAGCCGCCAGACCATGTTCTGACCCATACGCCCCAGACCGACCATTCCTAGTTGCATCGCAAGGCTCCTTTCGCTGGTCAAGGATTCGTTCGTTCTCGAATGTGGACTTTGGCGCCGTCTTGAATCACGATGGTGTGCGCCATGTCGAGGAACAGGCCCGTACCCACCACGCCCGGGATGGCCAGAAGATCGCTCTCAAGCCGGTGCGGGTCATCGAGCGGCGCGATCCGGCAGTCAAGAATATGGTTCTGATTATCGGTGACCATGAGCCGACCGTTTTCCATGCGCGGCTGCGGCTTGCACCCAAGCGCTGCGAGCCGCCGCGAACATGACGGCAAGGCAAAAGGGACGACTTCCACCGGCAAGACGCCGTGCGTCCCCAGCTTCGGCACGAGCTTCTCCGCGCCGACGAGGATGATCAAGCGGCGCGATGCCGCGGCGACGATCTTTTCGCGCACCAGCGCGCCGCCCAACCCCTTGATTAGGTTCAACTGCGAATCGACTTCGTCGGCGCCGTCCACGGTGAGATCGAGCTGCGCCACGTCGTCGAGGGTGACGAGCGGGATGCCTACTTCCGTCGCCAGCTTCGCCGTCGCTTGCGAGGTCGGTACGCCGCGGATGCTCTGCCCTTCGCGGACGCGCTGGCCGAGCGCACGGATGAAGGCGCTCGCTGCCCGGCCGGAGCCCAGGCCGATGACGGCGCCACTGGGGACCATGGCGAGAACCTTGGCCACGGCCGGGCCGAAATCTTGGGCTTGTGAATGGGCCATCTCAGCGCCTCAATTGTTCTTTCACCGCGGCGATAACGCGCTCTGGCGTGAAGCCGAATTTCTTCTGTAGTTCCTTGAGCGGCGCCGAGGCGCCGAAGGTTTCCATGCCGATGGTGATGCCAGTCAAGCCCACGTAGCGCGCCCAGCCAAAGGTGGAAGCCTGTTCGACGGCGACTCGGGCCGTCACGCGCGCCGGCAGCACCGCCTCGCGGTACTCCGGGTGTTTCTTGCAGTAATACTCGAACACTTCCCAACTCGGCATGCTGACCACGCGCGTCTTGATCCCCTCCGCCGCAAGCTTCTCATGCGCCGCCACGCACAGCCCCACTTCGCTGCCGGTGCCCAAAAGCAGCGCGTCCGGCTTGCCCCCCGGTGCATCAGCCAGAACGTAGGCGCCCTTCGCCAATCCGGACGCCGCTGCGTATCTGGACCGATCCACCGTGGGCATCGCCTGGCGCGACAAGATCAGCGCCACCGGCTCGTGCCGGCTTTCCATGATCAACCGCCACGCTTCGACGACTTCATTCGCATCGCCCGGCCGCAACGTGATCAGGCCGGGAATGGCGCGCAGCGACGCCAGGTGCTCAACCGGTTGGTGCGTCGGGCCGTCTTCGCCGACGCCGATCGAATCGTGCGTGAAGATGTAGATGACCGGGATTTCCATGATCGCCGCCAGACGGATCGGGGCGCGGCCGTAATCGCTGAAGATCAGGAAGCCCGAGCCATAGGGGCGCACCTTCGACAGTGACATGCCGTTGAGGATGGCGCCCATGGCATGTTCGCGGATGCCGAAGTGGAAATTCCGGCCGGCGTATTGACCGGGCAGGAAGTCGCCGGCTTCCGGAAACGTGAGCCGCGTCTTGGTCGAGGGGTACAAGTCGGCGGAACCGCCCATGAGCCACGGAACGTTCTTGGCCAGCGCGTTGACTACATCGCTGGAGACATCGCGGCCAGCCTTGCCCTTGGGGTCGGCCGGGTAGGTCGGCAGACTTTTGTCCCAGCCGTCCGGAAGCTGGCGTTGCAGCATCCGCTCCAGGTGGTCGCCCTCGCGGGGATACTTCTTCTTATACTCTTCGAAGCGGGCGAACCAGGCGGTGCTCAGGTCCTTGCCGCGCTTGCCCATGCCGGCCTTGAAGTGTTCCGGAACTTCCGGCGGCACGCGGAACTTCTCGTTTTCCGGCCAGCCGTAGAACTTCTTGGTCGCCTTGATGTTGTCCTCGCCGAGCGGCTCGCCGTGGGCCTTGTGCGAGCCTTCGACCGGCGAGCCGTAGCCGATGTGACTATCGACGATAATCAGCGTGGGCCGCTCTTTTTCCTTCCTGAAGATTTGGAATGCACGGTCGAGCATCTCCAGGTCGTTGGCGTCGCCGACGCGCGTGACGTTCCAACCAAGCGCGATGAAGCGCGTGGCCACGTCTTCGCTGAAGGCCAGCTTGGTTTCGCCTTCGATGGTGATGCGGTTGTTGTCGTAAATCCAGCACAGGTTGGAGAGCTTCAAATGGCCGGCGAGGGAAGCGGCCTCGTTGGAAATCCCCTCCATCATGCAGCCATCGCCGGCCAGGGCGTAAACGTCGTAGTCGAACATCTGAAAATCAGGCTTGTTGAAGTAGCTGGCCAGCCAGCGCTCCGCAATGGCCATGCCGACGCTCGTGGCCACGCCCTGGCCGAGCGGGCCGGTCGTCGTCTCGATGCCGCTCGTCCAGCGATATTCCGGGTGGCCGGCGCAGCGGCTCTCGAGCTGGCGGAAACGCTTGATGTCGTCGAGCGACACCGTCGGTTGGCCGAGCCGCTCGTACTTGGCGTTGACCGCCTTGACGCCGGTGAGATGGAGCATCGAATAGAGGAGCATCGACGCGTGGCCCATGGACAGGACGAAGCGATCGCGGTTGGGCCAAATGGGATCGTCCGGGTCGAAGCGCAGAAAGCGCTGCCAGAGCGTGTAGGCGACCGGCGCCATCGCCATCGGCGTGCCGGGATGCCCTGAATTGGCCGCCTGGACCGCGTCCATCGACAGGCAGCGAATCGTGTTGACCGCGAGCGTTTCGATGGCCTTGGTCGTTCCGGTTGTCACGGACATGAATTCTCCTCCACGCCGCGGGATGAACGAAGTGAATCCCGTGGGTTGACCCGCGGGATTCACTTCGTTCATCCCGCGGCGTGCTGTAACTACTGCCCCAGCGCCTTGCGAATCTGCGCCAATCCCGCGCGCACGTTCGGTCCCAAGTGGACGCGCAAGATGCGCCGGCCGCGCTGCGCCAAGACATCAAAGTCGCCCTGCGCTTGCGCACGTTTCAGCACACCGAACGTAAACTTCTGGCCGGGGATCGGCACATCCTCCGCGTCGTCGCTGGTGATTTGCAGGAACACGCCGCTGTTCGGCCCGCCTTTGTGAAGCTGGCCGGTCGAGTGCAGGAAGCGCGGACCATATCCCAGCGTCGTGGCGACCTTGCGGCCGTCGCGCACGGCGTGGCGGATCGCTTGCAGTTCCTTGTCGTTCTCCGCGTTCATTTCGACATAAGCGTTGATGGCGAAGTAATCGCCCGGCTTGATGCGGCCCAGATGTGCGGTCAGCAAGGCCCCCAGCGATTTGGCCCCGCCCGCCGCGGTCAGCAGCGCATCGGCGTTGCGCGGATCGGCGAACAAGCTCACGCCATCCTCGCGATAGAACGGCGTCTCCGCGGGCAGCTTGCCTTCGGTCTCGTAAGCCGACGTCAGCGCCCGCGCGGCGATCTTGGCGGCCTCGACATCCGGCTGGTTGAACGTGTTGATGCCCAGCAGCGAACCGGCAACAGCCGTGGCGATCTCCCAGCGGAAGAACTCCTGGCCCAGATCGTAGGTGTCCGCCAACACAATGCGCACGACCGGATGGCCGGCTTTCTCCAGAGCGGCGACACCCGCGTCTTGCTCCGACGCCGCCCCCGAAAAGGGGACAGGACCTTTTGCATTCAGAGGTCCTGTCCCCTTTTCGGGGGCCGACGCCAGCCGCGTGTGGACGAACAGCCGGTCGTTGCCGTAAGCCTCCGGCGGCCCGACCGTTTCTCCATCGACGGGAATGATGCCCTTACCCTCTTTGCCGGTGGACTCGGCGATCAGTTGCTCAAGCCAGCCACCCAGCGATGCGATGGCGGGCGACGTGATAAACGTCACCTTATCGCGGCCTTGCTTGGCGAGCGTGCCCAGGACGACGCCGAGCGTCACGCCCGGATTCAGCTCCGGCGGCACACACGACGAGCAGGCATGGACCATCACCTCGGCGCTGTCGAGGAACTTTGGAACGTCCAGCCCCATCACCGCGGCAGGGATCATGCCGAAGTTGGATAATGCCGAGAAACGCCCGCCGATGGTGGGCAAGCCGAAGAAGATGTGGCGAAAACTATCAGCCTTGGCGATGCCGTGCATCTTTGTCTTGGGATCGGTGACGGCAATGAAGCGGCGGCTCGCCTCGTCGGCGCCGACGGCCTGGCGCACGCGCTCCATGAAATACTGTTTGAAAGCGTTCGGCTCGATCGTGCCGCCCGACTTCGAAGAGACGATGAACACCGTCGCCTTGAGATCGATTTTCTTCTCCAGGGCTTTCACTTGAGCGGGGACCGTGGAATCCAGGACGTGCAGCTCCGGGGCGCCCGCGATCTTGCCGAAGGTCCGCTTCAGCACTTCGGGGCACAGGCTCGAGCCGCCCATGCCCAGGACGACGGCATGCTTGAAGCCGGCTTGGCGAATGTCCGCGGCGAGTGCGCCAAACACCCCCCCGCTCCCCCCCTTGCGAAGGGGGGGCTGGGAGGGGTCGAGCTGTCCTTGCACAATGTTCAGCCAGCCGAGCCATTGATTCTCATCGGTGCCGGACCACAGCGTCGCATCGCCGGCCCAGAGCCTGCGTACCATGCCGCCGGCGCGCCAGTCGGCGAGCGTTTTCTGCACCTCCGGCGCCGCTGCGCCGACACTGAAACTCTGCGCCGCCAGGCCGCCGCCCAGAATCGTTTGCCGCTTCTTCTCGATCGCGCCCAGCAGCTTGTCGAACGGGTCGGCGAATTTCTGCACCGCGTCGGCGAGCAGGGTTTGCGTAACGTCCTTCATCGAGATGCCGACCTCGGCCAGCGTCTTCATGGTCTCACGGGCTTCCTCCAGCGTTTCGGACCAGTTGTCGATCAGGCTTGGTTTCACTTTGCCGCCGTCGCGGAAGGCGACGAACGTGTCGGCCGGCACGGTGTTGACGGTGTCGGGCCCGATCAGCTCCTCGACGTACAGCGTCTTGGAATACTTGGGGTTCTTGACGCCCGTGCTGGCCCAGAGCAAGCGCTGCGGCATGGCTTTGCGCTGGGCAAGCGCCTGCCAACGCGCGGCCGAGTACAGCTCCTTGGCCCGCTGGTAAGCGATGCGGGCATTGGCGATGGCCACCTTGCCCACCAAGCTTTTGAGCTTAGCACGCTGATCGGCGTCGCGCGTCGTGTCGAGCATCTGGCCCGGCCCGGCAATCTTGTCGTCGATCAACGTGTCGATCCGGCTCACGAAAAAGCTAGCCACGCTGGCGATCTTCGAGATGTCCTCGTTGCGCTTGGCACGCTCCTCCAGCCCGGCCAGATACGCCTCGACCACCGCCTCGTACGCCTCGACCGCGAAGAGCAGCGTGACGTTGACATTGATGCCGTCGGCGATGAGCTGGCGAATGGCCGGCACCCCGGCGGGCGTGGCGGGGACTTTGATCATGACGTTGGGCCGGGCCACGGCAGCATGCAGACGCCGCGCCTCGGCCAAGGTCGCCTTCGTGTCATCCGCCAAGTACGGCGAGACTTCGAAGCTGATATAGCCGTCGCGCCGCTCGGTGCGCAGATACACCGAATGCAGCACGTCCGCCGTGTGCTGGATGTCCTCGATGGCGAGGCGCTCGTAAATCTCCTGCGCCGCGCCGCCACCCTTGGCGACCAACGCCCCGATCGCGGCGTCGTAGTCGGTGCTGCCCGCGATCGCCTTTTCGAAGATCGCGGGGTTGGAGGTCACGCCGAGCAAGCCGTCGCGCTCGACCATGCCTTGCAGCTCGCCCGAGGTGAGCAGCCCGCGGCGAATGTTGTCGTACCAGATGCTCTGGCCTAGCTTCTGCACGTCGATGACTGGATTTCCCATGTTGCTATCCTAAGGCTTTTGGCAGCAGATAGTGAAATGCACTTCTGGAAACCAACTGATACTCGCATTCGGCGCCGCGCACAACAAAAAACTGGAAATTGTTCGCGGGCATCCCTCTGGCTCCGTTATTATCGGGGCCATACGTGGGGCAGACATTCCTGTCTGCCGTCCGGAGGGCAGACATTCCTGTCTGCCGCGCAGCCAAAGCGCCCGCCCACGTGGCTCAACCTACCGAGGAATCCCCATGACGCCCAGCGCCGACCGCAACCTGCTCTTCGGCATTCTCGCCTTGCAGATGGACTTCATCACGCGCGATCAACTGGTCGCCGGCATGAATGCGTGGGTGCTGGACAAGGCCAAACCGCTGGGCCAGATCTTAATCGAACAAGGTGCCCTCGATGCCGACAACCGCGCCTGGCTCGACGCTGGGGTCGAGCGGCATCTTGCGAAACACAACAACGACCCCCAACAAAGCCTGGCTGCTCTTACCCCCCTCTCCCCTCGGGGGAGAGGGGCCGGGGGTGAGGGGCGGTCCCTTCGCGAAGAACTTGATCGTCTCCCCGATCCCGACATGCAAGCGACCCTGTCCCGCATCCCAATAGCGCATGTGCTCGACGATCCCTCCGCCACACACTCCTATGCCGTCGGCGAATCGACCTCCGCCGGGCAACGGTTCCGCATCCTCCGCCCGCACGCCGAGGGAGGCTTGGGCCGCGTTTCCGTCGCCCGAGACGAAGAGTTGAACCGCGAGGTCGCCCTCAAGGAGATCAAGGAACACCTCGCCGACGATCCCGGCAGCCGCGGCCGGTTCCTGCTCGAAGCCGAAATCACCGGCGGCCTGGAACACCCCGGCATCGTCCCCGTCTACGGCCTAGGCGCCTACGCCGACGGCCGCCCCTTCTACGCCATGCGCTTCATCAAGGGCGACAGTTTGAAGGAGGCGATTGATAGCTTCCATCGGAGTTCATCCACAGATTTCGCAGATTACGCAGATAAGAAGAAGTCAGCAGCCCTCAAATCTGCGAAATCTGCGAAATCTGCGGATGATTTCTCCGGCCTCGACTTCCGCAAATTGCTCGGCCGGTTCATCGACGTCTGCAATGCCATCGCCTATGCCCATAGCCGCGGCGTCTTGCACCGCGATCTCAAGCCGGGCAACATCATGCTCGGCAAGTACGGCGAAACGCTCGTCGTCGATTGGGGCCTCGGTAAAGTCATCGGGCGAGCCGAGTCGCGTGAGCGACCGGGTGATGGCGAAGCCACGCTGCAACCCGCCTCCGGCAGCGGCAGCGTCGAGACCATCGCCGGCCAGGCCCTCGGCACGCCCGCGTACATGAGCCCCGAGCAAGCCGCAGGCCGGCTCGATCTGCTCGGCCCGGCCAGCGACGTTTACAGCCTGGGCGCGACGCTGTATTGCCTGCTCACCGGCCGGGCGCCGTTTGAAGGCACCGATGTCGGCGTCATGCTGGCCAACGTGCAGATGGGCGAATTCCCGCCGCCGCGCCAGGTTTGTGGTGCGGCCGTCCCGGCTGCACTGGAAGCGATCTGCCAAAAGGCGATGGCGACCAAGCCGCAGGACCGTTATGCGACGCCGCGCCTGCTGGCCGACGACATCGAGCACTGGCTGGCGGATGAACCGGTGGGCGTCTACGGCGAGCCCTGGTCCGTTAGGACCGGGAGATGGGCGCGGAAGCACAAGGCCATTGTCACCGGCGCCGCCGCGGTGCTGCTGGTCGGGATTGTCAGCCTGATCGCCGCAACCTTCATGCTGTCGCAAGCGAATCGGGATTTGGCCGATGCGAATGCGACGGTCACGAAGCAAGAGGAGGAGACCAAGCTCGCCATAAAGCCGTATCCCCTCATGGTGCCCGAGAAGGGTGGATCCGCCAAGACGCGGACTGGATCCGCCTAGACGGGGTCCAGCGCGGGGACCGGCTTTTCGCGGAGGCGGAACTTCCGCAATACATCGGCAAAGTGCCGCTCGTGGATCAAGAGATTACTGACCTCGAAAGCCTGACCCGGCGCTACTAATGTCTGGCCATTGTCGTGGATGAAGAGATCCTTCGTAGGGTCGTTGGGTGTTGCAAATTGATCCCACGGCTTGAAGGTTGCTTTGGAGGCCTTCGCGTTTGGGTGGAAGTGGGGCCAGGCCGGATGGACGACGTGTGGGGGATCTTCTGCGACCGGCGCGTCGTCGATAAGCTCAAGTAGGTAGCCGAACCAACTCTCCTTGTTGATTGTGTTGTTTGTTACCTTGGCCTGGAAAATCAAGCGCAGGCCACCGCACACCTCCGAGTTCATTGTTGGTTTTTCTGTTTGTGTAAAAGTAATCATGGTTTCCTTACTATCAAGTCGATCAGTGGTTTCAATCAGTGTACCAACTGTATCGTTCGGCTTCGTCTGGTCGTCAAACTCCAAAGTCACGGGAGCGTCGAATTCCACTTTCCACTTCGTACCGGGCAAGGTATCGCCGGATTTAAGCTTAGTCACAGCGGCTTGGACAGTCCCGGCGATTGCCGTGAGGACAAGAAAGATCATGACGATTACGATTCGAAGGGCCGGGGAAACACGGTAGTTCGTCATTGCCATTCTCCTGAAATCCTGAAATCAAATGTCCATCGCGTCCGTGTTTACGGCTCCTCTGCTGGTATTCGACACTACTCGGCAGGTTCGAACGGCCCCCCCCCCAGGAACTGTCACTCGCAACCGGATTTCAGTCGCGCATCCAAATGTTGGGGATTAGCAACGGCACCCCGCGCACTTCCTTGTTGTCCGGCAAGGTTACGGTGAGCTCAACATCCCCGACATGTGTCTTATCCGGAACGCGCACGGCCCCCGCCAAAACGAAATCATCAGGATCCTTCGGCGCAAGAAAGCCGCTTGCGCGAAGCCCGCGACCGCCCCCGCCCTTCTCAGAGAATTCGACCTCGATGGTCAGCCGGGGCTGGGGCAAGACCTCGCTCGGTCTGTAGAGAGCGAGAGCATTCAGGCCGGGGGTGCCCAGGAATCCATTCAGGTAGACCTCCCAGCCGCGGCGCAGTTTGTTTTTCGGCCCCAAACCGACCTCGGTCTTGCGCCACTCCCCGGATAGTATTGCGCTTGGCGGGCTCAGGCTCAGGGTCACCGGCCCGTTCAGGTGCACAATGGGCGCATCAATGGACCGGTCGGCGAACTTAAAGTAGCTCCTTTGCTCGCGCTTGCCTGCGATCAAGATACTCAGGGAATCCCCGTTCCTCGGGCTGGCGCTCACGATCAAGGACGTGTGTTTCGTCGTACCGCCCTGCTCGACGATCGCGCCGACATAGAAAGCGGTGGAGAGAGGTTTACGCACGAACCATTCCCCCGCCTCCCCTAATTCACGGTTGCCGTTGCGGTCCACGTACAGTATGTCGCCGTCGTGAACGAGCCAAACGCGCGTCTTGGCCTCGGAGCCAAAGACCAGCAGGCAGTACTTCGGCTGCCCGGTTAGATAGATAGGTTCCTCGAGGATTTTGCGTTCGATTTTCGTCAGATCAACCGTCTTCCCAGCCGCACCCTGAGAGGCGGTTTTGGCCGGTTCCTGCGCCCAGGTTAGGGCTACACCAAAGGCTAACGCCACTAAGCCTGTCAGTTCACGCGGTATTCTCATCTGTTTAACCTCCCCTCGCAGAAAAGTTGTGGAGCGCGGAGCAAAAGAGAACCTGATCTTCGCTGTAACGTACAGGCCCTTGGATACGTTGTCAAGCGTTTTTCCGGGAAGAAAAGACCGCCATGACGGAATTGGGATTTTCTCAAACTACCTACGGCGGACGCAACCGTCGAAGGGCGGTTTTTTTGATGAACCCGTCGGAGGGTGCCGGCTGGGGCGCATGACATCCTCTCTCGTGGGTTGCTCACCGTCTCGCCATACTGGTACATCCGAGGAGTGACCTCACATCGCCTGATCCCGCCGAACACCGGCACCACGCGCTCCAGGCCGACCAAGAGAAACAACCCTTCACCGCCGTCTGTCGCCTTGGCCATGCGATCGCGGCGCGGCTGCGCTTGCAGGTTTCGCCCTGGGATCCCGCCGGCGCCGTCCACGTCGTTGCCAACGGTTCCACGCCCGTCGCCGCCCTCGCCGGCTGGCACGGTCTCGATGCCGGCCGCCGCGCCCAAACCGCGTTCGTCGACGGCGCTACCTTCGCCGGCATCCTGCTTCACGACAGCGGCCGGTCGGCGAAGGGGTTGGTGGTGCGGGCGCAGTGGGCCGTGGACCAGTGGCCGGAGGGTTGGCAGAATCACGAGGTGCTGGGCGGGGCGTTGTATCGGGCGGGGGATTTCAAGGGGGCGGTGCGGGAGTTGATGGAATCGCAAAAACTGCGCGGTCAGGCGGCCAACGTAGGACAGGACTCCGCTCCTGTCCGAACAACCGGACAGGAGCGGAGTCCTGTCCTACGGCCGAGCATCTGGTCCTGTCATTTCTTCGCCCTGGCCCATCACAAGCTCGGCAACAAGGACCAGGCCCGCGACTGGTTCGCCAAAGCCGTCCTGCCCAAAGACGCCCCCTGGGAAGACGCGATGATCGACCGTTACCTGCGCCGCGAAGCGGACGCGGAGTTGGCCGAGCCGAAACGTCCCGCACAGGATTCCAAGCACCGGCCGAAGTGAGGAAACAGCAGTTAGGAGTCAGGGATCAGGAGTCACGAGTCGGAAGCCAGCGGTCACAAATCAACGCTCAGTTGGACTGTGGTTTCTCAATTGGTCATATCAAGTAATACAAGTGGCAACGTTGCCAAATACTGGCCACCTTGCGGCTGCAAGGTTGCCAAAAGGTGGCAACGTTGCCAACCCCGAAGCAAAGCCAAATGGGAGGGTGCGCGCGTGTAATGCAATCCATTCTGGGGCAATTCCACTAGTGCTCTGTCACGCATGAATTGATGAGTCGCCAGAAGTAAGAGCCGCGCACGAAGTAAGCGGCCCACTCGCAGCCGCTTACTTCGTGCGCGGCTCTTGTGATCCATCATTCGACGTGTGACATAGCACTAGCACGGGGTCGCCGTTGTCCGGAAACGATGCAACGAAATCTCTAACTGATTGCTATTTCAACACTTAATGCCAAGAATTCGTTTCCTGAGGGGCATGGTTCAAAACCGGGTAACAATCATGTGTGTGTGTGGAGTGTCGGTGCATTGTGGCCTAGTCGCCCAATTTCTTCGTCGCAAAGGGTTATCAATCCAATGGTTGCGGAAAGGAACCACGACTGTACCGACTAGGCCAAGTGGCCCAGTCAGGTGCGTAGTCGCTTGGCACCCGCAACCGCTCGTTTTTGAACCACGCCTCCTGAGGCGTTTTTTCGCAATTTCGTTTCCGCGGCGATGTCGCCTTTTCATCGCATTGCTTCAAAATGCAACTACGGCTTTTCGCCTATCGGCGACTGCTTCAACAATTTCATGAGTCCGGATTTGTCCAACGATTGCGGTCGGTCGAAATCGTTCGGAATGGCGAGGCTTGCCTCAAATTTACGAAGGGCCGACTGCGATGAGGGGTCGAGGGAATACCGGGCCAAATAATGCTGCATGGCGGCGTCCCAGCTTGGATTGTCGGTCAACCGCTCGTCCCGGCCGAATGCGCTGAGCCATTCCTGCCCCGCTTGTCGATCGCTGTCCCAAGAAGTCATCGAACTGCGCTTCTTCTTCACATGGTCACGGGCCGTGCGTGCATGCTCCACAACCTCAGTTCGGCTCGGAGCGGTGCGGCCCATCGATTTTTCGAGGTCATCCAATGACGCGCGCAGGTTCTTGTCCGGCGCCGCCAATCCTTCGCCGAGCAGCCGCGGCATCGTGAAGTACCACGTTCCCCACGGCAATGTACCAAGACGCCGGCCCGCGCCGTACCCGGGCTTTTGCCGCCAGCTTCCGCCTTGCAGGTCGTGGTGGCAGGCGAAGCAATCGTATTCGGCGAACTCCGGCCAGGGCCGACCATTGTTTTCATCCGCGCGAAAATCGAGCAATTCGAGGGCGGCCTGCGCGGAGGCGAGTTGGCCGTGCAACCAGGTCTTGACGTGAATAGCGTTGCCGTCTCGCTTCTTCTTGGCCTCTTCGTTCCAATGCGGCGGCAGGTTGTCCAGAAACACGTCCAGCTCGAAATTGAGGCGCGGATGTCCGGCCGCAATGAGGTCGTGGTTGACGTCGCGCGCCAGCGGCAGCTGGTTGTCCTTGTCGGGCGGCGCGCCCACGTGGCAGCCGACACAAGTTTGGGCCAGGTCCGCCGGACTGCGAAATCGAACGAAGCGAAACTCTCGGTACTTTTGAACCTCGTCGAGTTTTTTCCATTCCGGTCCCGTGTGGGCGGCGAGCCACTTGCCCGCCGCGCCATGGCATGATTCGCAGCCGACGCCGAACGAAGTTTCCTCCTTGGCCAGGCTGTGGTGGTCGGCGTTTTCCGAGGCGGCCTTGCCGTCGCCGGCAAAGGGGGCCGCGAAGGGAGTCATGTGACAGCTCAAGCACAGGCTGCTTTCCTGTGCATTCTTGATGTTCAATTTCGCGGCAATGTCCTTGGAGCGTGGTTGCGACAATAGGTGGAAGGCGTTGGCATGCACGTCGTCGGTGAGCCATTTGGTGTATTCATGCTGGCCGATCTCACGATCCTGCCGTGCCTCAAGGTCGCCATGGCACGACCGGCCGGAGCAGGAGGCGGTGCCCTTAAAGATTGAAACGGCGGTTGCCGGGGGCGAAGCGACCCAGCCTGTCTGTAAGGCGCCGGCGCCATTATTGCTGCGTTGGCACGCGCCCACGCCGCAGCACAACAGCGGAATCACCCAATTTGCAATCCAGCGACGAGCGCTCATGCGATGGCCTTGCTGCGAGACACGGGGCAAGTCTCAAAAGTTAATGCTATTCTCCGTCCAATGCAACCGTCTGCTGGACGAATTTCGAAAAATCACGACATCCAGTTCGTTGACAGTCGCGCGGCGGCATGCTAGAACGTTCAAGCGCCTTCCGTCAGTAGGCAGCAGGCACTCGGCAGTAGGCAGTGAACCGGAAGGCGTTTCTTGACTGCCTCCTGCCCAGTGCCCACTGCCGACTATCCCGGAGCCGCCTTGTGATTCTTAACCGGGGCAACTGGCCGTCGCATCGGCCCTGGCTGATTGGATGCCTGCTCGCCACTGCCGCCGCGAGCGCCTGGATCATCAGCGCGAGGGTCGGCGGCGGCGAATGGCCGAGCGGGAGCAGCGTACCGGGGTTCATTTGCGGGGCTGCGGGCGGGTTGATCATCATCTTCGAGTGTCTGCTGTGGTTGCGCAAAAAGGTTCGTGTGTGGCGCGTCGGGCGCGCGCAAGCGTGGATGCGGGCCCATATTTGGCTCGGTCTGCTCTGTGTGCCGCTGTTGGTTTATCACACCGGGTTCCGCATGGGCGGGACGTTGAGCACGGTCCTGTTAATCCTCCTGCTGGTCGTGGTTGCCAGTGGAATCTGGGGATTGGCGCTGCAGCACTGGTTGCCGCGGCAGATGCTGGATGAACTTCCAGCGGAAACGATCTATTCGCAAATCGAACATCTTTCGGGTTTGCTCGTGGCGGAGGCGGAGCGCGTGGTGCGTGCGACCTGCGGCCCCGCGCCCGGCGACGTTTCCATACTCCCGAAGTCGCCGCGACTTCGGGAGTATGGAAACGTCGCCGGCCCGAGCGCCGAAGATCATATTGTGGTAGGCGCCGTGCGGACGGTGGGAAGATTGCAAGGCAAGGTCGTGCAGGCCCAGTCAGCGTCGAACAACGTGGCCGATGCCGAGCCGCTGCGGACTTTCTTTTGCGCCACGGTCGCCCCGTTCCTTCGCAGCGCCGATCCGGGATCACCCTTGCATCACCCGACGAAGCGAAAGGCTGCTTTCGAAAGCATGCGGACCAAATTGCCGTCCGCCGCGCACCCAAGCTTGAATATCCTGGAAGAGTCCTGCAGCCAACGCTGGCAATGGGCGCAGCAAGCGCGCTTGCACTTCTGGCTGCACAACTGGCTGTGGATTCATTTCCCCTTGTCCGTGGCGCTCCTTGTGCTCATGGTCGCCCACGTGTGGGTGGCTTTGAAATACTGGTAGTGTTTGTGTTTGTGGTGCAGCCGTCTCGGCTGCACGGAGCAGGCGGGACGCCTGCACCACAATCCCTGATGGGAAGGTTCCCATGGCAGTGCATGAAACCGGCAAGCAACGGGCCATACGCATCCCGCTGGACTACTACAAGCAGCCGACGTGGCTGGAGTATTTGAAAGACCGCCTCGGTGGGCTGGCTCTGCTTGTGTCCGTAGGTTGGCTGGCCATAGAGATGTGTCGAGGCGACGTGGGCAACATGACCTATTCGCGCGGGCCGGTGGCCAACGTCCATCAGACCTGGGAGGCCAATTGCACAGCCTGTCACGAGCCGTTCACGCCGATCCAAAAGGACCACTGGGCGATGGACTGGATTGGTTGGTTCAACGCCGATCAAAAGTGCCAAGCCTGTCACGCCGGCCCGAAGCACCACGCCAACGAAAAAACGCCGCCGAGTTGCGCCGCCTGCCACCGCGAACATGGCGGCCGGGACGCATCCCTGGTCCGTTTGGACGATCGCGATTGTACGCAGTGTCACGCCGATCTGGGCGCTGGGGCGACATTCGGCGCTAAAGTCAGGACGCCGGCGGACATGTACCACATTCGCGGTTTTTCCACGGCGGCTGGGCATGGCGACTTTCAGCATCTGAAGGAAACGCCGCAGTACCAGAAGCTGAGATTCAATCACAAGCTGCACATGGCGCCCGATCTGATCACGCCGGAAAACGGCGATCCGCATTTCACGCTTGACAAGATCTCTGAGTTCGATCGGCTCCAATTCGACAAAGGCCGGTTCGGCTATATCCAGCTCGAATGCGCTTCGTGCCACCAACTTGACAGCCAGGGCGGATACTTTGGCGGTCGAACGGCCGGCGACTACATGTTACCGGTCCGCTACCAAGCCCATTGCCAGGCGTGTCACCCGTTGACGTACGAGCGCAAAGATAACAACGATGCCAATTCCGGACCGCTGGCCGTGCCGCACGGTATTCAGCCGCGCGAAATTCGCCAAATACTGCAAGGCGTCTACACCGCCAAGGCTTTCAAAGACGAATGGAGCGTATTTGAACGGAAAGTGCCGGCGCGGCCGCTGCCTGGCAAACAACTTGGCGACGACGGCGCGAAAGCCGGCAAACTGATTGGCGACAAGGTTGCGGCCGCCGAAAAGAACCTCTATCTGGGGAAAAAGACCTGCGGCGAATGCCATTACTATGAACCCGCCGGGCACATGACCGATACCAAGCCGCCGGTCTGGGTCGTGGAAGATTTGCACTTCATCGCTCGGACGAACGTGCCGCAGGTCTGGTTCCAGCACGCCCGCTTCAACCACGCCGCCCACCGCGGCGTCGAGTGCCGGTCTTGCCACGCGAACGCTTACGCGCGACTAGAGGACAAAACGGCAAACGGGATGGCATCAAGAGTGAGTGACGACATACTGATCCCCGGCATGGACATTTGCGTGAAATGTCACGCCCCGCAGACCAAATCGGGCGGCGCCGTCACGGGCGGCGCGCGCTTTGACTGCACCGAATGCCACCGCTACCACGGTGGCAACCTGGGCGCCAGCCAGCGCGATCCCGTTCCGCGCCGCGGCATCGACGCTTTCCTCAATAACCAGAAGCAGGAGCCGTAATGATCGTCCAGGAATTGCACGCGATCCAGGAGCGCTGTGGCTACTTGCCCGTCGCCGAACTGCGGGCGCTTTCTGAGCGAACCAATACGCCGCTGCATCGGCTGCACGAGGTGGCCAGTTTCTTCCCGCACTATCGCCTGCAGCCGCCGGCCGCGGTCGAAGTGCGCGTCTGCCGCGACATGAGCTGCCACCTGCGCGGCTCCGTAAACCTGCGCCGCAACCTGGAGGCGTTGGCGAATGAGCTTGGCTCTTCTGTCGTCGTCCAGGGCGTTTCCTGTCTGGGCCAATGTGATTCCGCGCCGTCGGCAGTGACGATCAACGATCGCGTCTACTGGGGACTTTCCGAACAACAGATCCGGGAGCGGGTCCAAGCCGCGGCGGCGCGCGAAGACTTGCCGCACCAACACGGCGACCGCGCGCCGATGGGATGGAAAATCGACCCCTACGACGGCAAACCGCGCTACGACGCCGTGCGCGCCTACGTGAAATCCCCCGATCCGGCGGCGTTGCTCACGGCGCTCGAGATCGCCGGACTGCGCGGCATGGGTGGGGCCGGCTTCCCGACCTTTCGCAAATGGGCGCTCGTTCGCAATGAGGCGGGCGACGTCAAATACGTCATCTGCAACGCCGACGAAAGCGAGCCGGGGACCTTCAAAGATCGCGAACTCCTTCGCCGCACTCCCTATTTGGTGATCGAGGCCATGGTGTTGGCCGGCCTCGTCACCGGCGCCACGCAGGGTTACGTCTACGTCCGGCACGAATACCACCACGAGATCGAAGCCCTGGAAGAAGCGCTGACTCAGGCTCGCGCCGACAACATCCTGGGCCGCGACGTGCTCGGCTGCGGCTCGTCGTTCACGCTGGAAACCTACATCAGCCCCGGCGGCTACATCCAGGGCGAGGAAAGCGCGCTGCTCGAAGCGATGGAAGACAAGCGCGGCGAACCGCGCAACAAGCCGCCGTTCCCAGTTTCACAGGGACTTTACAACAAACCGACCGTTATCAATAACGTGGAAACGCTGGCCTGGGTTCCGGCGATTGCTCTACGCGGCGGTGAATGGTATCGCGATCAGGGCATCAATGGCGCGACCGGGTTGCGTTTCGTGTCGATCAGCGGCGACGTGAACAAGCCGGGGGTGTACGAAGTGCCGCTCGGCCAAACCGTCCGCGATTTGATCTTCAACACTGCCGGCGGCATGCGCGGCGGGCAGAAGTTGAAGGCCATCGCGACTTCGGGGCCGTCCGGCGGTTTCCTGCCCGTCTTTCTGCCCGCGGCAAGCCTGCCGGAAAAGTTTGTCAAAGAGAGCTTGCCGGCCGGCGCCACCGGGCTGGATATTCTCGATCTCAAACTCGATTTCAATACGACGGCCGCGCTCGGCATCATGCTCGGGGCAGCGTTCGTCGTCTACGGCGACCGCGCCAACATGCTCGAGCAGGCGCTCAACTGCGTCGAGTTCTTCCGCAATGAATCGTGCGGCAAATGTGTGCCGTGCCGGCTCGGCTCGCAGAAGTTGGTCGAGTTGATCGGCGCAATGCTGGCTGGACGCTGCCCGCGGCCCCAGCTTGAATTGGTCAACGACCTGACGCAGACCATGGCCTTGACCTCGATTTGCGGTCTAGGCCAGGTGGCGGGCAATCCGATCGCCAGTGTCCTCAAGAATTTCCCCGAGGATGTGGATCGCTACGTCGCGCGAACATGAACTACGATGTGGGGCAGACATTCCTGTCTGCCGGCAGACAAGTATGTCTGCCCCACCAATCGGGTTCATCCCAGGAGTTCCCATGAGCAGCACCAACGACGCCGTCCGCCTCACGATCGACGGCAAAGAAGTGACGGTCCCCGCAAAAAAACTGGCGTACGATCCGCTGTCGAAAGAGAAAATCTCGATTCCGACCACCGTGTACGACGCCGCGGTAGCCCTCAGCGAGCAGACGGGGGCGCCCAACCCCATCCCGATCTTGTGCCATCGCGAACACATCAATCCGGTGGCCGTTTGCCGCGTGTGCGTCGTGGATGTCGGCGGGCGCGTGTTGGCGCCGGCGTGCTTTCGCGCGGTCGAGGCCGGCATGACGGTCAAGACCGCCGCCACCAGCCCGCAAGTGCGCAGCGCGGCGTCCATGGTGACCGAACTGTTGCTGGCCGACCATCCGTCGCCCTGCGCCAAGCACGGCGAGCACGGCGACTGCGAGCTGGAATTGCTGGGCGCTCGCTGGGGATTGCAGGGTTCGCGTTTTCCCAAACCCGTCGCAGCGAAAGCGGAAGACGAGTCCTCGCTGGTCATCGCCGTCGATCACAACGCCTGCATCCTGTGCGATCGCTGCGTCCGCGCCTGCAACGACATTCGCGACAATCAGGTCATCGGCCGCATGAGCAAGGGCTACAAGGCGCAGATCGCCTTCGATCTGAACGACCCGATGGGCAAGTCGTCGTGCGTGGCTTGCGGCGAATGCATGGTGTCGTGTCCGACGGGGGCGCTCGTCAATCGCAGCGTCGTCCGGCCGGATGCCTGGAAGGACGAAACGCCACCGCCCGGCCCCGTCTCGGCCGAGGAACTCGCGCGGCACGCGCTCTTCGAAGGGGTGGCGCCCGCGTTTCTGCGCTGGAACGAAGGTTCGGTGGTGCGCCGGCATTTCAAGAAGGGCGACATCATTTGCCGCGAAGGCGAGTTCGGTTCGACCGCCTATCTGATCGAACAGGGAACGGTGAAGGTCTACATCGCCGCGCCCTTGAAGCATGTCAAGAGCCGCAAGAACCGGGGCAAAGGCGACCTCGTCAACAAGGGCTGGTTCGGGCTGATTCGCCGCTTCACCACCGACCTGGTGCGCCGCAGCGAGGACGCGCGTGAGGAGGACGTGAGCACCCGTTTCATTCACATCGATGCCCCGGTTTCCCTCGATTACGACAACCCAGTGGCGACGATGGGCGCGAACGACATCTTCGGCGAAATGACCTGCATGAGTTCGTACCCGCGCTCGGCAACCGTGGTGGCCGAAGAGGATTGCACGGTCCTCGAAATGCTGCGCAACGTGCTCTACATCCTGCAGCGCAGCAAGAAATCGCGCGCCTGGCTCGACGAGCGCTACCGCGACCGGTCCATCGCCAGCCATTTGCGCGGCGTGCCCGTCTTTGACGAATTGTTCCGCGAAGACCCGGCGGCGTACCAGCGCTTCGTGGACTTCTTGCGCTCGCGCGTCGAGCTGAGACGGCTGAACCCGCGCGAGGTCATTTTCCGCCAGGGCGATCCGGCCGACCACTTTTACTTGATCCGCATCGGGTTCGTCAAAGTATCGGTGGCGCGCCCCGGCGGTGAGGAAGTCCTGGCCTACCTGGGACCCGGCAAGTCGTTTGGCGAAATCGGCTTGATGTCCCATTTGCCGCAACTGCAGGACCTGGCGCCGCCTGGAGTGCGCACCGCCACTTGCAGCGCCCTGGACCATGTGGACGTGGTGCAGATTCGCGGCGAGGATTTTCGCGGCCTGCTCGACTCGTTTCCGCAACTGCGCGATCACTTCCTCAAGGTCGCCCTGGAATACCTGCGGCGCAACGAACAGCAGCGCTTGCAGCTCGAAAGCGTGCGTCTGGGCGAATTCCTGAGCCAGGGATTGATGAACGCGCAAACGCTGCTCGTGCTCGACCTGGAGAAATGCACGCGCTGCGACGAATGCACCAAGGCCTGCGCCGACTCGCACGACGGCGTGACTCGCCTCGTCCGCGAAGGGCTGCGCTTCGACAAATTCCTGGTCGCCAGCTCGTGCCGCTCCTGCCTCGACCCGTACTGCATGGTCGGCTGCCCCGTCGGCTCCATCCGCCGCCGCGATTCACGCGAAATCATCATCGAAGACTGGTGCATCGGTTGCGGCAAGTGCGCGGAGAACTGTCCGTATGGCAACATCAACATGCACCCGTTCGAGGAGCTACGTCCAGATCCGGCCAACCCCCCCCAGCCCCCCCTTGGCAAGGGGGGGAGAGGGGGGGTCGTGGCCGTCACTCAGCAGAAAGCCACGACCTGCGATCTGTGCACCGAGCTGGACGGCCAACCCAGCTGCGTCTACGCCTGCCCGCACGACGCCGCCCACCGCATGAGCGGCACGGAACTGTTGCGCCAGGTACGCGCAGAAGATGTTTGATCGCCATGCGCCGCGCTGCGGCGTGGTTCAAAAACGCGCAGTTGCGGGCGTCAAGCGACTGTGCAATTGACTGGGCCACTTGGCCTAGTCGGTATAGTCGTGGCATTTTTACGTAAACCTAATATTGATAAGCCTTTGCGACATAAGAAATTGGCGACTAGGCCACAATGCACCGACACTCCACACACACACATGATTGTTACCCGGTTTTGAACCACGCCCGCGCTGCCGTGGGACGGGTTTCCTAACCCGTCATGGCCGGACGGGTTAGGAAACCCGTCCCACGCCGGTGAGAAATGCTGGTCATGCCCGCCAACCACTACGACCTGATCGTCATCGGCTCCGGTCCCGCCGGGGAGAAAGGCGCCGCCCAGGCCGCCTACTTCGGCAAGCGCGTCGCGCTGATCGAGCGCGAGCCGGTCTTGGGCGGAGCAACCGCCAACACCGGCACCCTGCCCTCCAAGACCCTGCGCGAAACGGCCCTCTTTCTCTCAGGCTTCCGCCACCGCGAACTGGACGGCCTGGACTTTCGCGGGCTGAAGGATCAAGTCACCGTCCCTGATTTCATGGGCCGCAAAAAGGTCATCGTCGAGCGCGAACGCCAGCGCATTCGCGACAACCTCGATCGGCACGGCATCGCACTGCACCAGGGCGCCGCCTCCTTCGTGGACGCCCACACCATCGCCGTGCACCCCCCCCTGCCCCCCCTTGTGAAGGGGGGGATGGGGGGGGTCGCCGACACAAGCGAAACGCGCCTGACCGGCGACGTCATCCTCATCGCCACAGGCGCGTCGCCTTACCGCCCGCCGGAGTTCGACTTCGCCGACCCGCGCGTCTACGACTCCGACACCATCCTCGGCCTGCGCGACATCCCACGCTCGATGTTGGTCGTGGGCGGCGGCGTCATCGGCTGTGAATACGCCTGCACCTTCGCCGCCCTGGGAATTCAAGTCCGGCTGGTGGAGAAGCGCGAACGCATCATCCTGACGCTCGACGGCGAAATTGCGGCCGCCCTTCAGGCCGAGATGCAGGAAATGGGCGTCCGCCTGCGCCTGGGCGACACGGTCGATTCCATTCGCTACGGCGCCCCCGAAAAGGGGACAGGACCTCTGAATGCAAAAGGTCCTGTCCCCTTTTCGGGGGCCGGCGCCCTCGAAAAGGGGACAGGACCTCTGAATGCAAAAGGTCCTGTCCCCTTTTCGGGGGCGGCCGAGCAGATCGACGTCACTCTCAAAACCGGGGCCGTCGTACACGTTGACACCATCCTGGTTTCTGCCGGACGCCTGGGCAACACCAAGACCCTCAACCTGGCCGCCCTTGGCATCGACGTCGACGCACGCGGCCGCATTCCCGTCAACGAGCACTATCAGACCAGCGTCCCGAGCGTTTACGCGGCCGGCGACGTCATCAACGGTCCGGGCCTGGCGTCGACCGCCATCGAGCAGGCACGGGTCGCCATGGTCCACGCGTTTCAAATCAAGTATTTCGGGTCCAAAGGCAAGCAGGCCGTAGCGCCGGTGCTCCCCTATGCGATCTACACGATTCCCGAATGCTCCATGGCCGGCGAGACCGAAGAGTCGCTCCAGGAGAAGAACATCCCGTATGTGGTGGGCCGGGCGGCGTATGACAAGAACGCCCGCGGCCAGATCATCGGCGACCTGGGCGGGTTTCTCAAGCTACTGTTCCATCCGGACGACATGAAGCTCCTGGGCGTCCATGTCCTGGGCGAACAAGCCGCCGAGCTGGTTCACGTCGGCCTCAGCGCGCTGTTGATGGGCGAGGGCGCCGATCTGTTCATTCAGACGTGCTACAACTACCCCTCGCTGACCGACCTGTACAAGTACGCCACCTACGACGCCCTGGGCAAGCTGCCGCGCGGCCAATGAGGCTGTTCGAAGCGGATGCTCATTTTGGAGCGAGCGTGTTCTGGACCAAACGCTCCGGGGCGCTCGGCGGGAGCAGGCCATGATAGAATATTGGCAGACGCGCCGCGAAAGCGGCCGCCGCGGAATTGTGGAAATCGTGGAGGAAGGATCATGATCGCGAACGACCAGGAACTGCAAACTACTTTGGACCGGATCACCTGGTTCCAGCAGCAAGTTGCACATCTCCGCAAGACCGAAACCAACCCTGTGAACTACCGCGCGGCGGTTTCCGGCTTCCTGGCCGAGATCGACCGCATGCAACTTGAAGTTCGAGAATACTTCCGCTTCCTTCCTGTCGAGAGCGTGTTAGCCGGCGAACAAAGCGAGGCAGCAGACAGCGGCCGCGTCGTTGGCGTGTCATGAGTCCACGGCGTTCAGCGCAGCAGCAATGGCTGAACCACGTCGCCGGATAGCAAGGAAGAAGCCAAGCGACTCATGGTAAGTGAAACTCCCAACCGCACGCCTGGCGACGAACCGCAGCGGCGCGAGGCTGTCTATTGAAGTGGGTGCTTGCAAGGAATCGACAACTGCCGCCTGTCGATTCACGAAGGCCGATGCGCTCGTCACCGCCGATTCGCCGGCGGCTGCCAATTGATAGAGCCAGTTGCCATGGCAACTGCTTGCCGTGGGCATAGCGTCCGGCACGTCGTGACAAGGATGGTGGCTGCTGATAAAATGGTGCCAGGCTTCGAGAATCACGCCCGGAGAGGTTCATGCCCCGAGTTTTTCGCGTCATGAGAAAGGAGCCCGATGGTTTGCCGACGGTCAGCCCAACGAATTTAGGCATTCGCCCAGGCAGCGATGTAGACCTCGACGCCCAGAATAACGTGTTGGTAAATGGCAGGGGGATGTCGGTGGCGCCAAACTGGCGAGTGGTCAACCGCAACCGCATACCGAAGCGGCTGCGGTGGATCGTGCCTGGTGCCCGCGGCAGCAACAACACCTTCTGTTTCCGCATGGGCAACGGCCCGTTTCAACAGGGCCCTTTCGCGGACGGGCTGACCTTGGAGCCAGACACGGCAACCCACGGCAACGTGGCGCCGGCAGTGGTCGTTCCATTCACTACCTTCGAGGCAGACATCGCGGCAACCCGGCCGGACTGGCAAGAGGACGAGACATGACCATGCCACCACGACCACTGACGATGAGCCCAAACTATCTCGCGTTTGTCCGCGGCGTCCGCGAGCTTCATCAACTCGCTGTCGCCGGCAAAGAGGACTCTCCCGAAGCCGACGCAATTCGTGACGCGACCGATGGCCCGTGGGAAGCGCTTTCGGAAGTCGAGCGCAAACGGGTCGGCAACCTATCGGAAGATCTTTACTCGCTCGTTGAGCCATGTCCTGTCGCACCACCGATGAACCCCCAAGCTCAGGCAAAGCTCAATGAAGCCATTGCGGCTAAACAACGCGGCGATTGGGATACGGCATTGGATTTATTGCGAAGTTGGCAAGCCTTTTTTGACCCTGCCCTGGTCAGTTATCTTCGCGGCGGGATCTGGTTGGACGCTGGCGATCCAGCGATTGCCGCGCTTTTCTTCGAGCATGCTTCCAGGCTCAAGCTGGAAAATGAGAACTTGCCGGATTTGTTCCGCATTCCGAGTGGCGAGGTCGTCGTCAATCCGTGATCAAGGCGTCGGATGACGAGGAAGAAGCCAAGCGACTCATGGTAATTGAAGGACCCAACGACATGCCGGGCGAAGAACCGCAGCGACGAGAGGCTGCTTATTGAAGTGGGAGCTTGCAAGGAATCGAAAACTGCCGCCTGTCGACTCACGAAGGCCCGAAACGCTCGTCACCGCCGCTTCGCCGTCGGCTGCCACTTGACAGTGCCGAACGCGGCTGTTCCAATTGGGGTCAATCATGTGCCGGCGATAGAGCGACTGGCGCCCGTTGATAATGTGCCGGCGATGGTTGCCATAATCACCAGTTGGCCAGAAAAGATTGACGCTTCGACGATCCTGATTGTGGATGTCGTCTTGCTGCCCGGGACTGCCGACAAATCTCGGCTCGTTTATCTTGGGAGACGCCCATGGCCTTGAGGGATTCTCCGCGTGGGGGTTTGAAAGATCGTGTCTACGGCATCCTCGAGGGTATAAATCCGCGCGACCGAACCACCCACGTGTTCCAGCTCCTGATGCTGACGCTCATCATGCTCAACATCGCCGCAATGGTGCTGGAGACGGTTAAGCCCTTCTATGAAGCTCACGAGCACTTCTTCGACCTGTTCGAGACCTTTTCCGTAATGATCTTTTCGTTTGAGTACGTCGCCCGTCTCTGGGTCTGTAACTCCTCACAACGCTTTGCTCATCCGTTCTGGGGACGCTTGCGGTTCGCGTTGACTCCCCTGGCCATCATAGACCTCCTGGCTGTCCTGCCCTTCTTCATGCCATTCCTCCACGCCCATGCCGATCTGCGGTTTGTTCGCGGGGTTCGGCTCGTGCGGCTCTTGCGGCTCTTTAAACTCGCCCGGTACTCACAGGCATTCCAGCTATTAGGCCGTGTCCTGGTCGCCCGCAAGGAAGAACTCCTGTGCACACTCTTCATCCTTTTCGTTTTCCTCCTGGTGTCGTCGTCGCTGATGTACTACGTCGAGAACGAAGCGCAACCGGACAAGTTCGCCAGTGTCCCCGAAGCCCTCTGGTGGGGCGTGATCACTTTGACAACAGTTGGCTACGGGGACGTGTATCCGATCACACCTGTGGGTAAAGTCCTGGGCGGGATCATCGCTCTGATGGGAATTGTCGTTATCGTTTTACCCACGGCGAGCATCGTGACGGGTTTCTTGAAGGAATCTGAAACGGTGCGAATCTGTCCTCATTGCGCCAAACCCCTTATCGGGTCGACTGAAGTAGATAGCGTCGCTGGCTCAGTGTGCCCGCCCACTCCTTCTCAATCCCCTGACGACACCGATGCCTCAGCGAGCCCTTTTTCGTCGCGGCCGGTCGGGTGAGCAATGGCACGTAGCTTGACGCTGGCGGCTCGCAAAAGACGTCGAACGAGGTGCTCGACTTGGCGGTGCCGGGATGAAGGAATACCGATAAAACAGGCCGGACCGCCATACGTCAAGCCAAACGCCGGATGGCCATCACGGAAAAACGAAGTCCTTTGAGATCCCTGCGGGGTGAGAGGAACTACCATGGCGTTCGGATTCGGAAAGAAATGGTGGAAAAGGGCATCGGGCCTTTCAAATGCACAGCGGCAACTTTCCAAGAATATCGGCATACCGCTTTCTGGTCGGAAGTCTTTCAAGACAGGCTGTGGAGTATTGATGTTGGGCATCATCGTTGCTTCGGTGGTTATTGGCTGCGTCTGGATTGCCTGAAACGCATATTAGTTTCTTTCCGCTCAACTTCCACGCAAGATGCGGAGAAGTTCGGGAAGGCTGGAACACTAATCCTCGCTAATCTTCACTGATTTAGGAAGAGGCGGCTAAAAATCGATTAGTGACGATTAGCGATGATTAGTGTTCCAATGGTTGCGGCTCAGCCGCGTTAGGGAAGAAGTAGAATCGAGGAATGCCGCGGTGGTTTAGGCGTGGAATTCTACATTAGCGGGAAAAGACAAATGTCCGCTTTTTCCCTGCTTCGGCTTGTAGCAGACTTACAGTAGCTTGACGGCATGCTGATATAATCAGTGGCACGAACGATGGCCAGCGCCACGGCTATGGCGGTCTCTACGCCCCGGCGGCGCTGGGCTAGTCGGCTGATAGGAGTCAAAGTCATGTCATGGGTCTCCCCTTTTGTGCGTCTGTCGCTTTCCGTGACCTTCTGGCTGATCGCCGCCCTTCCTCTTCGGGCCGCTGAGTCGTCGGCCGACATCGGCGATGTACTACGGGCCTATGCTATCACCTTCGGCTGGGCGCTGGTCGGTTCGGTGTCGATGGGACTGGGCGTCATCATTACTCTGAAGCTCTTCACGGTTTGCACCCGCAACGTAGACGAGTGGGCACTAATCAAAGCTGGGAATATTCCGATGGCGATCATCCTTGCCGCGCTGATCCTTTCACTCGGCATAGTGGTGGCCTCAGTCACCAAGTAAGGAACTAGACATGCGGCGCCCTGTGGTTGTCCCTCTGGTGGTGATTCTCTGCGTATTAGTCTCGGGCCCTGGACCCAAGACTGTGCAGGTCAAGGGCTACACGCGCAAGGACGGAACGTACGTTCAACCCCACACACGCAGTACTCCGGGCAACTCTGCGTTCGCCGTTGCGCCGCAGAGAACCGCCGCGCCACTCTCGACGGCGCCGGCTCGAACCGAACCACGCACCAGCGCTTCCGTTGCTCCTCGCATTACTCCTCGGGTTGATGCACGCTTACTTTCGCCATCTTCAACTGATTCCGTGGCGCCGACTCGGTCGCCGGACGACGAAGAAGAACTTAGGGCGTTCAAGAAAGCAAAACTGGAATACGACAGTCTTCGAAGATTGGATTTCGGCAAGAACCTCAAAACGGAAGCCGGACTAACCAAGTGGTATGAAGAGCTAATTCACGACTTTCCCGGGACAGAAGCCGCCAATGAAGCGCAGCGCAGGTTAGCCGGCCAAGCTCCAAAGTTGCTGCCCGTACCGCCGGTTCCCATAGCGCCCAAAGGCACTCGGTAGCGGGGTCATTCAGGATATCCGCGCCGATTCCACCCCCGACCTCGCCCACGGCAAGGCCTGGTATCGTCAGGTGCTCGGGCGCGACCGGTACTTCGACGAGCCGTTCTACGTTGGTTTCGCCGTCGGTGGCTTCGAGCTGGGGTTGGTCCCCGATGGGCAGCCCGGGCTTGCTGGCGTCCAGGTGTATTGGGGCGTTGCCGATGCCGCGGCTGAGCTGGCTCGGCTGACGGCCTTGGGCGCATCGGCTTGCATAGTTCGTCGTCGCTCGCTATTTTGAACGAGGAGCAGGAGTGATTACGTTGGGGTCAAGTAATCCGCTAATCACGTTGCCGAGGCCGCCGGATGAGTTCAAGATCACTGCAGCGCTGGGAAGGGGAAAAAGCAGAAGCGTTGGACGAGATCGAGAACGCTCACGCTAGCGTTGGCGGAACCGAGCGCGGCAGGCGCTATGCGACGCAGCAGATCAACCTTGCCTATGCCACGCTTCTGAGCTCGCAATTTCAAGGCTTTTGCCGCGACTTGCATTCGGAATGCGTCGAGCTCGTTGTTGGGACGACGCCTGTCGGGTTACGAACGTTGCTGCGAGCCCAGTTTTACTGGGCGCGGGCTTTGGACCGGGGCAACCCAAATCCGGGCAACATCGGGTCAGACTTTGGCAGATTCGGGATCGCGTTTTGGACGAAAGTTCATGCCGACTACCGGCAAAACGAGCGCAGGCAGGAATTGCTGCAGGAATTGAACGAGTGGCGGAACGCGATCGTGCATCAAGATTTCGATCCTGCGAAACTAGGCGACACAACGACGCTGCACCTCGCCAGGGTTCGGATTTGGCGAAGCGCGCTGAATCGGCTGGCGCGCTCGTTCGACGCTGTGATGGGCGTGCATTTGCAAACAATACTTGGGGCCGCGCCTTGGTAGTCCGTGCGGATATTTGGAGAGAAAGCCATGACTGAAAAGCGAGTTTTTCACGTCGGCAACATGGTCCGGTTCCACTTTGGTCCGAACAAGGTAAACGGGGTGGTGAAGGAAGATCGCGGTCCCATCGGCGTGGGTGGACGACGACTCTATCGGATTCAATTCAGTTTGGAACCGCACCATCAGTCGGCCATTGAATTGCCGGCCGATGAGCTCGAATTCGTTCATGACCGAGTTGCGCTGGGCGGCACACCCTGAGCCGCCGAACGGCGTGCCGACCTCGCGGGCGCGATGCCTGTATGCAACCCTTGCGGCGCCGGGCCAGCGGATGCCGATCATCTGTACGCCCGAAGAACTCATGGGAGTATAACGTCATGTGGGAAGACCCGATCGTCGCGGAGGTCCATCGCACTCGTGAAGAACTTTCGGCGAAATTCGATTTCGACGTAAAGGCGATCTTCGCGGATCTGCGGAAGCGTCAAGCCGCGTTGGATGGAAGGCTTGTGCCTCAAAAAAAACAAGCCGAACCAGAGACGGAAGTTCAGCGGGGCGGCCATTCCGGCTCTTCAGATTCGACGTCCATCGAAGCGACCCCGGCACGGTAGCTTTTTCCTTTGACGAGCCGAAGGAATTGCCATGATCCAAGGTCTGCGAACCGCCATCTATCCCACCCCCGACCTCGCCCGCGGCAAGGCCTGGTATCGTCAGGTCCTCGGCCACGACCCGTACTTCGACGAGCCGTTCTACGTTGGGTTCGCCGTCGGTGGCTTCGAGCTGGGGTTGGTCCCGGACGGGCAGACCGGGCTCGCTGGGGTCCAGGTGTATTGGGGCGTTCCGGATGCCGCGGCTGAGCTGGCTCGGCTTACGGCCTTGGGCGCCCTCGTCCACGAGCCCGTGAAGGACGTTGGCGGCGGCATCAAGGTGGCGTCGGTGCGCGACCCGTTCGGCAACTTCTTCGGCATCATCGAAAACCCGCACTTCAAGCTCGCCGAGGTGCGATAGCCTCGCAGAGTTTTTAGCCACAGATCAAACACAGATCAAACACAGATAATGAATCAATGGCTGGTGCTCTTCACTTTCTTTGCCTTCATCTGTGTTCGATCTGTGTTTGATCTGTGGCCAAATTCTGCTGTGGCTGGATTCTGACTTACTCTCTGCGGGTACCAGGCCCTGGTTTTTCTGGAAAAAAACGGGGGGCGTGAACCGACGTTTGCGTTCGCCGTCCGTAGTTTGCGAAAATCCTAATTCCGACATGGCAGTCTTTGCTGCCTTGACATTCGCCTTACGGAATGTTCTCAATCAGGAATACGTGCTCCGTTGTCAGCACGATGGCATAGGTTTCATCGGGCGCCATCAGGATCTGACGCGTCCACGGCGGCTGCGCCGGCAGCTCGATCGACTTCGACGCGTTGCCTTCGCGATCCAAGATGGCGAACTGCTTGAATTGGTGCCAGGCGAAGATGCGGTTGGCGGTCCGCCCTGGCGACGGCGCCTTGATGAGGTTCCCTTTCATGAGTTTGAAAGCGGGTGTTGCCAGGTTGTCGCTGGCGAACACGGGGAGGGTGTTGGCCATACTACCGCCGAGAATGAACTTCCCATCGCCGCTCAGGTAGAAATCCCTGCTCATGATGGAGATGCCGATCTGTTGCAGTTTGAGTGACGCGCCCTTCAATTCGAAGCGATGGATTTTGAACATGCCTTCGCCATAAAGAAACTTGCCGTCCGGTGAGATCACGGGATTCGTGAAACAAAAGCCCGTACCGAAATCCCGCGGGTTGAGCGTTTTGACGATGGCGCCCGCCTTCAAATCGATCACGGCAAGATTGTTGACCCCCGTCATGGCGTAGGCCAAGGAACTGGCAGAATGGCTGGCGAGACGATCGTTGACGGAGACATTGATCGTGCGCTTCACTTTGAGAGTGTTGGGATCAACGACGAGGATGCCCGACTTGGGAACGGCTACCAGGATCCCCTCCGCGGAGTCCGCGAGCCAGCTACAGGGCGACTGCGGGAGTTGTTCCTTCGCGACTTCCTTCGGACCCGCGACCGAGATTTTGCGCAACGTACCGTCTTTCTCCAGCAAGTAGGCGTGCTTGGCGTCTCGGCTCCAGATCATGCACGTAAGAACTTCGCTGGCGTCGAAGTACAAATCCTGAACGGCCAGGCCGTTCACAACTCTCTTGTTCGCATTGGCGGCAAGGCTCGCGATCTTCGCTGCCGGCGGATTCACCGGCGGATTCACCGGGGGATTCACGGGCGCCTCTTTGGCAATGGGCTGGTTGGGAGGCGGCGCACCGAGGGCGACGGGGACGCTGTATTGTTCGATATAAAGATCGGTCAACAACACCAGACCGTGCTTGCCGCCGACCGACACGCGCAGATTTCCTTGCACGCCCGCCGGCATGTTCGTACGCAATTGCTCCTTGCCGTTGACGAAGTAAGTAACCGTGTTCGCGGATTTCAGCAAAGTGACAATGAAGACGCCGTCAGCATTGGCGGGGGCAGACTGGCCGGTACTCTGGCGATTCGCGCGCACCTGAAGATTCTTGGCGGATTGGAGGAAGGTAAGCCCATCGCCCGCGATGATATCGTTGTTGGTCTGGGCCGCCGTGAAGCGGATGGCGAGAAGAGCAGCCGCACTACCGCCCCCTGGGCCGAACTGCGGCGGGCCAGGGATTTTGCCCTTCCCGAAGCCGGGCCCTGGAAAACCACGCGGTCCGAATCCGCCGGGTCCGAAACCGCCCGGCGGTCCGATCGGGGGGAATCCCGGAAAATTCTGATTCCCACCTTTGTCGGCGCCATCCGGGGTGACGATGATCGTCACGAACGAAAGCTGAAAATTCTCCGGCAAAGGACCATTGTTGGTCACCCAGAACGAAGTCGCATCATTGTCGCCATGCAGCACGACGCCGTTCTTGATTTCTTTGGCCTGGCCGCGTTCAAGGTTCCAGTTCTCCCGTTTGGCCGCCACTATTCGCACCGTGGGCCGGACGTCCGGAGCGAGCGGTCCGGGCGGGGGCTGCAAATTCGCAAAATTCTCCACGGGGAGATTGCGCAGCGTGGTCTCACCCAGGTAAAGGGCGAAGCCAACGTTGTCGGCATTCGTGCGCCGAGCCGTCACGATGCCCACGACTTCGCCGTTGATGTTCAGAAGCGGCCCGCCCGAGTTCCCCGGATTGACCGCCGCATCGGTTTGATAGAACGACTTATTGTCCAAGGTCACTTTCGTGGAGGAAATCGATCCTTTCGTGAAGGAAATGTTGACCTTTTCGTCGTCGGCAAACGGATAACCCAGAGCAGCGACTTCCGTGCCCAAGGCAACCGCGTCGCGCGCAAGCAGCGGCAGGGCGCGGAAGGGGCGCTGGTTGGGGCCGGCCTTGATCTTCACAAGCGCGAAATCCGTCGGATCATGGGGCGGCGCCGAATACGCTAGCTCGGCCTGATAATAATCCAGGGTATCGGGTTGTTCCGGTCGAGGGACCCCCACGATAATCCGCGCGCCGGCGGGTAAGCCATCCTCCGCGTCCAGCACATGGCGATTGGTGGCGATCAGGCCATCCGCGGTGATCAAGAAGCCTGAACCTGTGCTGGGGGGCATTCCCGGCACGAAGACGCGCAGGAAAACGACGCTTTTTCGCGCTTCATCGAGATTGAACTTCTGGGCCGGTGCTTTGGCGTTTTCCGCCGCAATCACCGGTTTGGCCGGTTCCTTTTTCACTTCGGCAGGGTTCGCATCGGCGTTGTTGGCAATAGCGCCTGGTTCACGGGCGCCTCGTGTGAACACAAAAAGCAATACTCCTCCTACCACCAGCAAGAGAAAGAGGCCCCCCCCGCACAGCAACCAGACGAGTGCCCCCGACCCAGTCTGTTTTTGTTTCCGCTTGCGCCTCGAATCGCGCGGCGCGTCATCGTCGTCGTCATCATCCCGACTTCGAGACGGCGCCGACTTTTTCCTGCGGCGTTCGTCGGCCGCATCCTCTTCATCACGATTGCGCCGGTCTCGTGGAGCAACGGGCATCCTCGGGGGAGTCGCCTTCACGCGCGTATCAGCCGGCTCCGCGATGATCCTCTCGTTGCAGCTTGGACAAGTCACCGTCCGTCCTTCTTTTTCTTCGCTGCATTTGAATGTGGTTTGGCACGAAGGGCATTGGATGCGAATCGTCATGGCGGCAAACGTCCTCTCCGTGAAAGCGCTGGCCGGAAATGCCCAGACAGCAGCAAAGGAAGATTCTTATGCTTTCGTAAAGTTCTATGGCAAATTCGTGATGGGATAAATCCTAACTTCGCCAGGAACCGCTGTCAACAATTAGGAAGACGTGTCCGGCTGTCGCAATTGGTTCGTCCGGTATGCCGTGATGAGCCGCTCCAACAATTCAATCTGCGCGCGGATTTCCGCGCCGCGCTCGGTGTCGTCCACGCGCCGAATCGGGTCCCAGCGGCGGACCTCGGTTACCGTCGGAATGATGTCCACGCCCTTCTGCACCGCGGCCTGCACCGATTCGAAATGGTGGTGCTTCGCCAGGTAGGTGCGCTCCGGCTCCAGGACGAGCGTGTAACCGTGGTCGCCGTAGGCCTGCGAGAAGGCGCCGTCGATGGTGATCGCCTTGCCGCTGCGCTTGAGCGGCGATTCGCCCTTGTCGATCTTCACCGGCACGTGGCCGTTGATGATGATTCCGCGCACCGGGTCCACGCCGAACTCCACCAGGATGCGTTCGCAAAAGCTGGCGTCGTGAATGAGGTGGAAGTAGGGGTTCTTCGTCTCGACATGCGTGGCGGGGTCGTCCACCAGGTCGTTTTCGAGCGTGGTGATGCGATCCTTGCCGAACAGCGGCGACAGCGGGCCGCACCAGAGATACCAGAGCATGTCGAGGTCCTTGACCCCCCCCATCCCCCCCTTCGCAAGGGGGGGCGAGGGGGGGTCGAGAGTTCGGGCCACGACGCGCTCCAACGCTTCGAACAGCGCGCGGCCCTGCAACGGTTGGCCGTCAACCGGGAGCGACAGGAATTGTCCCTTTTCATCGACTGGGACGCAGCCGTGGAAGATCAGATGATCGTCGCGCTTGAGCCACAGCGAACCGCGGCCGGCCAGATACTGCATGTGCTCCCACAGGTTCGCGCTCGACCGGAACGACTGCTGGATGCGGTCCATGCACGCCCGCTCTTCCTTGGACAGCTCATAGGGACGAGCCGCGTCGAGCGTCGGGAAGTGCCGATCTTTGAGTGGCCGCGCGACGCCGTCAATGGTGATGGTGCCGGCGGCGCGGTCGATGCGGTGCAGCAGCCGGCGCTGGTCGAGGTTCCACTCCGGGTTCCGCTCGATGGCCTGGCCTTCCAGCTTGAATTGCATGATCGCCGCGGCCTTTTGCATGCGAGCCATCTGCACGGTCTCGCGCAAGCCGGCGCCGCGCGGCATAAAACAGGCGGCCGAGTCGTCGGCATACACCGTGCGTGCCAGGAGTTCCAGGGATTGCAGGTTGATGCCGTAGCCTTCTTCGAGTTGCGAAAGCCGGCGATAGCGCAACGAAATCCGCAATACCTGCGCGATGCAGGCCTCGTGTCCCAGGCAAGCGCCCAGCCACGCCGTGTCGTGATTGCCCCAGGTGAAGGCGACGTTGGGTTGTTGCCGCAGGTACTCGACCACGCGATCGCCGCGCGGGCCGCGGTCCCAGCAATCGCCGGCGATGACGATCTCCGCCACTGCCAGGTTGCGCAGGGCCCGCACGGTGAGCCGCACCAGGTGAAGGGCGCGGTCGTGCCGCAGCAGGGCATCGAGACTCGCTTGGACATAATCCGCGCGACCCCCCCCATCCCCCCCTTCGCAAGGGGGGGCGGCAAGCGGTTCCCCCCCTTGCGAAGGGGGGGCCAGGGGGGGTGACGCTCGGCCCATCAGATCGTGAAGCAAGTCGCGGTATGGGGCCGGGAAAATGCTCAAGACGTGCGCCAAGCTGAAGCGCGGAGCTAGATCGCGGATCAACGTCAGCAACTGGTGGAGAACGCGGCGACAGAAAGTGCGTCGCTCCGCCGGGTCGGTCAGTGTCGGTTCCAAGTGCTCCAAGGTCTCGCGCGGGTAGAAGATCAACGTCACCAGGTTGTTCAGCTCGGATTCGGTGAGCTGGCCGGCAAAACGCGCTTCGACGAACGGCCGCAACGTTCCGGAGGCGTTGTTGATGACGTGACGCAGCTTGACATCGTCGCCATGGATATCGCTGAGGACATGGACCGTCCCCTTCGGCAAAGTCAACTCGGCCGCGAGTCGAGCGACCTCGGCGGCCGCATCATCCACGCTTGGGAAATGTTTGCTCAGCATTCTCAGCGCGGCCAACACTGCATCGGTGCATGTCGAGGCGGGTGTAGCATTGCCACTCATGGTGCGCTTCCGAACGGGGATGCTGGGGCGGAGGAAAATCCCAAGGCGGACGTATCATAACCCGCCCCAATCGGAATCGCCACTATCCTTGCGCAGCGACCTTTTTTCTTGTGAAGCCGCTGTTGTGTATTACAATGAGGCCGGAAATGGCCAGCGCCGCGCTCACCGATGGACAGATTCATGCGAAAGATCTTGGCGATCGACATTGGCGGGACGAACGTCAAAGTTCTGGCGACGGGTCAAGAGGAAGTTCGCAAGTTCCCCTCCGGAGCGGAGTTGTCGGCGGCGCAAATGGTCGAAGGCGTGCTGGCTCTCACGCGCGATTGGGAATTCGACGTGGTGTCGATCGGCTACCCGGGGCCGGTGATCGCCGACAAACCGCTCATCGAACCGAAGAACCTGGCCGGCGGCTGGGTGGGCTTCGACTTCGCGGCCCGGTTCGGCCGGCCGGTGAAGGTGATTAACGACGCCGCCATGCAAGCGCTGGGCAGCTACGAAGGTGGGCGCATGTTGTTTCTGGGGTTGGGCACGGGGCTCGGCTCGGCATTGATCATCGAGCGCGTTCACGAAAAAGGGGACGGGACCTGTGATTTTAGAGGTCCCGTCCCCTTTTTCGTGATCGCGCCGATGGAGCTGGCCCACCTGCCGTACAAGAAGGGCAAGACGTTCGAGGACTATCTCGGCATCCGCGGCCTGGACCGGCTGGGGAAAAAGAAGTGGATGAAGGCCGTCGAGGATGTCGTGAGCCGTCTCAAGGCGGCATTGGTCGCGGATTACGTCGTGCTCGGCGGCGGCAACGCGCGCAGGCTCGAAACCCTGCCGCCCGGCGCCCGCCTGGGCGACAACAGCCACGCGTTCCTGGGTGGTTTTCGGCTTTGGGATGATTGAACCGGCGTGGGAAGAATGCTATAGTTGACTGCGAAAACCAGCTAGCTCAGATTCGCGCGTAGATAATGCTCGGAGGGAGCCATGCCCCTTGAGGACAAGGTCCAAGCGCCGTCGGGGGCGGCCGCGCCTTCGTCCGGCGCGCGCGCGGACACCGTAGCCGGCACGCAAAACCCCACACCGGTCATCACACCCGCGGAAGCGTCGGCGGAAGATTCGTCGATCCAAGGCGTTGTGCCCATCAGCCAAGTATCCGAAGAAAACAGCCGCATCGAGTCGGGCAATCCGCACGACCCCCCCCCACCCCCCCCTTGCGAAGGGGGGGCCAGGGGGGGGTGTCGCGTCGCTGTGCAGAAGCCCGAGGATTCCGTCGCTGCCAAGGCGGCTCGCGAAGAGCCAACGGTCGCTCAGGACGATCGCGCGAAAAAGGCCGCCCAATGGAAAAGCCTGGAAACCCTGCACCCGATCGTGCCCGGATACGAGATCCTCAAAAAGCTGGGCCAAGGCACTTACGGCGTGGTCTGGCATGCCCGTGAAGAAGGCACCGGCATCGAGGTCGCGATCAAGTTCTTCGCGCACGGGACCGGCGACCAATGGCAAACGTTGCAAGCCGAGGTCAAGCAGCTCGCCATGCTGCACGCCGACCCGGGCATTGTCCACCTCATCGATGTCGAGCCCGAAGCGACGCCGCCCTATTTCATCATGGATTATGCCGAGCATGGCTCCTTGGCCAAGCGCTTGGAGTCCGGCCCGCTGCCGCTCGCCGAGAGCTTCGAGATCTTCCGCCGCGTTGTGGAGGCGCTGGCCTACGTTCATGCCAAGGGCATCCGGCATTGCGATCTGAAGCCGGGCAACATTCTGCTCGACGCCCGCAAACGTCCCAAGGTCGCGGATTTCGGGCAGGCGCACCTGTCCAGCGACGCGAGTCCCGCGCTGGGCACTTTTTTCTACATGGCGCCCGAGCAAGCCGACATCAAGAAGCAGATTCCGGACACGCGCTGGGACGTGTACGGCCTGGGCGCGCTGCTCTACGCCATGGTCACGGGCAAGCCGCCGCGCGCGGACTCGAGCTTGCGCACCCGGTTGGAAAAGACGGAACAGCTTGCCCATCGGTTGGAACATTATCGGGATGCCGTCGCGCATGCGGCGCCCGTGACCCAGCATCGACAGGTCCGCGGCATGGATCGACCGCTGGCGGACATCATCAGCCTCTGCCTCGAGGTCGAGCCGGACAAGCGCTTTCACGACGCCAACGCGATTCTGGAAGCGCTGCAGCGCCGCCAGTGGAATCGCCAGCAACGCCCCCTGTTGCTGTTCGGCCTGGCGGCGCCGCTGCTCCTCTTGTTGGCGCTGGGCTGGATCGGCTGGTCCCAGGCCGTGACCGCCGTGGCCGATTTCCGCGACAGCCAGCAACGCCAGGTAAAGGCCGACTGCAAGACCGCCGCCCGTCTCATCCAGAGCGTCATCCGCAACAAGCTGCTGGAGCAAGCGGATCGCGTCAAACGCGTGGCCGAAGGCGACAAGGTGCGCGCCGCTCTCGGGGTCAATCAACAGGTTTTGCGCTACGAAGCGCGCCTGCTCCGCGCGCAGGCGCTGCTCGATGAAAGCCGCGACGCCGCCAACGTCGCCAGGCTGCGCACGGACCTGGAATATCTGGGCCGCAACGGCTTCGAAAGCTGGGCGCTGGTCGATCGCCACGGCGACAGCCTGGTGGGCGACGTTTTCGGCGACGCGTTCGTGCCCCGCGACAGGGACGGCGGCGAAACCGAGGCAGCCTATGAAGCCCGCAGGAAAAAGGATCGCTATGGTCAAGAAGAAAATTTTGGCAAAGACTTCTCCTGGCGGAAGTACTTCAACGGCGAGCGCGATTTCTACGAGCGCAACGGCGACAACGGCCCGGCCATAAGAACTCCGTGCGTCTGGCCGGAACATCCCGCCTTGACCGCCCCCAAGCTCCTCGTGACCGATCCCTACCTTAACAAGCGGAAAGCCGGGGGCCTGTCCATCGGGGTTTCCGCGCCCGTCTATGTTGAAGACGAGCGCGACCTCAAGACTCTGGCAGGCATCTTTTTGGGAAACATCAGCGTGCGCGCCTTGCACAAGTGGCTCACCGAGGCCGAGATCAAGGACGGTCATGCCGTCGTTCTGGACGCCCACAATCACTGCCTGTTTCACACTGCGGAAATCGATGCCCAGGGCAACCCCGACTCGAAAGTCATCGAGGCGATCCGTCCGCAGGGCAAGCGCGATTTGCCTCAGTTCGTATTTGAGGCCCCCGTCGAGGACGCTAGCCGCAAAACGGCCTGCCTCCATTTTGATCCGGTCATGTGGAAGGTGTCCGGGGAGAAACGACTCTATCTTTCGGGTTCAATTCCGATCATCGGCACGCTCAACGGTGGTTCCAACGAGCAAGTGCTGTTCCGCTGGACGGCCCTGGTCGAGCAGGATTTTGATGCGACCATGGAGCCGGTGGAGAAGATCATCGCGCAGATGACGCTCTGGGGCGGCATCAAACTGGGCACCGCCTGCCTGCTGCTGCTCGGCATGTGGGCTTGGCTCCTCTCGAAACTACGCCGCCCGGAGAAAGCCGCCCATGCCTGATCTCGTTGCCCAGGGCCCTGAGCCAAGCCAAACCTGGCGGCACGCTTTCCCCGCGGGGACCGTGACCCTGGGCCGGACCGCGAAAAGCGCCTGGCCGGCCGCGTGGGACAATCAAATCTCCGGCTTGCACGCGACGTTGACCTGGAAGGACGGCAAGCTGTTGGTCGTCCCGCGCCCGGGGACCACGAACAAGGTGTTTTTTCGCGGCCAGCCGATGGAGGCCGAGTTTGCGGCCGCCGTCGGCGAACAATTCGTCATCGGCACGACCACCTTCACCGTCAGCGAATCGGAGCCGACCCCCGGCAGCGCCCGACCGCCGCTCGAAGAGATGACGTGCAGTCCACAAGAATTGCAAAGCATCAAATTCGGCGACGCGGACGACCGGATCGAAGTGCTGGCCAACTTGCCCGGAATGATCCGTTACTCCCCCAGCGATCAGGAACTTGCCAATCGAGTGGTCCAAGCCCTGTTGCAAGGCATTCCGCGGGCGGACGCGGCTGCGGTGATCCAAATGAACCTCGCCGTGACGCCGCCCACGCTCGACGTACGCAGCAGCTCATTCCGCCATCCCGAACTGGCGGCCAGTTTCCACCCGAGCCGGCGCTTGGCCCAAGAGGCCCTGTGCCGCCAGCGACAAAGCGTTTTGCACAAGTGGGAGAAGAGCAAGGGTTCCGATTTCACGGCCAATGACGAATTCGATTGGGCGGCGTGCGTGCCGCTGCCGGATGAGGCCGCAACCGGTTGGGCGATCTACATCGCGGGCAGTTCTTCCCACCGACTGCGGTTGCCGTCGCTGCGCGACGACCAAAAAAGCGACCTGAAGTTCGCCACCCTGGTCGCCGACATCTATGGCTCGCTCCGGCAAGTGCTCGATCTGCAAAAACGCCAGGCGACTCTCGCCAGTTTCTTTTCACGCCCGGTGCTGGCCGCGTTGGCCGGCAAGGACATCGATCAGGAACTGCGGGCGCGCGAGACGGAAGTCACGGTGCTGTTCTGTGATTTGCGCGGCTCGTGCCAGATCGCCGAAGAGGCGGCGGGCGATTTGTCTCAGGTGTGCGACCGCATGAGCGAAGCTCTGGGCATCATGACCCGGAACATCATCGACAAAGACGGCGTCATCGGCGATTTTCACGGCGACGCGGCCATGGGGTTTTGGGGATGGCCGTTTGCGACTGAGGACCAGGTGGAACAGGCCGCCCGCGCGGCGCTTGCCATCCGCCGCGAATTCGCCCAGGCCAGCCGCAAGAAGGACAATCCGCTGGCCGGGTTCGCGTGCGGCATCGGCATCGCCAACGGCGCCGCCATCGCCGGTCGGCTGGGCACGCTCGACCAATTCAAGATCAGCGTCTTCGGCCCGGTGGTCAACCTGGCCGCCCGGCTGGAGTCGATGACCAAACGGTTCAACGTCGCCATCCTGCTGGATGAACGCTCCGCCCAACGCCTCGCCGCGGCAAGCGACGGTCATTGGGGGCGCTGTCGCTGCGTGGCCAGGGTCCAGCCGTACGGCATGCGCCAGAGCCAAATGATCCACGAGCTGCTGCCTCCCGCGGTCGAGCCGGGCGTCTTGTCCGAAAGCGACCGACGCGATTACCAGGCCGCCCTGGAAGCCTTCCAGGATGGCCGTTGGCCTGACGCGCAGCGTTTGCTCGAGCGCCTACCCGCGGACGGTCCGAGCGGCGTCCTGAGAGATTACATGCACCGCCACGGTGGGCGGCCTCCCCGGAATTGGGATCGTGTGATGGAAATGGAAAGCAAATAACTGAGACCAAGAGCGCCGCGCGGGCAACTCAGCCGAGCCGGCCGTTAGCGTGGGACGGGTTTCCTAACCCGTCCGGCCAGGACGGCCGTTAGCGTGGGACGGGTTTCCTAACCCGTCCGGCCAGGACGGCCGTTAGCGTGGGACGGGTTTCCTAACCCGTCCGGCCAGGACGGGTTAGGAAACCCGTCCCACGGCGCTGCCGTGACCGAATGAATTCTCATGAACACCCCAACGCCCGCCGGCGAAGAGTACCTGAGCCAGCTACGGCTCCTGCTCGAGGAGTTGTGCTGCGACTTGTGCCGCTTCGAACATGTCGCAAATCAGCACTGCAGCCCCGAAGACATTCAGGTGGATCGCGAGTTCTATCTGGACGCCCCCGGCGCCTTCGCCGACATCCGTGTCGTGCCGCCTGCCGACCGCGCCTATTTCATCGAAGTCAAATATGGGTATTCGAACGACGTGCTGGTGCGGCATTTGCGGCGCAAGTACGGCCCGGAGAGTCCCGGCGCCGCGTCCGGATCGAAATTGATCCTGGTGATTGATCTGGCGCAACGTCTCGACTGGGCTAAGGTGCAGGCCGAAGTGGGGCGGGCGCTGCGGCCCGGCTTGGAACTCGAGGTCTGGAGCGAACAGCATTTGCTCACGCTCGTCCGCCAGCGCTTCCAGGCCGATATCGATGCGATCACGGCCGAGGGTCTGTTGGATGTGCGGCAGAACATCGACCGGGCGAAAGGGTATCACGCCTTCGGCGGCCCGTCCTTCGACCAATACGAGCACGATCCGCTCAAAGCGCAGTTGCTGTGGCATTTTGGTTTCTGGCGGCTGCGCCAGCTTCGTGAGCCCGCGAATCTCACGCCGCGCGACATCTTGCCCACCGGCATCTATCGCAACGTGATCGTGCTGCTCGCGGACTTGTGCTCCTTTTCCAGCTTCGTCCGCGACACGGCCGACAGCGAGATTGTCAGCGAAAGTCTCACCGCCTTTTACTCGAAGTCCCGTTACCAGATCACCAACAACGGCGGCATGCTGTCGCAGTTCGTCGGCGACGAGGTCATCGGCTTTTTCGGCATTCCACACGCCGAACCGCACGGCGCCGCCAAAGCCCTGGCGACCGCGCGGTCGCTGGTGAGCATCGGTCAATCGGTATCCGACCAATGGCAGCGGCGCATCGACCGCGTGCAAGCGTCGGGCGGCCTGCACATCGGCATGGCCGTCGGCGATTTGCAAATCGTCTCGCTGCGCCCGTTCAGCCGCTTGCATCAGGGCGCCATCGGCGATTGCATCAACGTCGCCGCCCGCCTCATGGCCGTGGCGGTCCAGGGCGAGATCGTCGTCAGCAATGCGTTCCACCAACAACTGCCCGAAGAAGCGCAATGCAATTTTGTCGAGGTAGAGCCGTTTGAGGCGAAGAATGTGGGGCGCATCCGGGCGTGGAAACTCAACCGCGCCGGAAGTTAGCCTGGATTGCGCACGGCCGGAGGGCGGGTTTTTCAACCCGCCCAGATTAACGGCTTTTGCGAGGATGGGCGGGTTGGAAAACCCGCCCTCCGGAGGTGGGCGCAATCCAGGGTAGGGCGGGAC